>Ga0268360_1000799_pt1 | contig 42120 bp, 51 predicted proteins | sample BioMet11_FD_192465 | JGI IMG/M metagenome (GOLD analysis project Ga0268360, IMG submission 192465) | Sewage microbial communities from Oakland, California, United States - Biofuel 11 (Illumina Assembly) | ecosystem: Engineered > Wastewater > Sewage > Unclassified | place: USA: California... | reverse complement strand
GGAATACCCGTCGTGATATACTTCAAAAAAATTCTATTTTGCTTTATTATTTCATCGCGACAGAGGCCCACATTAACCTCAATTCCAGCCTCTCTTAATATTGAAATTCCTTTGCCGGCCACAAGAGGATTAGGGTCTTCAATGCCAACAAATACTCTCCTAATTCCATGACTGATAACAGCTTCCGTGCATGGAGGAGTTTTACCAAAATGACAGCACGGCTCCAGCGTGACATACAAATCTGCACCTCGCGCATCTTCCGTACAATTTTTTAAAGCGTTGCGTTCTGCATGAAGTCCTCCAAAACGCTCATGCCAACCCTCACCAATGATGTGATTATTTTTGACCACCACGGCCCCAACAAGAGGATTAGGATTAACCCACCCTAATCCATTAGATGCCAAACTAATGGCTCTTTGCATATAAAAAATATCCTGCTTATCCATAAAAAAATGCTCCAAGTAAAACCTGGGGCATCTAAATGTAATTCAGCAGGATACAAATCCCGCATTATGAATCTTCTACCATCCGGACTTTACCGTCGGTACCGGAATTTCACCGATTCAGTTCCCTTAAAACCAGCACATTGCATACAACAATCACCCTAAGAGAAGTCGCGGACTTTAACCGCCGGTAGGGAATCACACCCTGCCCCAAAGATTACTTAACGGTGGCAAAGGTAACACATTTTGCCTGACGGCGAAAGGAAAAAATAAGATATTTTTCGTACATTGGCTAGACATAACTTTTCACGCATGAGAATATTCATAATTTCCAACAGATTGCCAATCAAAATTTTCAAAAATGAACAAGGTGAAATGGAACTTAAACGCAGCGAAGGAGGTCTGGCTACCGGTTTGAGTTCATTAAGTACCAACTATGAAAAACATTGGATAGGCTGGCCCGGAATGTCCGTGGAAAACAATAGAGACAAGGAGCACATTACTAAAAAACTTCTGGAGAGCAATTTCCATCCAATATTTCTAACGCAAAAGCAAGTTAATTATTACTATGAAGAATACTGCAATAGCATATTGTGGCCTCTTTTCCATTATTTCTACTCATTTGTTGAATATGACCAACGTTACTGGAAAGCTTACAAAGAAGTAAATATCCTATTTGCACGCGAAACTTTAAAATTCATAAAACCAGGAGATATCGTTTGGGTTCAGGATTATCATCTTATGCTTGTACCGCAATTGTTAAGAACGGCTGTACCTGATGCAAAAATAGGTTATTTTCACCATGTTCCATTTCCTTCCTACGAACTCTTCAGAGTACTTCCGGAACGTGCCGAACTAATTAATGGTCTCCTTGGTGCGGATTTGATAGGCTTTCACACTTACGATTACATGAGGCACTTCATAGGTACCACAAGAAAGGTGCTTAAAAAAAATGCTTTTCTTGATATTATAAGTCTCGACAGAAGAAAAGTCCTTGTAAATGCGTTCCCTATGGGAATAAATTACAAAAAATTTCATGACTCGCCATTGTTATCTACGGTAAACAACTACCGCACCCAATTAAATAAAACATATAAAAACCTTAAAATTGTTTTATCTGTCGATAGGCTGGATTATAGTAAAGGCATAATACATCGCATTAAAGGCTTTGAACAATTTTTAAAAAATCATCCGGATTACTACACAAAAATATCATTGATAATGGTAATAGTTCCATCAAGAGATAAGGTAGTAAGCTACGCCAAACTTAAATTAAAAATTGACGAGATGGTCAGTTCTATAAATGGGAGATACTCCCAAATTAACTGGACGCCAATATATTACTTTTATCACGGTTTTTCATTTGAGGAATTATGTGCCCTATACAATAGAGCGGATATTGCTCTTATAACACCACTTAGAGATGGCATGAATCTGGTCGCTAAAGAATATGTCGCCGCAAAGAGAAATTCCCCCGGTGTTTTAATATTGAGTGAAATGGCAGGAGCATCCTCAGAACTAACAGGAGCCTTAACCATAAATCCAAATGACATTGATCAAATAGAAGGTTCCATATTGGAGGCAATAAATATGCCCCAAAACGAACAGATAAAAAGGATGAGGGAAATGCAGAAAATATTGAGTGATAACAATATACACAATTGGGCTTCTTCCTTTGTAAGAGAACTGATCAAGGCCAACAGAATGAATAAGTTAATCGCCAATAGAATAATATCAGATCATACGATATCTGTCATAAAGAAAAAATACCAAGGAGCATCCAGCCGTCTTTTACTTTTTGATTATGATGGAACTCTTTCCGCCTTTTTTAATAAACCGGAAGATGCATACCCCAAAAAAGAAGTACTCGAATTGCTGGTCAAATTAAAACAGGATAGTAAGAACAGAATAATGATAATCAGCGGAAGAGACAGAAAAAACCTTGAGGAATGGTTTGGCAAAACAACTGTAGATATTGAGGCTGAACATGGTGCAGCTTTTAAAAAAGATGGAATTTGGCATGAACGGGAAGGCAGGGTTCACTGGGATAGAGAAGTAATGAAAATCCTGCGAACATTCGTAAATAAAACTCCGGGGACAAAACTTGAAATAAAAGAAACTGCGCTAGTCTGGCATTACCGCGGAGTAGATGAATGGATAGCAAGTATAAGGGAACAACAACTCATAAATACTCTCATATTACCTTGCAGCAGACTGGGATTGCAAATCATGCGTGGCAAAAACATAGTGGAGATAAAATATCCTGTGTATACAAAATCTTTCGGTATTAAAACATTGTTGAAAAATCATAATTATGATTTTATCCTCTGCATGGGAGATGATGTCACCGACGAAGATATGTTCAAAACGGTTCCGCGAACAGCATACACTATAAAGATAGGGATGATTTCAAAAGACGCACGATTCAATATTCCAGATCAAAAGGATGTAGTAAGTTTTATTAAAACAATAACATCCCAGACTACAACATGTATATAATATCCAATTTATTACCTTTTATTCCAATGCTTTTTAAAAAAGCGCAGTCTTAAGATTTCCATGGCCGGAGTAGGAGATACCGTCCAACCTATTTTTTTTCTATGTAATCCAGTAGTTTGCCAACAGTTTTTTTACACTCCTCTTCCGCCTTTTTCATGTTCCCGGAGATTAGAAGGGCATTCACAAAAGATCCGTCTATGAGCAAACATATTTGATTACTTAACATATTGGCATCCACATTCTTACTCAGCAATCCCCCGACAATGGCAGAGGCAATAAGAACTGATGTAGATTCGTTGATTTTTTTAAAATGTTCGGAGTTTTTTTTCCTTAGACTCTCATGATCCGGATACTCAGAAATAACTTTCAAATAATTGAGAGACTCCCCCTCCGGAACTAGTTCCCCTATTTTTTTAAAAGGCAGATATGCCCTCTCTACTATTTTCATGAGCTTCTCTCTCAATGTCATACCAGCACCAAACTCAAGATCCCTACTTTCCCTAACACCAAAAAAGAAATGATTTATAGTCTCAACAAAAAGATCCTCCTTGCTCTTAAAGTGATGATAGAAGGACCCCTTTGACGTTCCGGATTTTTCAATTATCTCATTTATCCCAACAGAGTAACCTCTGGTCATAAAAAGAGAAAGAGCAGTATCTCTTATCTTTTCCTTAGTATTATTCATATATGCAAAAAAACGGGGGAGCGAAGATACTTATTTATTCAGATTTTAAATACTCTTCCTCCCATATTTTTTCCGTAAGCACAGACAATTTTTCATCGTAATCGCACAACAAGTCATGATATTCCTTATCCTCCAAAATATCCTGAGCCGGAGCATCCTCTCCTTTAACGTCAGAAGTCAAAATGTTCTTTCTAAAATTATCATAATGATCCCTTATTGAACAAGGCATCAACAAATTCGACATGTTGGATTTGCAGCGTTGTTCCCGGTCCTGCCATTCACGTCCATTGCACATAAATTTTTTCTTTAACGCATCCCCAAAACTTCCTCCCCTTGCATAAATTTCATTAACATTATCTATTGTGTAAGGCACAAATACACACGGCATTATATTACCATTCCAGTCTATATAAACATACCCTCCTCTTCTTCCGTATGCAATACAACCTCCCACCAAAACACCACTGTTCCAAAAATCGGCAACCGGATATTTTTTCTTTAATAGAAGACTTTCCCACTTTTTGTAAAGTTTCACTCTCATTTCCGGTGTAGGAACCATTTCAAAAGCAGACTTACCTCTACCTATTGGCATCAATTGGAACTGCCACATAAAAGAGGCTCCCATTTTATCAAAATAGTATTCATAGAAATCATCCTCAAGAAGCAACTCGGCATTTTTTGAGGTGGCCGTCACAGAGGTTAAAAAAGGTACCCCTGCATTCTTAAGATTTTCCATAGCCTGCATAATCTTACTATATGTTCCCAAACCTCTTCTGGCATCTGTTTCTTTCTCATATCCCTCAATAGAAATAGCTGGAATCGCATTCCCTAATTTTGACAAATAATGTGCTGTATATTCATTTATTAGTGTCCCATTAGTATAGAACATAAAGAACACATCATTATACTTCTTAAAAATGTCAAAAAGACTTTTATCCCCCTCTCTATACATAAGCGGCTCTCCCCCGCTTACAACTACAAACCTTCCCCCCATTTCGTCCCTGAACTCACCAATTATCTTGTCAACAGTAGAATAGGAAAGCTGCGGAGTCATATTCGCACCACTGCTTGCATAACAGCCCGTGCACTGCAAATTACATCTCTGCGTTGGTGATATTACAATAAAGCTAGGAGGATTCACTCCATGTTTTTCAAAATAAGCTTTTACTGTATCATCATGGAGTTTTACGTTTTCAGCACTATCGCAATGAAAAGCACCTTTGAATACAACATCAACAAGCCTTGCCGTCATTTCTTTTGAGATATATCCCTTTTTGACATTATAAAAAAAGCGTTTTACCAACGATATGCTCCAGTAATACTTTTTCATTCTGGCCTCTAAAAGATCATTTAGGTTGTTCCTGTTGTCCTTGACTATACGCTCGTACAAGTACGCACTTACTTTCCTCATGCCTATGCTTTCTTTTAAGCTGTTTCCAAGCAGAGACATTAATTTTTTATCAATATTTTCCGGTTCCATAAAAAAAAATTTAGATTTTTCCTTGACAAAGGTATAAAATCATTTTTAAAAAACAAACAGACCGGTCTGTAATTTAAAAAAACAAAAAAACTCATCTCATCCCAAAAGGACTCACTTTACATTATTGATGTACTCAAATATGATCCGATTTACAATTGTTTTGCGACCTGGTGTCATGGTCGCAATAATTTGCATTCAAGGAAAGAGTACCTGCCAAAAAAGCCTCAACAATTCTCTCCGCACCCTCAACGGGGCTCCCAACAAAAACATTAATATTTTGCCCGTTAAATAAATCAATCGCCTTCTGCCCCATACCTCCGGCTATAACGTCAGTTACATCAAAAGAAGCAATCCATTTTGGGTATAAGCCAGGTTCGTGTGCGGGCGGCACCTCTTTCTGGAACTTTGTAATAAGGTTATTTTCAACCGTTACAATAGCAAAATATTCACAATGCCCAAAATGAGCACACAATACTCCATTCTCCATTGGGATAGCAATTTTTTTATTCATTTCCTTATTCATTTCCTCATCCGTTTTTAATTTGTAAACCATTTATTTTTCAGAATATCCGACAATACGATAAATTTCATCATTCCCTTTTATTTGAATTAATAGGGATCAGTTCTTCATTGCCGTAACTCGCACAATTTCTGCAAGGTGTATGGTTCCCGATGCCATTAATCAATTTACTGCATTTTCTGCAACGATACCACATCCGCCCAAAATCCACATTTCCGCCTTCAATTACTATCATTTTCCCTTCAACAAACGCCTTCGCAATTGTTTTACGCGCATTTCCGTATATGCGGGTAAGAGTTGGGCGTGAAACATTCATTTTTTCAGCGGCATCCTCTTGCCTCAGCCCTTCATAGTCTAGCAACCGAATAGATTCATATTCATCATAACGCAAAATGGCCCTTTCGCCTATCAATCTTACTATACCAAAAGGCTTAAAACCAAGCATCAATGGAGGAGAAACGATTTTTCTGCACTGTTTTGGACGAGACATAAACTTGTTTTATTGTTTTTAATCGAAGTGCGAATTTATAATATTATTTTGAACTATTGTTCATAAATACTCTTCTTTAGCCAGTTTTAATAAATAGAACCGTTCAAACATATCAGAACTCCGTTTGGTTAAGTCGCGTGCTTGTTTACATATGCTAAGAATTGAGGTACAATCTTAGAATTTATTTCATAAATTCATGTAAATAAATATATTAAGGATATGAAAACACAAGAATCGAACTCATTTATGATTTACCGGTTAGAAGAAGCCGGCGCAGGTTATGCGGAAAAAAGGAACCGCTCCAGATGGTGCAGCGGACTCCAAAGTCTTCTCTGCCAGACAAGTAATGAAATTATTTAAGCATCTAAAATATGTCCCTGAAGAAACAAGAGATAAAAAGTCTTTCTGGATGCTGTTTGGTACCTCAAAGATAAACTGAATATAGTTTTGTTATTCGGATTATCCCCCTATATGTACACTGTAGCATCCTGTTGAAATAATACCGCCGTGAGCGGTACCGTCACCCATACGAGCCGCAGGTTTGCCACTTATCATTACCGTTTTTGAACCTTCCACAATAGTATCCGGCGGTCCGGTGCAGACACAAGTATCGCCGACAGTAGCCGCCGGCATTTTACCTATCAACACACTGTTTACGCAAGGCCCAACTATCGGTCCCCCAACATGCGGAACAGGCATTGGATAAGCCTGAGTCTTTTGGGGACATATATGCATATCATCCATTCTTGCTGCAGGTGGCATAATATCCTTATTTTAATTAATCATAACCATGGCACCTTTCACAGTGGTCTGCCCGGAGGCTGAAAGTTCTGCAGTAGCATCACCTTTAACAATTGCGGACACCTTTCCACGCACGTTAACATTCAATCCTTCCAAACAGGCATCTTTTTGGGCATTCCAGTTGATATCGGCATCTGCACACATTTGAATGCTGCCTTTAGCTCTCATTATCACATCCTTGGAAGATAAAAACGTAATGCCGCCATTATCCATAGTAATTTCGTTTTTATTTTCATCCGTTAGCTTAAGGTATTTCCCATTATCACTCAGCTCCACCCTATTCTCTCCGGGAGTAGATATAGTAATGGTTTTCTTATCCTCATCCAATTCAATCCGCATATTGTTGCGGGTAACAATGGCTTTTTTATTGTTATTTGCCTCATATTTATATGGCGGATTGTGACTTTCATCATACATCCCGCCCAATATAACCGGACACAGGAGATCTCCGTTAATAAAACCGACTAAGACTTTATCCCCCGGCTCCGGCAAAAAAAACGAGCCTGCACCGCCGGTTGCATAGAAGGTGGAAAGGTGTGCCCAAAATAGTTTTTCGGTTTCATTATCTATCCACGGTAATTCTACCTGTATGCGATTTTTATTCAAAGGATCATTGTCAAGCTTTTTTACCACTGCCATATAAAGCCCATATAAAGCAGTCTTTTTCTGTTCGCCGGACGCCGTATTATCATTGACACCGCATCCTGTTTTCTCCTGTTTTTCCATTATATGTCCATTGTTTTTCACAAATTTAAAAATATTCCCATATAAAGTAATACTCTGTAAATGCCTTTTCTTCAAAGACTAAACACAAAGCACATTTACACTTGTCCATGGAATATTGTAACTTGCTCTGTGAATTATGAGCACTCCCATTAAACCAAAAATAAAAACAAATGACAAGCAATTTAAAAAATGCAAAAAATTTGAATGGTGAAACAACCGTCCCGGTCTTTATAGGCATCACCCAAAAAGCTAAAAACGGTGAGGAGTCTCTAATGAACAAGCCGGTAAGAATCACATCCATAGCGGAATATGTGACTTATTTCGGCGGTGCTCCGGCTACAAAATTTACTATAACCACGGACTCGGAAAGGAAGCCTGACACAGAGACCGAATTCCGTGTATATGACAATGACTGCAGGACCGGACTAAAAGCGACGCTCAACGGAACGCGTTACACGCTGTATTACAGCATGATACTATTCTTTGCAAACGGGGGCGGAACATGCTACGTAATATCTGTCGGGAGCTATAACAAGACATTATCAGAGATTTACAGAGGCAGCAAAGACCTGATACTTGACAAAATCAGAAACGAACCGGACATAAATCTTCTGGTAATACCGGAAGCGGTGAATGTAGAAGAGTGCATGGATATCTATAACGACCTGCTGAACAATTTGTGCGACAGCGGGAAATACTTTGCCATACTGGATATTCCAAACAAAAAACAGGAAGAAGACAACTCCGCACCGGAGGATATTTTCAGGAATGTCGTGAGTATAAATAATTTGAGATTTGCAGCGGCATATTATCCATGGCTTGAAACTTTAATATTGTCCGACAACGATATTGACGAGAAGGTATTAGTCTGGGATTATACCAAGGAGGCCGATTCATCTTTTTTCAGCGGCAATGAAAAACTGGATCTTTACATCGGCGAGTGCATGACTAAACTGGCCGGCAGAAACGGCGTTGAGACAGATGATATAAAACAAATCAAAAAAACTCTTCACGACAGACTCTCGAGAGAATGGCCGTTATACAATATACTGGCAATCAAGGTAAAAGATTACCTTAATCTATTTCCTCCGTCTGCAGCCATAGCCGGTTTGTACTGTGCCACGGACAAAGCATACGGCATATGGAAAAGCACTGCCCAAATAGCACTTAGCTGTGTGAAAAATCCAAAGGAATGCGTTGACCATGAGCGGCAAACATATTTAAATTCTCCTGTACAAGGAAAGTCAATCAACGTTATACGCGCTTTTCCGGGCGAAGGCACAAAGGTCTTAAACGCGCTAACTTTGGACGGCAATTCACCTGACTGTAGATACGTTAACGTATGCCGCACCACTATATTTATAAGGCAAACAATAAAAGACATCGCATATACGTATGCATCCGGGCCTAACGATGCCGTAACGTGGGGCAGAATAAAGTGCCTAATAAACAACTTTTTACACGATATTTGGAAACGCGGAGGACTGGCAGGTGCGCTTCAGGAGGAAGCCTACAGCATACATATAGGATTATGTGAAACGATGACCGACGACGACATACTTAAAGGCATTATGCGCATTACCGTAATGATAGCTGCATCGCACCCAGCCGAATTCATGGAAATTACCGTTGAGCAGAAAATGCAGCCCGTTAACCCCTGTTAATCCCCGTTAATGCCTCGGCACCACGTTAGGAATCATTGCCCGCTTATAAAAAACGTAGCACATGCAAATCATGCCTCTCCTATCCCGGTGCACATTGGACTCCCTTGAAAAGGAACAGAAATACTTACCATAGATTTATACAAATCTCTTCCCGGTCTCTTTGTATCACACATAAAACGATATTCAGTACCATTAGTTTCTCTGACACTAACTAATACCGGTTTCAGTGACATCACAGGAGACATAACATGTCCCATAACAGAATCAAAGAGTTTTTCCTCCTCTTCACTAAGGCCGCGAAAAGCAGACCAAAGACACGGGTTAAATTGTTCTTGCATAGCCGTAATTATAATATTTTATTTTTTATATTCATAACGTCCAACCCTTTAGTACACAAAGACCAACAAAAAATCCTTATGTAATATTAGCAAAATAATCCGACACTTGCAAAACCCAAATACTTTTTTGCAAATATGAAAATAAATTACCAATAAATGGTAACTTTTATTATCTTTGCACCCGCAGAGAGCAATCAATATGCAGGGATATGAACGTATATATACCGGAAGAAGACCTTGAAATTCTATTAAAAACAGGCAGAGGCGTTGGAAAATACAAAAAACTCGGAAGAGATAAAGCTCTGATAAAAGGAGCGGTACAAGCATATAGCATAATGAGGGCTGTACTAAAAACAGCAGATTTAAAATCATATAGTTTTCTTCATTATGAGCAGCTGAAATATCAAGGTGATAGCATAAATGGTTCAGTTAGAATTGTTAACGGCAGAGTTGAACGTCTGATATTCAACGAGACTGCAGACGGATTGGAAATAACATTATTAGAAATAGATAACACGCACTATGGCGACAAAAAATGAAAACATAACTCCTTTCATGGCAGTACATCCTGGCTCTATCCTCAAAGAGGAACTTAAGGAGAGAAACATCAAGCAAAAAGATTTTGCTAAGACCATTGGCATGCAACCTACTCATCTTAATTCGCTTATACATGGGTATCGCCCTATTTCAGCTGGCGTAGCAGATCGCCTGGAAGAGCAGCTTGGCATCTCCTCAATCTCATGGCAAAACCTGCAGACACAATTTAACCATGACGTTAAAATTATTAACGAAAGAGACGCAGAAGAGCAAAAAGCAATTAAAAAGCTTCAGTATCTTAATGATCATGTTTCCGTTAATACTCTTGTTAAAAGGCTTAAAATCAAATACTCTACAAAAAAAGAAGAGCTAAATCTTTTGGAAGAAGCAATAGGAAATCACTCAGCAGAAAAGCTACAGTTCTCATTATCAAGTCTTTTCAGACGCTCAGAAAAAACAGGTCTGGACAATCAGATGATAAACACATGGGTATTGCTTGCAAATATCTACGCTAAAAGTCTCTCTGTTAAAGGCAAATACAATAGCAAAGAGAGTAACAGCCTCACAACAGATTTAGTAAAAATCTTCAATGAGAATAGCAACACCGTTAAGAAACTCACCAACAGATTTTCTCAATCCGGTATTAAGTTTGGCGTTGTAGAAAAGGTAGACAAGGCCTCAATAGACGGCTATTCCTTTATGGACGGCAAGACTCCATGTATCATTGTTACAATGAGATACAATCGCATAGACAGCCTTGCCTTTTCAGTCATGCATGAGTTGTGTCATGTCATGAATCATCTTTCAGATGATAAAGAAAAACATTTTCTGGATTTAGATTTTCATACTCCCGACAGTGACTGCACAGGCTATAGCAAGTGCAGCAGAGAAGAATCAGAAGCAGATAAATTTGCCGTCAACGCAATTATACCTGAGGAACTATGGCGTAAGTCTCCTGAGACTAAAGCAAATGCATACATTCTGCAAAAAGCATTTACCAACTGGGCAGAAGAAATCCATTACAACAAATGGCTTGTCCTTGGCCGTGTCTGTCATGAACTGGGGATGTGGAGGTTGAAGGATGATGGGAGCAGGAAAGTGAGATAAAAGAAGATCTAAAAATACCATCCAGACAGTAGCATATCTGCGATACGTGAAAGGTTACCCAATACGAATTTAAAGGAATTACAAAAAGCCACACTTAGCATGGCAAAAACTGGCGAACTTATAATTATCGGCGACAGAAAATATAGAAAGTATAGACTATCTCAGCAATAAAATTCTTTTCTTTCTTCAATGGCTTAAAAGATATTTCTAAACTTATTTGCCTTTTTAGCATCAGTTAAGGCATCTGATAATTTGGGAACAACAAAATCCAGTTCCTCCATGAGAGCAGTACGGAGAGGATATGTTCTGCGAAATTCCTCAACAAGCTTAACAGCCTTTTCCGGATAATCTAACTTTACGATGTGCCTGATATAAAAACATGCCGCCCTATATTGTTTTCTGTTATTATTGGTTTTCATTTGCTCTCTAAGAACATGCACGTAACAATCGACCAGTTCTGCCGGATATTCGCCATACAGATCTGCTTCTGCTTCACGTACAGAACGGGCATCTTTATAACGTCTTACTACATCAAGCATCAAACTCTTGCGGTTTTCCCACTTGCACAGATTATAAAGAAAATAATCATAATCGGGAGGGACCAATTTCTCTATCAGTCCATCCACAAATCCATTCCACTCGGCGACAGGAACATACTTCTTTAAGATATCATAATACTTTCGAAACCGCCTTCCCATATTGATGCTTTAACAGCGCATTGCTCGCTCCGTCATTGATTTTTAATACCTCCAGACCTATCCTTTTAACCGCCCAATAATTGGTTACACTATTCATAGGCGCCAACTCATTTATTATACGCCTGATACGTAGAGTAACCGGACCCGAAGGATCAATTGTATAAGTACCCCATTTATCAATCATAGTTCCCCGTTCCCTTAATGCATCCGGCGATACTCGCGCCTTAAATTCGGCACTGAATTTTCTTCTTGTCTGTTTCATGTTTGTGTAAAGTTATTCCTTTTTATTGCAACTTATACACTGGTCTCTTTTACGATAGTACTATACTGTAAAACAACAGGACGCTTAAGATCTTTTCGTGACCAAATTTCGTGTCCGCCCTTAGTGCGTATAACTTTCAGTCCTTTTTCAAACAAAAAAGACTGAAAATCGGAAAGATCAATATTTTGAAGATTCCCCATTACGCGAAAGCTGGCATGGGAACGCTAGTATCAACTTTTTTGAAAGGACGAGTGTTTAGTATTTCACTAAGAGTCTTGTTTTTAGATAAAAGACTAGAAAATAAAGGTGGTGAATATTTCTTCGATTTTTTTTGCCAACCTAGTTGAGACAACACATCTTCGAAAGTCTTTTTATTCAAGGTATACTTGAAAAATTCACCCATACAAACCTTAAAAGACTCCTTCGCCTCCTCCTCGTCAGCACCATAGCCATAAACATCAAGCGCGGGACAATAAACAACGGTCTGACCACCATCCTTAAAAAGGACATAAGACAGTCTTACTCTTATCTCTTTATTATTCGTTTTAATTTTTCCAGAAACTACTCCCATACTTCCTCCACCTTTAGCCGCAAATATAATTCATTTTTCGAAAAATATTAAACACTTCCAACAAAATGTCACTATAACTTTATATTGTTTGTACAATATACTCATAATTAAATCAATACACGTCTAGCATGCATCATTGTATCCCGACAGCCAATCCATGTTATTCCACCACCTCTCCCAGCGGCTTTTTGCGTGCATGTACACTTGCACGGATCAAGTTGTGCCACAACAACCCACAAAACAGTAACACATTGGAAAGAAAACAAAAAAAGGAGCACTTAAAAGTGCTCCAATCTTTACATGTAACTATAAATTCACTTAACTATTTGCTTGCAATTAACTGTTTTGTAAAGAGATACAATATCCGCCACAACATCACGTATCCACTGTATTGTTTCATAAAAATCCGTGGATTGATCTAAACCAATTTCCTTATAAAAATATATCCTCTCTTTATCATTACCCTTATGAATCTCTGGAGTTCTATTATTTGGAATAATAAATCCTGAACCATTAAACGCGGCTGTATCAAATGAAACTACCACATTTCCTCCATATTTTTTAATATCATCTTCCACAATATACACGTCAACCCTTACCCTTAATGTTAAATCATCATACTTAAAATTAAAGTATTGATAATCATCTCCTTTAGGCGTTTTACCTTCTGGGTATAATTCTTTTAGTTTCCGCCAAATTATTGCCCTGTTTTGTTTTGCTATATCGAGTTCCGCTTCTCTTTGTTCCCTTGTCATAATCTAATTATTTAAATTGGTTAATAATCTTAGAAAACTCCTCTCCTTGTTGGCCGCGGTCACCGTACCTCGCCCTACAACTTTGCGCGCAAATTTCTGTGCACAGAAAAAGTCAAAACCATACTCCCACTACCTATGAAAACACCCCTCAATGCAAAACACCGATAACTTGCCAACGGTATTAGCCTCTTCGCACCTGCTTTTCATATCACACCTTCCACACATCTCCTCTGCAGAACAATCAAGTGTCCCATTCTTCTCGTGCAAAGAATAAAGATACTTAAGGTATTTGCCTTCAGCAATATGATTGAATTCGTCTTTTGCATGAATGCCGCGCCATTCATACAGCCGTCTCCCTCCCTTGGACGAATTGCATGACTTGCAAACCATAATTACATTCTCGGAAATATTCTCGCCCCCGCAACACCTTGGCAATAAATGTTCTACCGTCAAATCTTTCTCCTCCCCACAGTAAACACACTTATTGGATTGCTCCATTTCTTTAACCCATTCGTGAATAGAAGTGGACCAACATATTTCCCCAGAACATAATTTTTTCCACATACCCATTACCATTCTAAAATCTTGCTTACCATGCCCGGCAGCCTCAGAGATAATTTTGGCATACTGATAATAGATCTCTTGTCTAATTGTTTTAACAGCTTTTGGTGGCATATCCTTTAAATTTTTAAATCATTTTATTTGGCCCCACAACCCTACCCCATCTTAACCATAGTCGGAGAAAAATGGCTGTGCACTATCTTCCACTCCCCATCTCCCACAAGCCTGTAAACCTCCGTACAATTCTCTTTCCAAAGCGTATCTCCGGAATAAATATCCAGATTATATGAAAGAACAGCCATAGAACCGTCCTGTTGAACAACGGGATTCACCATTTCAAATCTATCCGTTTTCAACTTCCCGCGCATGCCCTCATATAAAACCTTCACCTTATCCCAACCGTCAAGCCGACGTTCCACGGACGGATCAAAATAAGTAAAATCCTCAGAATAAAGTTCAAGAAACGGAGACGGATCCCCATTAAGCCAAGCAGCCATTGCCGTTCTTTCCAAAGCAATAATTTTTTCTGTTGCATCCATATTCATAGCGTTTATTTATTGTTTTCCTTCCTATTCCTTGAGAACATCTCTCAAAGTTATAGAAAGTCATATAATCTCTAACTATCTACTCCGGAATCTTTCTATCCAAATATTATCCTTTGCTCCACCGCAACTCACTTGCCTTTGGAAAATGGCAACTCTACATTCCCCATTAATGCCATTTCCAATTTTATTTCGTAACTTATTTATTATTTTTCCCTCCACAAAATGGCACCAATTTTAGGGGATATTATATGCATGTATATGCATTTTCAGTCACTAGAATCAAGCGCTCATGAATAATAAGCACTCGTTAAAGTGTCACGGTACCATCTAAAAGCGACTGCTTAAATAAATTCTTCATTACACTTACTGAATTTCCAAACGATGGATAAACATCATCTTTTGCCAAATTAGTTTTGCTAAGCACATACTCTCTAAGACATTTGTTAATATTCGCACAATAAACCGTTTCCACGCAGGGAATTTCTACACCAATATCTTTGGACAACTGCTCAAAATTAGGTCTTTCTATGTTAAGAGGAAATAAAACTGTTTCCCTCACCCCCTGTGGATTCTTGATATGGAATTCACGAACAGGATGGGTATTCCAGCCCGCTAAATACTTAAAGGAATTGTTGTTAAAAAGCAATAAACCCTTTTGATTTATAATTCTTGGGGTTGAAAACAGTATTTTCTCAAGTTCCGTTTTCTCATTACAATCCACCTCAATAAGTGCCTTTTCATTTTTCATCCATTCATATGAAAGGCACTGATCATCTCTGTATATATCAGCTAGTTGTACTAAAGAATTGGAATTTTCGCTAGGTTTTAAATAGTACACAGAAACATAATCATTTAAATCTTTTGAATTAGCCGTGAATGTTCCACTAATATCATCAAATGCAAAATACAAACAATGATTGATAGATTTTGTAAAATCTACAACTGGAGTAGGAAAACCATAATGTCTCATTATGGCAAATAATACCAAATCAGGTAATTTCTTATTAGTTAATGACTTCCATAATTTTTCAATGAGACCATTTTGCCATTTTCTACAATACTTTAAGAAAAAATCGTTCATGCCGTCAAATGCATCTTGGTCATTCTTAAATACTCTTTGGGTAGAAATTTCATCTAGCCAATATCTTTGAGCTGATGTATATATCCTGAAAGACGCATTATTGATCCCCCTAAAAATCATTTCATTATCGTTAAATACACCATTGTACCATTCATCAAATTCTGTACTGTCATCAATAATAAATGATTTATTATAATCTTCGCTTTTCTTATTAAAATCTCTATAAATCAACATAATTAAAATTTTACAAAAAGGATAATTTCGTTATTAACTAGTATTTATCTTGCTTTGATTTATCTTACCTTCCACCAACTTTTAACACATGTGTTGACTTCAAAATATTTCTGAGAATCCATTAGGGCACTATAAGATGCATCAATATTATTAGCAATATCGCTAAAAATCTTAATATATGCTGGCTTAGAAATACCCCATTGATTATTCACCTTCAACAAGTTTCTTATCAATATAAACATTTTTAGCGTGTACTGGTTTGACCGTCCATCTTTTGTCTCTGTTTGTATCAGTGCAAACAGAGGATCAACCAACTCTTTAATAGTAATATTCAACGGACTATATCCGTCAGCAACTTTCTGAAACCATGTATTAAAAACAGCTAACACCTTTGATTGAAGTTTATATTGCGGATGCGCAGTATCATCATTAATTAACACTGTCTCTTCATGCACCGCCTCTTTTAATGCATCTAAATTTTTGTTCCATTCTTTTTGCAGCGTTAACACCTGTTTTTGATAACTATCGTATGTTTCAAGAATACTAGGCGATGCTGCATATAGATAATCAATTTGGCTTATGATATTAAATACCATTCTGTCATTACTTTTGCTATTACTACATATATTTTTTTTCTTCTTAGAATTAATAATCAACGTTTTAACATATCTATCAATTTTAATATCCTTAAGTTTGCCAATAGTAATAACATTTATCTCTAAACGCTCTGGCATTATATTGTCAGATTTAGACATTTCTCCTATAAAACTATTTATTGCAGTGGATAATTTAGTAATGGACTCTTCACATGATGCAATCCATTTAAAAATTACTAACCTATAATCCTCGGTGTCAGCAACCTTACCCTTTTGATCTCTCATCCAAACAAAAAATTGTCCCAATAAAAAAACTATAATTGTTGCTATTGTTGGAACTAATATCGTAGCGAGATCTTTATTCATTCCAAGTACCTTTCTCGACATCTCAAATAGCTGAAAGTGTGAGATATACCCACAGCTATTTATCAACATAAAATTATTACATGGAGTAGAGGTTGTGTCTAATAAAATAGTAGTGCTTTTAACAGCAATTGAAAAAATGAACATATAAAACAGTAATAGTTAGGTTAGTGCAGTAAAGTTAATAAAATTTATCTCACGACAGATCTATCTTCTTCGTTCTATAGCCATACGGCCTAACCCGCCTCACCCGGCGGCTTTGTGCGTGCATACTTGCACAGATCAAGTTGTGCCACAACAAGCCACCTAACCTCCATGTAATTTAAACGCTTATCAGAAGAGCCAAACCAAGTCGTGCCACAACTTTGCAAAAAGCATTGAAAAACAGGATGTTGCAAAATGTCGCTATGTAAAGAAACTGTTAGCACACGTCAGACTGGACTTTGCAAAATCACAGACAATCAAGCATATACAAAAAGACGCCCAACGCATAAGCAACGCTGAGCAACGTTTTGCAACCACTTGACACTCAGTTTGTTTTTCAAAGTTCTGCCACAAAAGGCCGCCAGCAGTCATATTTTCAGCCCCCCCCCTTAACACTCACTCACTTTTGCAAAATCTAGCCTGTGTTAGCAAAACGCCCCACAAAAATCCCTACCTTTACCCCACACCAACCACCAAACAAACCCCCATGCAACTCATAAACAACACCCTCCTAGACACCATCACCACTCAAGCCAAGCAATCTCCTCGCTTGCGCATGAATCACAATTTTCATGAATCGCCAGAGTCTAATAAGCTTCTTAACGCAATGAAGCCCGATACTATTATGCCTATTCACAGGCATATGCATTCGGATAAGACTCAGATTTTGTTGCGCATGAAGATTGAGGTTAGCGCGTATAATGACAAGAAAGAAGTTACAGAGAAGTATCTATTATACTAAGCTACGGTAAATTACGTAGTCAATCTTCCTAAATATCAGTGGCACCCTCTGAAAGTGATTGAGAGTGGGTCTGTGATTTTTGAGGCGAAAGATGGACCGTACATTCCTAATGATAAAAACAGTTTGTTAGAATAATAAAGCTCCCGACAGATTAATATCTGCCGAGAGCATAATCTTAAAGAAATAAATTCATTATTTCTTCTTAGTACGTTCTTGCCCTGCTTTAAACATAGCATAGACAAAAGCGCCCATAGACAGCACAGAAGTCGCTGATTTCCGCCACAAGTCTTTCTTCTCACAAGTAGCACAATCGATATCGTCCGCTGCAAACTTGCATCCTCTCTCAAACGCCTCTTGTCCTGCACTTTTACTTTTATTATTTTCCATAATAAAAATTTTAAATGTTAATTTCTGATCCCTTCATATCTCTTCGCGGCCTAAACCTTAACGCAATATAAACCACAAAAAACAAAGCACAAAACAGAAATAGCCTGAAAGATAAACACTTAACTTTTTCTTCACGATAGCACCATACTCCTCTGCCTAGAAGCATACGCCAAACCCATCTAATAAAATAGCTATTAAACCACCGTATCGAAAAACAAGAAAGTATAATAACTTTATATCAGTTCATAGATATATATGTCTTATAATTCTGCACCAGATTCCATAATTAATACCTACACCATGTTTTCAATGACCCATTTTTTCACAAATGAGCAGAATAATTGATAGATGTTTATTATTTTGTTCAAAACATTTTAAAAATTCAAACTCCTAGGCATCAAGATAATAGTAAATTTGTCATCAATAGAAAAACATATAATAAAAACTATTATGATAATAGGAGTTATTTTGAGAAATTATAAAACTTATAGGAATATAACATATATCCCTATTTCAAATGGTGAACGATTTTGCGGCCTTGTGGGTAAAAATGGTGCCGGTAAAAGTTCTGTATTTGAAGCACTTGATTTTTTCTTTAATAAAGGAAAGGAATTTTGTCTAAACATAAATGCAAATACAACAGAAGACCGCTATGTTGTACCTCTGTTCTTATTAGAAAAGGCTAAGTATCAGTTCGATGATCCAACACTAGAAAAATACAGTGATACTGTATGGGACGTTCTTACTGGCGATCTCAGTACAATAACTATTAACGTAAATTATCAAGAAGTCATTAAATCAATTAGTGCCCACATAAATGAAATAAGCAGTCACTATTCCAAAAAATCACACTATTTGGTTCCACTTGGAATGCACGAAAATGGCTGCACAAGCATTGCTGTATTTAGAGATAACGTTTTTATGGACGCAATAGTTGAAAACAAAGGTGACTCAACTGAAGAAAAAGTTAAATATACCACAGGAAAATTATCTGCATCATTGGAAAAATTAAAATCATTATTCCAATATGTTTTTATTCCGAAAGATGTAGAGGCTGAAAGACTAATTCAATTTGAAACTGCTGAAATCCAAACAATAATTGGTTCTAAACTCAAAGACATAGTATCTGCACAACTCCATACAAAAGATATTGAAAAAATAAGCAAGGGACTTAAAGAGTTTGTTGATGAATTATCAAAGAAACTGCAGAATTATGTATTCAAAACACCCTCAACGCGTCAGCCCAATCTTAAAGCAGATAATCTGTACAACTTAATAATAAGAGAATTTTTTTCAATTAGAGAATTACATAAAAAAGTCAAGGGTGCTGCGGTTATCCCATTAAAGTCATTAAGTTCTGGAGAGAAGCAACAAGCGATCTTATCTGTGATATACAACATAGTTTCTGGATATAGAGATAGTGACACAAATTCTAGCTTAATTATTGCTGTAGATGAGCCAGAAGCCTCACTTCATATCTCTGCTTGTTTTGAACAATTTGAAAAACTATATAAGCTTAGTGAACAATGTGGACAGGTTTTATTTGCATCACATTGGTATGGTTTTATTCCAGCAATGAGCAGTGGTTCTATCACAAATATTACAATATCTGATAAGGCCGATAAGCGTAATAGTAACATCTTTAACATAAAAAAATACAGAGAAGAGATTATTCAAAGAGAGAAAAATGAGCAAAAGAGTAAACGGACTAAGGAAGATGTCTTACCAATAGACATTATTCTTAAGAGCAGCAATGATTTTGTTCAATCAGTTTTAATGAGCGTTATAAGCGAAAATTACTATAATTGGCTGATTTGTGAAGGATCATCTGACAAGGTTTACTTAGATGCCTATTTTAGCAAAGAGATTATTAATAACAGACTTAGAATTGTTCCAGTATGCGCTGCTAGCGAAATAAAAAACACATACAACCTATTGTCCGTTTCTTTTCAAACAGTCAAGAAAAAATTAAAGGGCAAAGTTTTCCTACTGACAGATACCGATACTAAGCTATTGAAATTTCAAACACTTGATTCCCTAGAAGAACATTTAAATTGCAGAAGATTAGTTAATAACAATACATCACAAAACACAGAATTAGTCAAAATTGAATCTACCACAATTTCGCCGAAAACAGAAATAGAGGATTCTCTTAATGGATGCGTTTTTAATAAAACTTTAATAGCGTTAAAACAGCAATATCCAGATATGTTAGACTTCATTGAAGATGTAGATAAAGAAGATGATGATAAATCCAGCTTTTACGCCATGAACTTGCGCATTAATGAATACGAAAAATTAGATAACTTTTTTAATGCTCACTCAAGTCAAAATAAAGTACTTTTTGCTGAGAAATATGTAGAGATACTAAGCAAAACAGATAAGGTGCCGTCATGGATAAATGAAATAAAAAAATACTTTGATTTTAAGAACACTGAAACAGGTAGTGCAAACTAAGAGATTACACATATACCTATCTTAAAAATGCTTCTATTTGAGCGTTTAAATTATGAGCCCTACCCAACACCAATTCATATCGCTTCTTAAGTGCGGCCTGTGGGGCACGCATCCGGACCCGCAACAGTTCGCACAAGCAGATTGGCCGGCTATCGTGAAAATAGCCAAAGAGCAGTGCGTTACGGCGCTCATCACAGATGCAATGAATGAGCTGGCGGCAGGGATGCCCGTTGTGGCAACAACCGCCACAGCAGCAACGCAGGCAGCAACCGCCGCAGAAGCACCCGCCAGAGCAGCCACCCCCATTGACAAAACCCTTCTTTACAAAATCAATTTTGATGCCGTCAGGATTGCGCGTAGAAACGCACAGCTGAATGCTACGTTGGCAGAAATCACGGAGTTGTTAAATTCCAGTGAGGTCCCGACAGTTCTTCTTAAGGGTCAGGGTGTTGCGCAGAACTATCGGAAGCCGGAGCAGCGCATGTCCGGCGACATAGACCTGTACGTTGGAGAAAAAAATTATGACAAGGCAGTCAACGTACTGCAAGAAAAATACAGCAAACACGCCGGAGATGTAGAAACAAAAAAACATTACAGCCTGGACATCGGCACCACGCGCGTGGAACTGCACCACCAGGCGGACCACCTTTCCAATCCAGTGGAAAACAGTTATTTCCAGCGGTTCACAAAGAGATATTTGCAAAATCCAGCCTGCACAAGACAAACGCCTCCCCCGCAATTTGACGCCCTGTTCATTTTTAATCATCTTTTCCATCATTACCTTATTCAGGGCATCGGCCTGCGCCAATTGTGTGATTGGGCCAGGTATCTATACATCCGTAGTAATGAGATAGATATGCAGCATCTGAAAACGGATTTGCAGAAGACCGGCCTGTTAAAAGCGTGGAAGATTTTTGTTTTTATCGCTGTCGACACACTTGGTCTCCCTGTAGAAAATTTTCCGTTTTACGAGCATCGGCCTAGTCAGGGTGAGAAAGTTCTGGAGAATATATTTACGGGTGGAAATTTTGGCTATTACAATCCGGAACTAGGCAAGCGTCCGAAGGGTTACATCGCAAGCAAGTTATACACTGTCGGGAGGACATACAGGCAGTTCTTCAAGAATATTTCTATATTTCCGGGGAAGATTGTCCCTAAGCTTTTTATTTACCCGTTTGAGGGAATTGCGCAGTTATTTAGGGAGAAAATTTAAGGTCCCGACAGATTTTTTCTTGTGTAATTTTCTTAAAATCAGCGCCGTAAAAAAATAACCTCGAAAAAAATTCGGAAGTAAACTCTGAAAAAACTTTAAGAAAAATTTCGGAAAAATCTTCATAAAAAATTTTCGGAAGTAAATTCTCAAAAAACTTTCATAAATCTTCTTCAGAAAATCATCATCGCAAAAAAACTTCGTAAAAAATAACAAGGCAAAAATACGCGGAGCGTTTTTTTGCCCGCGCGGAGCGCGTGCATTCCTCGCGGCGACAGCCGCGTAAATCACAAATTGCCTTGCCGCTTTGTGGCAAGGCAACTGCAGCCGCGCAGCGGCTGCTAACGCCGAGCCGTACTGCATGCGAGCACAATGAGCGTGCAAATTGACAAAGAAAAAGCAGCCACACAAAGTGTATTGAACAATCTACAGCACATCACATACTAAAATTCACTAACTTTATGTCTGAAACTTAAGCTTATACATTTAAAAATAAAAAATCACATGGATAATATACTGGCTTTCATTGATGAGTTCGGAGACTCATGTATGGAAACATCCAAGAAAAATATTTCAACATTATTTATCATTGTTGCAATAATTATTAAACAATCTCAACGCGATCAACTTGAAACAGCTTTACAAACCATTAGGGACAAGTACTTTCAAGGCAGTGAGATTAAATCATCAAATATAAAAGGTAATGACAAAAGAAGAAAAATTGTACTTGAACAACTTACTCTACAAAACTTCAAATTTTATGCTTACGTCATAGATAAAACAAAATTAAATGGCAGGGGATTTAGCTATAGAAAGTCATTCTATAAATTCGCTCATGGAATTCTAGATAGAGAGTTATTTACAACGATTCCATCAATAAAATTGTATGCAGATGAAATTGGTAGTGGCGACTTTATGAGGAGTTTTGTAGAATATATACGAAGAACTAAAATGCCAAATCTATTTGACAATGAATACTTATTTATAGACAGTAAGTCATCAAACATTAACCAATTAGCAGACTTAATTGCTGGAACACTAGGAAGGTGCTACGATAAAAAATTTCTTTCATCAAATAGAAGAGATTTCATGGACCTTCTAAAAGATAAGGTATTAGGAATCAATAGTTGGCCAATTGATTACAATTTGCACATTTATAGGGACAATGATTCTGGAATTGACAATAAAATTAGAGATGCGAGCATCCAAAAGGCAAAAGGTTTTTTATTTGAATACAAACAAAATAAGGGGGATTACTATGAAGAGCAACGAATTGTTGTTGATTATCTTTTATTCTATTTAACTAATATAGATTCAAAAAAATTCATATCTTCCCGAACTTTATTATCTATACTGAAGTATGATAGAGAATCTAGAATAAATTCTCAGAGAAATTTAATGCAGCATGTAATCGGACCACTTAGAGATCATAAAGTACTAATAGCTAGTTCAAGAAATGGCAAAAATGGTACTGGATACAAACTTCCAGCAAATTTAAAAGATATAGACGATTTCATTGATACGTTTAATTCTCAAATTACCCCAATGCTGAATAGGTTAAAAAAATGTCAAGAAGTAATACAGTTAGCAACAATAGGAGAGCTTGATATTCTTAAACAAGAAAAATACGAAACAATGTCAAGAATAATGAAGGTCATATAGAAGAGTGACTGTCAATTGAGCTAGCGGTGTTTAAGGTACCAATTATTTATCAAATATCTTTGTCCTTAGCAGGTTGTAACAACTTATTACGTAATGCATCTTCAATATGTTTAAAGGGAACATTTATCGTTGCGAAAGTATGTCTATCAGGAGAAGCAAATTGCCCTCCATGAGTTGAAGACACTCCTTCTTGCACTGTAATCTTAATTTTCCTCTTTCCAGAGACAAAAAATGTAATTGAATCAGCCACAATTTTATCATCTTTGGATAAATGTGAACTTTTTGATTTAAGATATTTTTGCTCCTCGATTGACAAAGCTTTTGCGATAACAGCTGACGAATTTTTATCCGTTTTATATGAGGTAGATAACCCTAAAACACTATCATTTATTGAAGCCTCAAATCTAATTATACGCCCATAAATAACAGATTTGGAAGCTTCTATACTCTCACCTTTCTGGTAAAAATCAGCCATTGTTAAAATAATTTAGAATTTTCTATCTCATTAACAGAGTCTGATAAATCCAAAGAAAACATCTGCTCAACATCTGAAACGCTAAACTCGCCACCAATTTTTTCTAATATGATAGACATAGCACAAAGCTCCACTAAAGAAACCTTTTTATCAATTTTTATAAAATACTCATCAACGTTATCGCTAACAATATTATCAAAATCTTCCTCTGTAATCTCCTTCTCCAGCAATCGCTGAGATAGGTTAAGATAATTTATAAGAATATTTTTATTCCTCAAAGCCCTGATTAACAAATCATTCTGAGCGATGATAATATTTGGATCAATTAAACTATTAAGTAAATCACACAATCTCGGTTTAGAAGTATTAAACTGAACACTAATTTTTTCATCTTCAGGTTTAGCACTTAGATCATCAATAACTACCACATTACTTGGTGCGTCATTGCCTCCAATTAATGGCATAAAATCGCTGTCAACAATATTAACTATGTTTTCCATACTTATACTAAACTTAACATTTTATTGACTTCATCATCAAAAAACTTTTGATTATAAGATTCCATATTCTTGCATTTTTGAAAATGAAAGTTTAAAATTAATTTCAAAGAACCATCATTACCTCTCTCTACGATAACATTAAGGACAAAATCAGTATAATTCTTGGTTAGAACAATCCTAGTAACCTGTAATTCCACTCCATCTTTTTCCATTAACATTTTATCTAAATTAGGGTGATCACCAACCTCAAAGACGTAGTAATAATTCACACCCACAGCCTTGATATGGGTGAATGGAAGAGACTGCAATACATTTTTGTAAAACTCAAAAATGCGCCCTTCTTTCGTTTTGTCGATAGACTCTGTTGAAAGTTCAATAGAATTAGCTCTTGGGGCTAAAGTAATATCATCATATTTATAATTAAGCTCAATATTCTCAGGATCCAAAAGTCCATCAATTTTTGAACCAGGTTGGATAGAAAAAATATACTGTCCAATCCAGCTTGGCGTAAATACTTTTGGGTTCCAATTACCAAGAGATACAATGTTAAATTTTTGAAATTTATCCATCCTTAAATGTTTTTCTACATAATAATTTTATGACGAATATACCTAATATTTTTAATAAAAAAAATTGCATGTTTATTTTTATAAACGAGCACTTATTAGATATCTAGGCCCTAACTTTCATTTGCAATCACACACTCCAATAGAGGAATAATCCTGTTAAAAGGCAAAACATGAATAATATGGTACCCCACTTTTACATCTGTTAGCATACCTACGACACTCCCCTTATCATCAAAAAAGGGAGCCCCACTTAAGCCTTTCCAATTACTCAAGGATATTACGCTAGGTGTATGAAAAGTGTAAAAGTCCTGCTCCTCTTTAGAGAAGGAAATACTTTGATGAGAAACTAAATTGCTTTTTAAAAAAACACCAGAAATTTGATGATTAATTTCACCTGAAACTAAATATTTTCGATTTTTTGATGGGATGTCGATCACATCACTACTAATCAAAATTTTGCAATTGCCTTTTGATAATAAGTCAACACCGTTCTCGTCTTTAATTTTTTTTGATATTAAAGGATTGATTATTTTTTTTGACAATAAACATATCGCACAATCCAATAATTGTCGAGCATCATCCCCAATTACCTTTTTATCAAAATAATATATGGGAGCTACTCCTACTACCAGGAATTTGAATTCGTTTTTTTTAACTTTATTAGTTAGCAGAAAAACATTTCCGTTAACAGCAACACGCTTAGATTCAACATAATCCTCATAATGAATGACATGATCAGCCGTGACAAAAAAAATCCTTTTTTTATACTCTATAATAAAGCCGCTGCCCCAGCATATTGGATTAGAACAATCATAATCATTATTCCTACATACAGCAACTGCACAAGTAGATCTAGATGTGTATTCTGTTATTGATATTTCCTTTTTCATATTATTTCTTCCTCCAGACGCCACAATCATTAATTATCTGCACCCTCCTTGTTGGCCGCGGTAGCCGGAGTTCGCCCCAGTCCCCGACAATTCGGAATGCATTTCAAATTTAACAAAAATCTCAACAGTTTATCACAACTTCCTGAGATTTAATATCATGCTCATGTAGGGCACATCATTTTTTATCCCGACAGCCAATCCTCCCCGTTCTAGAGGCATACGCCAAAGCCGCCTCGGGTCGGCGGCTTTGTGCGTGCATGTGCGCTTGCCGGGAACTCGAGGCAAGTGCACATGAATAATAACAGCTCGTCGGAAAAGCCGCAGAGCAACCTCTGGCCAGCAGAGCAAGCAAAATCTGTAATCAAGTTCTATCACACAACGAACACAAACTTCCTCACATGGAAGCAGGAATAGTATAATCATGTTGTGCCACAACTTTGCAAAAAATATTAATAACCAGCAAGTTGCAGAACATCGCTAGACAAAAGAACCTGCAAGAAAGGTCAGGCTGGATTTTGCAAAACTCACAGGCAATCAGGCATATACAAAAAGACGCCCAACGCATAAGCAGCGCTGAGCGACATCCTACAACCGCTTGATAATCAGTTGGGTTTTCAAAGTTCTGCCACAATAGGCCAACAGCAACAAACATTTCACAAACGCCTCTAACTCACCCACTTTTGCAAAATCCAGCCTGCGTCAGCAAAACCCCTAGCCCCTCCCTAAAAAATCCCTACCTTTGCCCCACCAACCACCCGCAAATCAACCAATCAACCAATCAACCAATCAACCAACCAACAACCAACAACCACAAACCAAACAACCAACCATCAAACAACAACCACAAACCAACCAATCAAACAATCAAACAACAAACAAACCATACCATGCACCTCATCAACACCCCTCTCCTAGACACCATCACCGCCCAAGCCAAGCAATCCCCTCGCCTCCGCATGAACCACAACTTTCATGAATCGCCGGAGTCCAAGTCTCAGCGGCTTCTTAACGCTATGGAGCCCGATACTATTATGCCTATTCACAGGCACATGCAGTCGGATGAGACGCAGATTTTGTTGCGCGGGAAGATTGAGGTGACCGCGTATAATGATAAGAAGGAAGTTACGGAGAGGTATATATTGGGCTCAGCGACAGGTAATTATGGTGTTAATATTCCTAAGGGGCAGTGGCATTCGCTGAAAGTTATTGAAAGTGGGTCTGTGATTTTTGAGGCGAAGGATGGGCCGTATATTCCGAATTATAAGAACAGTTTGTTAGAATAAAAAACTCCCGGCAGCACAAAACCACCGGGAGTTTCTATTTTTGTAATAAGGTTCGAGTCCCCCTCTCTCCGCATCCCTATTTTGTTTCGAGTCCCTATCTCTCCGCACCGCTATTTTGGTTCGACTCCCTTGTTCTCCACATCAGCTATCACTCTCGCACCCTCAGCAATCCTCTTCAGCACCCCACTTCACCTCAGCAATCCCCCCAGCAACCGCCTCTACCTCAGCAATCCTCTTCAGCGTCTCCTTATGCCTCCAGTAATTCTTCTTCATAAACAGCACATATACAAGGCATAACACAAGTACTACTCCGCACAAGTAGCCATACCTAAACCCAAGCGTACCGCCAAAACCAACAACTCCACCAACAGCACCCACACCGTCAACCACAGCGCCTGCACCACCACTAAGACCTGCACCGCCACCACCACCAACAGCACCCACACTGCTACCAACACCACCACCAACACCACCACCAACACCACCACCAACACCGCCAACAGCACCACCTACCCCAACAACCCCTAACCACACAAACACCAAAGAAATACCCAATTGTACCAACGCATAAATCGTAGAAACTAGCACATGGGACATTCCTAATTCATTGGCCATCAGCTGATACATGTGCTTCCTATGCGCACGGAAAATATTTTCATGTAGCATCAATCTGTGCACAATCGTCAAAATAGAATCCACTCCGTAAACCGCAAGCAGCACCAAATAACTCAAATCGCCAGTCGCAAGAATCAACTTGCCAACAATAAACGTAATTATGAAAGCCATTGATACACTGCCGATATCGCCCGCAAAGCATTTCGCCACACGTCTATAATTGAAATAGCCAAATATCAACGCAGCAAGAATTATAACAATAATGAATGCCGGCTCAATGTACTGCCCAACTCCGGTACACACACAAACTATCAGCAACGGAATCAAAACGGCAAGGCTGTAACCTGCTGTAATTCCATTAATTCCATCCATAAAGTTATAAGCGTTAATCAGCCCGGTACAGATAATCAGCGCAATAATTATATACCACCACGGGAATCCGCCAAACATTCCAAGCTGATAAAACATCAGCAGCATGGCGATAAATTGTACCGCAAGTCTTACACCGTCGGGAGTTGTGTGAATATCATCTATGAAGCTGATTGTTGAAATCATCAGCATCCCAAGAAGAAACCAAGGGTATTCAAAATGGAAAAAGAGAAAATATTGTATGGTCGCAATGGGGAATATTATTCCGCCTCCGCGTATTGTGATTTTTTTGTGGGATGAGCGCCCGTTTGGTTTATCAATGATGTTAAATTTGTCTGCGATTTTGAAATAGATTAGTTCACAGGCAATTAAGAGTGCAAAAATTATGAAGTAGGTGTACCACATTATTCAAGCATATCTTTTCCCCCAAGCGGCGTATACGGCCCATCCTTGGCCTCAAAAATCACTGTTCCGTGCTCCAAAACTTCCAATGAGTGCCATTGACCGGCAGGGATATTTACGCCATAGACTCCGGCAATCGGTTCAAGTACAGCGCTTTCTGTCATCTCCTTATTAGAATTATAGAACATCACTTTTAGCTTGCCGCGCAGAAGCACGTATGTTTCAGATGTATGAGGATGTCTGTGTATTGGCATTATGGTTCCTGGCTCTAGCGCATTTAGAAGGCGCTGAGATTTTATTCATGGAAGTTGTGATTCACCCCGATTCGCGACAATATTGCTGCTGCGGCCGTCGAGACTTTGTCTATTAGTGGTTTGTCGATTAGCTGCATTTGCATATTCAATATTACCCAACAATAAGGATTTTCATAGTCAACAAAATCAAGATTAGTGCTAAAAACGACAACTCAAAACAGATTTTTATCTTACAGGAGTTATATTGATTCCGTTTTAAGATTCGTCACTTCAATAAATCCTTTAAATGTTTATCAAACTTCCAAAAATAACCTACTATCACATTACTAGGGAGTTCTGATTCCATTAGTTGATTCATAAGAGTTACGTTTCTATCTAAATCCTCATAATACTTTTGTAACTCCTTATCATTACATTTAATACTATTTACATATAAAAATGCATCTCTCTTAGCAATGTCATCATAAATAAATTCTTCCAGCTGAGAAACATAATTTCTCTCACTAAGTAAAGCAGCATTCTTGATAGCAATTTCCACAGCGTCTTCACCTACAAGCTTTTTCAAAACAGCTAAATCTATAAATCGCTTCCTTTCCATTTTTAGGAAATTAAAATTTAACCCCAACAACTACACGAAGAAATGTACGCTCAAGAATAATAAAGTCAAAGGTAAATGATCTATGTTTAACATAAAACAAATCAAGCCTCAGCCTCCTTAACATTTTTTCCATAGAAACTGTATATCCATTATAAAGTGTTGCATATGATGTAACACCAGGACGTACTACCAATATTTGCGGATACCTGTTATCTCGTTCAATTATTTTATCAATGTAAAATTGTCTTTCTGGCCTGGGACCCACAAAAGACATGTCACCTACAAACACATTCCACAACTGCGGTAATTCATCCAAATGATGTACTCTTAAATGCCTACCAAATTTCGTCAATCGGGGATCCTTCCCTTTACAAAGCATTGGCCCCATTTTTTCAGCGTCTTTACTCATAGTCCTAAATTTGTAAATACGAAACACTCGTCCACCTTTGCCAACTCTCTCCTGGCGAAAAAGAACTGGATAACCATCAACGCATAAAATTGATAAATATATAATTACAAACAGAGGAGAAAAAATAACCATTGTAAACGCGGACAAAATAAAATCGAACGCTCTTTTTAATTTTTCATATGTAATAACTTTCATATATCGAAAGAATAAACTTACATTAATATCCCTAAACCTGTAAAAATATAGATAATAACTTCACATCATGAGGTAGGTAAAATTACCTATCTCATCCGAAATAAAAGTTAATTAGACATTGCCTCAACATACTAACTTTGTGACTAAAAAATATACAAAACTGCACAAACTAGCATGTTAACGAAAATTACAGAAAAATCAAGATTCGCAACAGCCAGGCAAAACCCATGCTCTAACAATCTCACCTTTTCCTTTTAAAAGCACAGATCCCAAGTTAGCAGGTATCAAAACTGTCTCAAATTTGGCAAGTTGTACTGATAAATTGGTATCATAAAATATTTTCATTTCCCCTCCCGTGCAAACTAAAATGGAAAAACAATCTTCAAGATTCAAAATATACTCACCTTCAAGATATATCTTATCTACACAGAATTCTTTGGAATGTACTAATGCATTTTGGTTATCTTTAAAACCCTGACCTATAAATTTACCTTCCGGTTTTTCAACCACCTTATAATCAATTGCTTCCTTTGCAAGTTTAGTGTGTAACTCTCGTGGTCTTCCATCTGTTCCCAATCTTCCATAATCGTAAATTCTATAAGTGATATTAGAACTTTCTTGAATTTCCAGTAGAAAACATCCTCCACAGATTGAATGAACCCTTCCCGCTGGAATGTAATAGATATCACCAGGTTGTACTGTGCAAATATTTAATGCATCTACTAATTTATTTTCTGCCACTAGATTTACATATTCATCTGAAGTGATTTTTTTGCTAAAACCGGAGATCAGTTTTGCACCTTTTTCTACCCCTAAAATATACCACACTTCATTCTTGCCCAAACAGTTATAACGTTTAAGAGCCATAGCATCATCTGGATGGACTTGGATACTTAAGTCTTTTTCCGCGTCTATGAATTTAACAAGTAAAGGAAATTTTCCGTGCCATTTTTCATACACATACTTGCCAAGCAAATCTGGACCGCAATCATCCACTATTTTTTGCAAAGACAGTCCCTTATATTCTCCATTTAGTACAACAGACTCACCGCCAGGGACGGCAGAAATAACCCACTTCTCTGTTCCCCAGATTAGTGACTTGTTTACGTATGATAAGTTTAGCGGTAAAAAAGACATTGGTTTTAGAAATAATTTAATAATCCAAATTTTCCACTCCGAAATTAACCATTTTACTTAACGACACATTCCCCAATCCCATCGCCAATCCAGCTCCCATCCCAATCATTAGTACATTACCAATGTCTTTACCTTGAAGTTCAGAACAAATAGTTAATGGAATAGAAACAGAACTTGTATTTCCATACTTATTCATAGACACTGGCATAACTTCTTTAGAGAAACCAATAGCTTTAGCTAATTTTCTAAGCATAAAAAAGTTTGCCTGATGAAGCAACAATTTATCATACTCGCTCGGGCCAGTTTCCAACTCATCCATAAATTCTTGAGCGATAGGAGGGACTGCATCAACTACATAATCAAAAACTTTTCTGCCATCCATCTGCATGTCAATAAACCTCCTCTTGCTCCCATCTTCATCAGTCTTATACTTCAATAGCTCCTCAGAAATTAAATCTCTGAAACCAAATCTCATAAGTATTGCATCCCTATTTGAGCCATCAGTATTGAAAGTAAAGTTCCAATCCTTTGCACCCTCAGATGGAGAAACAATCGTAGCCGTACCGGCATCTCCAAATAGTAATGCAGTGGACTTATCATCTGGAGAAACATAATGCGTATTTACATCACCATCGAGCAGCAACACTTTAACAACCATATTGTTAGCAATCATTGCAGCATTCCATAAGCCATATAAATAGCCAGAACATGCATGATTAATGTCAAAAGCAGGAATACCTTTTTTCAACCCAAGAAGATATTGCACATAACTGGCATTATTAGGCATTAGGCAATCAGGCGTTAATGTCACAAAGACAACTGCTCCAATTTCACTCTTATCAAAACCGGATGCAAATATTTTTTTTGCCGCCTCAACACATAAGTCCAAGGATGTAGTTTTCGCAGAACTGCATACATGCCTTTCTTCAACACCTAACGCTGTAATAGTATTAGTCAAGTCAACATCAGGAAAATGCAGCTTTGCAAACTCTCTATTATTTACAGTATTAGATGGGACACAAGCACTTATGGCTTCGACCCTAACATTGCTAATTTTGCTTATATTCATTATGCACTATTTATTAGTCTTAAGAAAATTATTTATGTCCTCAACTTTAATTATACCGTCTTTCTTTATTTTAGTAATATCAAAACCTATCTCGGCAGCATATGCTAACGCTTTCTTTGAAGCATTAACAGTAACAGCGGATTTTTTCTTTGACTCTATTTCGTCGGAGAGCTTCTGTGCCTGCTCCTTATTTTTAAATATCATTCCAGCACTTTCACCGACCTTAACCTCGTCACCCTCACCAATATACAGAACTACATAACCAGAAAAATCCACTTCATAATCTTCAACAGCTTTAGAGGTCTCGACAGAATAAAGTATGTCGCCTTCATTTATATAATCCATATTTTTGAAACGGATACCTTCTATCGTTACTTTATCATCGTTTACATCCAAACGGGGTATTATTAAATCCTTATACTCCATAATTTTTACAATATTTATATGATTCTTCTATTTGTTTCTCAACTTGTTCCCTAATATTTTTAACAGCTTCAGTAGATAATTGTTTTTCAACCTCTTCTAAGCAATCATGCGCATGCCAGTAAGCATCTCTTTCGGCAGGTATATATGCTCTTTTATCACTCTTGGAATGACCGCAAAAACGATGTGTTATAACTTCAATAAAATACGGGCCTCTCTTTTCTCTCACATATTGAATGCCCTCATTAATAGTCTTATATACATCTTCATAATTAGTAGTCGCAACCTTTTGATAAGGCAAATAAAAACCTTTTACCCTGGCTTCAAAAGGACCTGCAGAAGCATACTCAACAGGTGTACTCATTGCATATCCATTGTTCTCAAGAATGAAAAGCATTGGTAAATCAAATACCGTCGCCAAGTTAAATGTTTCCATTACATAGCCCTCATTCATTGCACCATCTCCAAAGCAGACAGTTGCAACAGCATCCGTTTTCTGACGCTTTAATGTGAAAGCTATTCCGGAAGTAACGGGAACCATTCCTCCAGTTATACCATTGGTAAAGAAGTGTTTATAATAGATATGCTGGCTGCCACCCATGCCCTTTGCTAAGCCACATGGTTTGCCCATTATCTCACCTATAAGCAATTCAGGTTTCATAGTAAATGCAATGGCAAGCCCATGTGCTCTGTGTCCGCTACATAAATAATCTTTGTCCAAATCAAGTATTTCACTCAAAGCAACAGGAGCAGCCTCCTCTCCAATACACCCATGTGTCGTACCTCTAAGTTCTCCCATTGAAAACAGTTGTTCAATTTTTTTCTCAGTACTCCTTATGAGAAAAAACTTATAATATATTCTTTCTAAATCTGTCATGACAACATTAATTAAACAAACCCACTATCTCTTTGTAAATAACATCAAAATTTGGCAGGACATAATCTTCCATTTTCTTAGAAGCTCCTATAATTGACTGCTTTGCACCAATCGTTCTAAAATTTGACTGAACACCTTTTTGACATAATCCTGAAACGATTGCATCCCCAAAACCGAACGGTACATGTCCCTCTTCTACTGTCCAAACATACTTGCTAAAGGCAACCAAACTCTTCAATTGTTCAAAATCTATGTTGCTTAACGTGGAAAAAACAATGAGATGTATAGGAATCTCTTCATTCATATATAAGTCATAAGCCATTGTTAACAATGGACTTACAAGACCTCCGTATGTAATGATTGTAAGCTCCGGCTTTTCGCCTTTGAAATTCAAATCGCAAGTTGGGAATATATCATTTGTATACTTGTAATCAAAATTTTCTGCAATTTTCTCCGAGCAAAACAACTTTCTTGTATAGTCAAGTTTGTTCTCAAAAAACATGACCGGATTACCAAGTTCAACCGCACTTTTCAATAGGAGTCCTGGACTATGCAAAACTGATGGAGTTACAACAGTTATATTAGGAAGTCCCATATATAATTTTTCAAGTGATTGAGAATGAGTTGCTCCATAACCTCTATATCCGCCCATCGGCGTTCTGACTACAAGATGCAAATTTCTTTCGAACCCTTGCTGGAACTTAGATGCGTGATTTAGAATTTGGTCCATTGTCAGAGTTACAAAATCGCCAAACATTATCTCGATTATCGGCTTATAACCTGCCAATGCCATTCCCACCCCAAGGCCAGTAAAAGCCTGCTCAGACATTGGCGTATTAATAACTTTGCCCGGAAACTTTTCAGACATCCCTTTGGATATCTGGAATGACCCGCCATATGGCTCAGCTATATCTTCGCCAAAAAGAAAAACTTTCTCTTGAGAAAGTAGGTCAATAAGACCATCTTGCAACGACTTTTTATATGTAATATTCATATTATCAATATGCTATTACGCTTTAGAATCAATTAAATCGAAGACATCTTTCACTGTGTCAGCGGAACGTAGTTCTCCAAAACTTAATGATGTCCCATACTTGTTGGAAATCATATTAAGTATAGATAAGGCAGTAAGAGATGACCATTCCCCAATCTCATGAAATTTTGTATTGGCACCAATAGATGACGTGTCAGTATCTTCAAACTGATCAGCAAAATCTTTAATAAAAGTTGTTAATTCCATATATTAAATAAATTTCAAGTTTAGTAGTAAAATATATTTTATAAGTAATCTATGTTCTCGTACAATGAGATACAACTACAGCCTTTTTACAATTCTTTCAAGGATATCAAAAAAATTGATTGCCTTTTGTTTTGCATCGCTTGCAATTACATTATATCCATTAAACATAGCAAATGAAAATTGATGACCTGAATACCTGTAAAAATTATTTTTGGGCAATATGTTTGGATAGGATAAAACCTCAGTATAAGTATGTTGAGTTAGGGCAGTAATCTTAAACAACGCAACGCCCTCACCATACCTACCGCCAGAGCATATTTGGGAAGGCCTGTATAAAAAACCTTTGTATGAAAAGACAGCCCCGGCATTTCGTCCATAATCGTCTCCTATGTGGATAGGTGCCATGGGATGCTCTACAAACTCACCAAATAAACTGTTAGAATAGTAAAGCATCAAGTTATAAACACCATTAACTTTTTTTGTTGTAAACAAATAATAAGTAGAGCCGTACTTTATAATAGAGCTGTCTACGAACTTGTCACCAGATAAAAGTTTCTTCCTAAAAATAAACTTATTATCTTTTTTATAGTACAAACGAATAGAATTGTCACCACCTGTCTCGGGTAGCATATACATAACACCATCATCAGCAAAAACACACGGAAAAGACAAATGAAACGGTTCTTTTAAGACTAATGAAGGTTTTGAAAAAGACAACAAATCTTCAGTACTAACCATTTTAATTACAGCGTTTCTATTCACGATTTGCTCCTCATAGAACAAAAATAATTTTCCATCACTAACAAACAAAAAAGGGTCAGCTATGTTAGAAATTGGATTATACTTAAAAAACGAATGGCAGGCAATAAAGTCCTTAACTTTTTCAAGTTTACTTACATCGAATATATCGCTCCCTTTAGTTTTTAAAAGTCTAGTACTAAATGAATAATGATATAACATGATCAACAGAATTAATTATTAATACAAAAATCGTCATCAGAATCAGCTGGAGTCACAACTATTGGATACAGAGAACTATCACTAATTGCAGTACATGGCACTCTAGTAATAATATCTTTTGCCATCGCCTCATCACGTTTTATAATTAAAGGAAATAGAGATGAAAAATTATTTAAATGAGAATATGAAAAAATTATCAATGGGATATGCATAGTTTTAGCAATGTGACGGACAGTAGATAAAATTTCAAAAAAGAAATCTTTTTCTTTCAGACAAAACCTATAATCCACAATGCTTAGTGCTGGTATATACCCTTTAAATTTTATTAATCTAAGAACAAAATAAGGATAATTTTGAGAACTATCATTCGATTGGAATAAGTAGTATTTATTGAACAAATTATAGAAACGTTTAGAGATAAAATTCTCGTCTCTAATAAAATCAACAGGAGAAATATCAGAGTTCCAAAAGCCTCCATTATATATAATTACATTTTGAGGGTTTTTAATCAGCGAAAATATTGTACCATGTTTTGACTGCGCAGCATTGGGGAATGCATAATTAGTTTTCCGCCACCATAAAAATGGAATTAGGAAAAATGCATTAAAACAATAGTACTTATTACATTTAGTAAGAAAATTTGTCTTTAGTTTTCTTTGAATTTTTTTATTTATATCCGAAAGTCCAGCTCCAAAATACTCTTTACACATGAATGATCTCATTATCAAATCCACCCCGGCTTCTCCCCTATATTCAGGTTGTAAAAAAGTGTCATGACTCCAATATGCATTTTTAATTTTTCCAGCAAGAAAAACCTTAGTTGGGAAAAACAGATTGCAACCAACAATATTATCTTTAGAGTCAACTACCAATAAATTAAAACTTATATCGTTATTATTACAAAAAATTTTTAAACGATATTCTAGATATTCTTTAGACTTGCTAGGCCAAACCTTAGCGCAAAAATCAATAAGCTTATCAAAATACTTATCACAATAATTAATTACTCTAACCATCTGTGGCATTTTACAAAATCTTTTTGTTATTTGCGTAATCACTAGACAATTTCAAATAAACGCCAATTAACTCTTTTTGAATAATATTATAATCATATCGTTGCATAACGATTTTTTTTGCAGTTTCTCCCATCACTTTCACAGCATCCTTATTATCAACAAAGAACTTCATAGCATTATAAAGGGCATTATTATCTTTAGGTGGAATAATCACTCCATTAACTTTATCGCTAATTATTTCATTGCAGCCATTTATGTTAGTTACTATAGCCGGCAGTCCCATCGCACCAGCCTCTAGCACAACGTTCGGGAAACCTTCCCTATATGAAGGGAATACCAAGGCATCTGACACAGCATAAAATGGCCTAACATCTTCTTGTTCACCAACCATCTGAACATTAGCATTAGTTTTAATAAAATTTAATGACTTTTCATAAATAGGATCTAATTCCTGTTCAAGCCTTCCTACAAGCAAAAGGCGAATATTATTGTAAGTTTTTAATAGTCTAGAAAATGACGCAACTAACTCATTTATCCCCTTATCTCTAACAATACGACCTACAAAACAAAAAGTGTACACACTGCTCATCTTATATTTAGCAGAAGCATGCAACACACTATCTGATAAATAATAGTAGTTAAAATCAATCCCTCTAATATTTCCATTAGCAATAATGTGCAAAGGCTTTTTTGTAATTGCATAGTCAATTAAATCATTTTTAACACCCATTCCCTCTGGATTGATGTAATTCGCGCATAGACATAATATTCTATCTGTAAAAATTAATAGTTTTTGTTTTAGTCCATTGGCTGTAGGAAAAATAAGACCTGTATAAGTATGCATCCTTATGGGAACCCCTGTAATTTTTGCAGCTACCATAGACAACAGTCCAGCCTTTGGAGTCAAAGAATGAACTATTAAAGGTTTTTCTTTACAAAATAAAAAAATTAACCTTATCAAAGAAACAAAATCATCAACAGGGGAAATGTGGCGCCGCATATGCAGACCAACAACTCTTACATTTTCTCTCTTACCCACTTTGTGCAACAAGTCACCTGGAGAAGAAACTGCAACAACCTCAAAATATTTAGAGGCCATCTTTAATTGTCCTCTACAAAACACAAACAATTGTTCAGGTACAGTCGATACACGAAACAACTTATTCATAAATTATTCTCCTTCAATTATATTGATAAACATATTAATTGATTTCTCTTTGCGAAATTTATTCTTAAGGATGTCAAAAGACCTAGATACATATTTTTCTCTAACACTACAATCCTGCAAAGCAAAGATACCTTCCTTTAGTGCGTTTATATCACCTGGAGTGCACAAAATGCCATTATATCCATCTGTTATTTGTTCTGGTATACCTCCGACGTTGGTCGAGATAACTGGAACACCATAACTCATAGCTTCCATAATTGAAGTTGGCATCCCCTCCGTATAGGAAGGCAGGATAAAAATATCTATACTAGAAAAAAAGTCATATTTATTATCAATACGCCCTAAGTACATAAAATTACCTTTAACCTTTGAATTATTCAATGCATTAAAGAACTGGCCATTAGTTTTATCCTCTCCGGCAAAAATGAACTTATGTTTCATCCCTATTTGAGACAACAATTCGCTTAATTTGATTAGGTCGAAATAACCTTTATTTTCAGTAATATTTGCCAATATACCAATACTATTAGAAAAATTTTTGTGCAAATGTTTGTTTTTGGGGAGATTTACACTGTCGTCAAGAAAATTGTATATAACTATAGACTTCTCAATAGGAATTTTTTCTCTCACATGATATACATCTAGAGCCGCCTTAGAGTTTGACACCCAATAATCAGTTAAATCTTTAGTAATTCTATCAAGAAAAACTTGTAATTTTGGTTTATATAAATCAGCTCCCCTAATATTAGAAATCACTTTAGACACTCCAAAAAGTTTGCTAAAAATTCTAGAAAAAATTTCTACCCTCAAACCAAAATTAAAAACCACATCTATTTTATTTTCCCTAATAAAATTGTGATACCTGAGGGATGCACGGCATACATTCTTTAGAGGGCCTATTTCCAATTTACCTTTTTGCACAAAATCTATTCTTTGAAAAAATGGACCATTGTCTTTTACATATGCAAAAAAAATATTATATCCATTTTCAGCCAATTCCCTAGATATTAGGATAATATTTGTTTCTGCACCTCCTATTTGAGTGGTACTAAAAAAAAACAGAATATTCTTCATCAATTCAAAAACTTATATGGGAGGACTCCCTGAGAATTACTATTTAACGTAGGAACATATGCATAAATCTTAAGACACATGTAAAAATATAAAAGCAACACAACTGAGGAAATAGCTATTTTTTTTGTAACACTACTCTTGAAGTAATATATTAAATCTGGAACAACGACAACAAAAGGCAGGAAGAAATAATTTGACATTCTGGTAAAAGTTGCCATGTACGTTGCAAACAACTGTGAGAAAAATGCCAGCAAAAACATGAAAATCGAAACTTCTATAAATAACGTTGTTCTACCATGTATCCGACACTTTAGATGACGGTAAACGTAAAAAATAGCAAGAGCATTTAAAAGATAAAAGGTTAATAAAAAATAGCCTTTACCGGCACTATATTCATCAATATCTTGCCACTCTGCGTACTTTACAAATAAACTATTCCTAGCATATACAAACAACAATAATCCCAAAGTAACACATATTAACAATCCCCCTGACAGCATCAAATAAAAATTTCTTTTCAAAAATTTAATTTTTGATATGGGATATACTAACAAAAATGCTACCGCACTATAATGAAATGATGTGGCTAAAAAAACTATTAATGCAAATTTTAGAAAATTCTTATCCAAAACATATTTTAAAGATAAACATGTAATTGATATAGCCATACACTGCCGAACGTTGTTAAAAGTGTTAGTATATAATCCTAATAGGATAAAAATAAACATGCTTAAACACGGCATTCTTGAATAATTCCTTATCAGGACAAAAATCCCCAATAGTGACACCAAGCTAGTAAAAAACAAATAACACCTTTCGGAAGGATCTATTAGTGATGAAAGTTTCACGAATATTGTATACCCGGGTTCATAATTGTAAAAAAATAAGTCAAATAAACCTCTAAAGCTATTAGTGTTAGCAACCTCGTGAAAATGAGGCATATAGTGTTCCAAATCTCCACCGACTGTATTTGCTCTACAAGCAGAGACAAACAGAAGAATAATAAAAAAAATATTGTATAGTTTTCTCTCAATGTTACCAATTGAAGAAAACACATTTCTACAATAAAGATAGGACAAAAATAGTATAACGAACCCTAGCGAGTAGAAATTGGAGAAATTTCCCATACTAAACAAATAGAAAATTATTCACTGTGTCTAAAGTTGTGCTGATTTAGCAACTTATCTTTTGTTTTATTGTAATACTGTAAAATAGTATTATAAAGCAGTACTCCTTTATTCTTTTTATATGTCAATATCGATTGAGTTTTATCATCTAATAACGAATGCAATCCATCTGGATAACTGTAACAAGATTCATCTATATTACCGTTAAGGAGGTAATTCCACACTTGAAGATGCTTATCGCAGTAATAGTTCCAAGTCCAATACTTTACGGAATTTATAATAGATAGTCTATCCCCCTGTATTTTCGAGAAAGCTTTCAACAATCCATCATAATCAACAAATGGATAAGATATTCCACCTATAGCATCAATATGATACCCTTGCTCTGTAACTATTGTTTTAACCCCAGCCGCTGCCGCATCTAGAAAGCCCATTTGACCTTCATCCATGCCCATATACAGATAGTAATCAAGCGAACTTATTAATTCGTAATATTTATCGAGAATAAAATGGTCATAGTACTCTACTTCAAAACCATTTTTCAAAAGCTTTTCAATTTGTGCCTCCCATGAATCTCCCATTATTTTGAATTTAAAAAGTCTGGGATCGAGTACATCTGCCAATTGTGAAAGGTATTTTTCATTTTTGCGCCCATCACTTTGAACTCTACAAGTAATTCCCACAATACTTTTTTTGATAGTCACTTTGCCATCATGTGCTGGATCTATAAAGCATAGTTTGTTTTTAGGGACTCCATTATTTACCAACCAATCCATAGTCTCCCTTGACATACACACGCCAACGCGAAAATAATCTACATTTTCCTTAATAAATTTTAACTTGACGAGGTTGTCAATATGGGTAATCATTAAAGAGTCAAAATTCGTTTTATTCTCTTTGCGATAATCAGAGTAAATTATATAATGATTTACATCTGCACTTGGGTCAGGGTTCTTACTAATATCAACATTAAAACCTTTTTTTTCAAAGCAATCCTTCATGCGCAAAGCAAATTTTCCTAAAATCCAAGCATAAAGATCCTCTTGGCAAACTATTCGAATTTTCATTATATCTTACTTTTTAAATTTCACTATCATTGAGCATATATATTCTATATCGCTAGCAGATAGGCTACTAGAAGATGGAAGATAAAAGCCACAACTTGACAACATATCAGTTACCGGGTACATTCCAGATCCATCACATCCATAATTAATTAGAGATGGCTGCTTATTCATACCAATGAAGAAAAGCCTTGTTTCTATACCATTCTCTCTCAAAAAAGATAATAATTCATCACGCGTTCTCCCATATACAGAACTGTTTAGAACAACTCCGTTCATCCACACGGCGTGTTTAACATTCGGTCTTGTACCCTGCAAGGTTATTCCTTCTACCCCATCAAGAATATCATGGTACATTTTAGAATGCTCAATGCGTTTATCAACGTAATAATCAGCCTTTTCAACCTGAGCCAAACCTATCGCAGCATGAATATTTGACATTCTATAATTAAATCCAACATCATTATGCATATAATTTCTCGGTCCTGTGATAGGGAAACAAACGTTTTTAAAGTACTTGCACCTATTGTAAAGAATCTCATTATCCGTAACTACCATACCACCTTCACCAGTCGTCAGATTTTTATTAGCAAAAAAACTGAATGCTGTAATATCTGCAAGGGCACCTGTTTTCACTCCTTTGTATTCAGCACCATGAGATTCAGCAGCATCTTCAAGTAAAAATAAATTATGCTCTTTGCATAGTTTCTTTATTGGATCCATATCGCAAGGATGCCCAAAAATGGAAACAGGGATTATACATTTCGTTTTGGGTGTTATCTTCTGTT
>Ga0268360_1000795_pt1 | contig 42383 bp, 34 predicted proteins | sample BioMet11_FD_192465 | JGI IMG/M metagenome (GOLD analysis project Ga0268360, IMG submission 192465) | Sewage microbial communities from Oakland, California, United States - Biofuel 11 (Illumina Assembly) | ecosystem: Engineered > Wastewater > Sewage > Unclassified | place: USA: California... | reverse complement strand
TGCGCTCTTGGGCCTCCCCTATTTTTCGTTCAGGTTCATGACGCCGTCCCAGCCCGAGGGTGGCGCCTTCGCCGCGTAGCCTTGGGCCCGCCTGAGGTAGGCGGCCGAGGGACCGTCCACCGGGCGCTCGGCGGCTAGGGTCTCGAAGAGGGTGGCGGCCCGTTCCCAGTCCTGGCGGTCGTAGACCTTGTGGGCCTCCTCGAAGCGGGCGAGGAAGCCGAGGGTCTCCTCGTCGGTCTCCGGCGCGAATCCCACGATCTCCCAGAGCTGCACCGGCGTCTTGATCCCCACGACCCTGACTCGGTCGAACCTCCGGCAGACGAAACCTTCGCCGGCCTCGGCCACGGTGGCCTCGGAGGCGAGGATCCAGGATCCGTACTGCTTGTTCACCCCCTCGAGCCGGGCCGCCAGGTTCACCGCGTTCCCCATGATCGTGTAGTCCATCTTGCGCTCGGTGCCCATGTTCCCCACGACCATGTCGCCGGTGTTGAGGCCGATCCGGGTGAGGAGAGGCGTGGGGGACAGCCCCTCCGATAGGAAGCGCTCGTTGAGCTCGGCCTCCTTCTTCTTCATGAGCACCGCTGCGGCGCAGGCCGCCGCAGCGTGGCCCGGGAGATCGAGGGGAGCCCCGTAGAAGGAGATTATGGCGTCGCCCTCGTACTTGTCGATGGTGCCGCCGTTCTGGAGGATGATGTCGCTCATCCCCGAGAGGTAGTAGTTGAGGAGCTTGACGAGGGCCTCGGGGTCGAGCTGTTCGGAGACCGTGGAGAAGCTCCGCACGTCGGTGAACATGGCGGTCATCCAGCGCTTTTGGCCGCCCAGGCGGAGCATGTCGGGGTTCTCGATGATCTGGTTGATGACGTCCCCAGAGAGGTAGGTCCCGAAGGCTTTCCTGAGGAAGCTCTTCTCCCGCTCGGAGGTGAAGAAGGAGAGGAGGGTGTAGGAGAGGAAAGAGAAGAAGGTCGCAAGGGTCGGGGCCAGGGTCGGGGCGTGCACCCCCCAGAGGAGGAAGACGGCGTAACTCAGCCCGAACACCGCCACGGTGGAGCCGAGGCCTACGATTATCTGGAACAGCGTTTTGAGCCGGGAGACGAGGAGGACGACGCCGGCGCTCAAAGCCAGGGCCAGGAGGACCCCAGTCCAGCTCGGGGGCTCCGACAGGAAGTCCCGCTGGATGATGGTGTTGGCCACCGCCGCGTGGGTGCCCACGTTGACGAACTCCTTGTTGAAGGGGTTGGCGCCGATATCCGTGGTCGTCGTCGCCGTCCAGCCGATGATGCAGAAAGCCCCACCGAGCTCACTGCGCAGCTCCCCGGACGATGCGTCGATGAGCCGCAAGGCGTCGACGCAGTGCCCGTACAGCGCCGAGAACCTCTGGCCCAAGGAGTCGTAGAGCGGCCTGTCCGAGGGGCGGGCCCGGGCTCTTGCCGCCCTGATCAGCTTGGAGACCTCGGCGTCCCAGCCCGCGCCGGCGAAGTCGGCCGCCACCTTTCGGAAGGCGGCGACCGAGGCGATCCATGCGGCGCGGTCCCCGCGGTCCCCGGTCGCGAGGGCCCGGAACCTCGCCTCCTCCGACGCGGCCCAGGCGGCTATCGGGGCGTCTGCGGGGTTGGCCCCCGGCACGAGACCCCACGCCTCCGTCGAGCGGAGGCTGCGCAGGTTGTCCACGAGGGCCTCCTCGTTGTCCCGGTATTCGAGGAGCTTGTAGAACGGCACGTGCCTGAAGAAGCCGGGATCGGCGAAGTTCGGCTTGGGCCATCGGATGAGCATCCGGCCCTTCGAGTCGAGGGGGATGGCTATGTCGGTCTTCTTTCCCCCGAGGACGGCGCCCCGCAGGGTGATCCTGCGCCTCTCCACGACCACCTCGGGGGCGCCGAGGCGGTCGAGGAGGGGCGAGAAGGCGAGCTGGAGGTAGGGCCTGCCGTCGACCTCCTGCACGAGGTCTATCCGCCGCCGGATGCCGTCCGAGTCGATCTCCACGTTGGTGAACCCCGCCCCGGCGGCCATGGAGGATATCTCCGGGAGGGGCTCGAAGAAGTCCTTCCAGTCGCCGCGTATCGGGTCCGAGGCCACGACTCTCGGATAGCTGAAGCGCCTCGCGGTCTCGGCCCGCTGCGAGGCGGGGACGGCGTCCAGCTCCTCGCTCTGCATGTTGAGGGTGACGAAGGCCTCGCCGAAGAGCCGCATGGCCCTGCCGAGGTAGCTGTCGTTCTCGACCGCCACCTTTTTCGTCTGGTCGTACAGGCTATCCCGATCCTGCCGTATCATCTCGACGAGCTCGTCCCCGTACTCCCCCGCGTCCTTGAGCCGGATATTGCCGCTCGCGAGGGCGGAGAAGAGTTGCCCGACGTTGGACCCCACGTCCTCGAAGGTCCTGTCGAATTCCGACCGCAGCCCCCGATCGAGGTAGTTGCGGTCGACGCTCATCGGGCTCTTGTTGACGTACTCGATATCGAACACCGCGTAGCCCGCGCCGAACTCTGCCATGGTCTCGAGGCCCCGGGCCATGAGCCCGCGGGGCCAGGGCCAGGAACCCGCGTAGCCGATGGAGGTCTCGTCGACGTCGAGGAGCACTATGGAGCTGTCCTGCTTGACCGGGCTCTTCAGCCCGAGGAATAGGTCGTAGATCTGGAGCTCCAGGGAATCGAGGGCCCCGACCAGGCCCAGGAGGCTGAAGCCGAGGCCTACCGTCAACGCGGTGGCGATAGGAATGTAACTCTTATTTTGGCCTTTTTTCGCCATAATGCGCTCCGGGTCGCTGGAAATCGGAACAACAGTATTATATTATTATCCCGTTTACAAACAAGGGTTAGCCATGAGAATACTGCTGTTGACCTCCCTGATGCTCCTAGCCGCCGCGGCGGCGGGCTCCGCCCAGTCCAACGAGTTCCTAGACGGCCTTCTCGGCTCCGATTCCGTAACGGCCGCCCAAGCGTCTTACCTCGTGCTCGGGGCAGTCGATAGGATCGAGCCCGACGAGGGGGAGGAGGCCGCCTTCGCCGAGGCCCAGAGCCTCGGGTGGGCGCCGAAGGACTCTCGGCCTGTGATACCCATCGACTTCGCGGGCTATTCCTACCTCATCGCGCGGGCCTTCGAGCTCAAAGGCGGCGTCATGTACTCCCTCTTCCCCTCTCCGCGCTACGCATATAGGGAGCTCGTCTCGCGGCAGATCATACAGGGCCGATCGGATCCCCAGGCCCGCTTGGGCGGTCTCGCCGCGGTGAGGATCCTCAACCGGGCGTTGGACGCTGCAGGAGGGGCTAAGTGAGACGTCTCTCCCGCCTCCCGGCCCTCGCTGCCGCATCGGTTGCGCTCATCGCGCTGCGCCTCCCGCCTCCCGCGTCGGCCCTGGACTTCGGCCTCACCCTGAGCGACGACTCGTCCTACACATACCAGGGGACCGGCTCGCTGCAGCAGAAGAACCGGGTCCTCGCCTGGCTATCCTATCCCCTGGGCGAGGAAGACGCGGCCTACGCCTCGGGGTTCTACGAGTTCAAGGGCACATACGAAAAAGGTTCCTCCGATGTGGATCCCTGGCGCCTCGACGTCGACCGCTTCGAGCTGTTCGGCTCGAGGCCCGGGGCCTTCGGCCCCTCGAGCGCCCTGCGGTACTCGGCCGGGCGCTTCGCGATGGCCGATTATTCGCGGGACGTCCTCTCCGGCCTCTCGGACGGGGTCAGGGTCGAGGCGGACGTCGGCAACGCCACGGCCTACGCCTCGGCGGGCTACCGCGGGCTCCTTTACAAGGGCGACGCCTACTCCTCCATGAACGACGCAGACCTGGAGCGCAACTCCGACGACGATGAGTACTTCGCGCCCCGTCGGGGCTTCGTCGGGGCCGGAGCCAGGGCGGCCGAGCTCCTCGAGGCCCACGACATCGGCGTGGAGACCCTCTCCCAGTTCGATCTCTCGGGCTCCTCGGGCAAAGTCCATACCCAGTACCTCGAGCCCTACATCAGAGGCAGGCTCGGCCACGCGGCGAGCTGGGACTCCTGGGGCGTATTCGAGCTCATCGAGGCGGACGATGTCTCCAGCGCACTCGCCTTCGGCGAGAGTTTCACCTTGAACTTCCCCGAGCTGTCGGGACTCGCGGCAAAACAGAGCGCCGTCTGGGCCAGCGGCGGCGGCGGCTCCCTTGCGGCCTTCAACCCGGTAACCCACCAGCCGGTGGATGCGACGAGCTACTTCACCTTCACCGACCTCCTGAAGCTCAAACTCGAGGCTTCGGTCGTCCCGGCGAGGAGCCTGGCCGTTTCCCTGGGGGCGGCGGCGTACTTCCGCTCCGGGCGCTACGATCCCGACGGGGCCATGGCCTTGCGCTCGGATCCATCGCATTATCGGGGCTTCGAGATCTCGGCCGACACCTCGGCCAAACTCGCATCGGACCTGAGTATGAATCTCTCCGGCGGCGTCCTGATCCCCAACGCCGCCTCGGCATACGAGTCGGGAACCGACAGCCGCTACAGCGCCGAGCTGTACGCTGCCGTGGACCTATGAGGAAGGCGGAGAAGATGAGCGAACTCAAGCGCAGGCGCATGAGGGCGATCGCCCTGGCGGCGGCCGTCCTGGCATCGGGACGCCTTTGGGCCGAGGAGCCCGAATCCGTTTCGGCGACCTTCGCCGACATCGCCGGCAAGGTGGAATACCAGCGCCCGGGCTCGGCCTGGACGCCGGCCAAGGCGGGGGACAGCATCGATAAGGGCACGGTCGTATCCACGGGCTTTAAAAGCAGCGCGACCCTGAAACTGGGGGAGGCCACGCTCTTCCTCAAGAGCCTCACCCGGCTGAGCCTCGAGGACCTGGTGCGGACCTCGGGAGGCACCCAGACCAAGCTCTACCTCCTCTCGGGCCGGGTCAAGGCCGACGTGCCCCGGGAGGCCGGCAAGACCAACGACTTCCGCGTGAGGAGCCCGACCGCCACGGCTTCGGTGCGGGGTACCGCCTTCGACTTCGACGGGATGAACCTGATCGTGAGCCGAGGGAAGGTGCAGTACCAGACTCCGACGAGTCAGTTCCGGCTGGTCGGCGCCCAGGAGTTCGCCTTCATCTCGGCGAACGGGACTGTGGCGCCGCCCACGGCGGTGACCCCGGACGCGGATTTGAGCCAGGCCGCTGCCCTGGCGGATCAGTCGGGGATACAGAACTTCGCGCCGCCACCCAGCGCCCCACCGGTTTCCCAGAGAAAAATTTCAGTGACGATCACGGTCCAGTGAAAGAAGTGCCTCGGAGCGTGTTGTTTGGGTAATTAGATATTCAATGCAGATTAATATGGGTTCCTCGAACCTTGTTGGTAGGTTATGCCAGTTAGAGGATGCACGGAGCCCAGCTCGGTTTTACGCCACACCAGTAGCTTCTTCTCTCGCTTATCCAACAAGGTTCGAGGAACTAGTTAAAGTATTATATGATAAAAAATTAAATATTGAAAATAAAAAGTGAAAACCTTACCAATTTTTCTTTACAGCCACGGAATCTGGTGGTAGCCTGTCCTTGTCGGGCGGGGGCTCGGCGAGGAGGACTACCGTGCAAGGGTCTCGCGCGCGACGCCGCAAGCTTCGTGACTATGCATCTTCGCTGGGCTTCATCGTGCCGAGCCTCATCGGATTCGTGGTCTTCTTCGCCGTGCCGCTCTTCCGAGGCTTGTACATCAGCTTCACCGATTGGGACCTCCTCGGGAAGGCCCATTGGGTGGCCGCAGACAATTACCGGCGTCTCCTGGCCGACGCGGATTTCTGGAACTCGGTCCTGGTGACTTTCGAGTACGTCCTTTGGAACATTCCCATCCAGACGGTGATCGCCCTCGGCATCGCCCTCGTCATGCGGAGGCTCAAGTCCTCGAGCCTCCTCCGCGGGGCCATCATAGTACCCTGGCTCCTGCCCAACGTGGTGGCGGCCCTCCTCGCCCTGGCTATCCTCGATCCGGCCATCGGCGTCCTCAACGAGGGGATCAAAGCCCTCGGCCTCCGGCCCCTCGCCTTCCTCACGACCACCGAGCTGGCCATGCCCTCGATCGCGGGGATCAACACGTGGAAGTTCATGGGCTACACCGCCCTCATCATATTCACGGGCATGCAGGGCATCCCCGCGGAGGTCGACGAAGCCGCCTTGATCGACGGGGCCACGGGCTTCACCGCCTTCAGGAAGATAACTCTGCCGCTACTGCGGCCGGTGCTCGCCTTCGTGCTCGTCACCTCGGTGATCGGGAGCTTCCAGGTCTACGACACCGTGGCCATCGCGACCCGGGGCGGCCCGGTGAACGCCACCTGGGTCATCAACTTCTTCATCTACAAGAACGCTTTCGAGGGCTACAAGATGGGCTACGCCACCGCGGCGTCCATGCTCTTGTTCCTCCTCCTAGTGGGCATCGGCTTCCTCCAGATCAAGCTGATGCGGGCCGGCGAGTCCGACTGAAAGGCAAGGAGAGGCGCGAGAATGGCCAGCAAAGTCATGGCGAGGAAGAGCCGCGTTCCTTTCATAGCGACCGTGGTGGTCCTCCTCGTAGTCACCCTCTTCCCGATCTACTGGGTGGTCCGGATGTCATTCACGACGAACAAGGAGATCTTCTCCGGGTCCTCCGCCCTGGTCCCCCGCGCGCCCACGGCGACCAACTACCTCCGGGTCCTCGGCTTCATGGACAGCGAGACTTCCCTCAAGCTGGGCGGCTCGGGGCAGAAGATCAACTTCCTCCGCTTCCTCGCCAACTCCCTCCTGGTCTCCTCCCTCGTGACGGTCTCCCAGGTGCTCTTCTCCGCGGCCGCGGCCTACGCCTTCGCCCGGCTCCGATTCCCCGGCCGAGACAAGCTGTTCGCCGCGTACATCTCTGCCCTGATGGTGCCGAGCATAGTGATGACCATCCCGAATTTCATCCTCGTGAAGAACCTAGGCTGGCTCAACACCTACCTCGGCATCGCCGCCCCGGCCCTCCTCATGACTCCCTACGCGGTCTTCTTCCTCCGGCAATTCTTCCTCGGGATCAACCGGGAGCTCGAGGAGGCGGCCTACATCGACGGGGCGGGGAAGCTCAAGGTCTTCTCCTCCGTGGTCTTGCCTATGAGCACGACCTGCCTGGTCGCCCTCGCGGTCATCACCTTCATCACCCAGTGGAACGACTACATGTGGCCCCTGATCGTCGGCAAGGACGAGAGCGTCCGGCTCCTCACCGTGGCCCTGGGCATCTTCCGCTCCCAGACCCCGAACGGGCTGCCCGACTGGGGCGGACTCATGGCCGGCACGACCCTGGCGATAGTGCCGACCCTCGCGATCTTCGTCGCCTTCGGGCGGCGGATAGTGGACTCGATCAACTTCTCCGGATTCCGCTGATCGTATTGCCCCCTCGGGGGGTCGGCCCCTTGCGGGGCCGGGATATTCGCTCATTGGAGGATGGTAGTATGGGAATCAACCGTTATCGTCTCGCCGCAATCGGGATCGCGCTGCTCGGAGCCGCCGCGGTCGGCATGGCCTCGGCAGAGCCGGTCACCATCAAGTACGCCCTCTGGGATCCGAACCAACTGCCGGCTTACCAGAAGGTGGCAGAGGACTTCATGGCCAAGAACCCCGACATCAAGATCACGATCGACCAGGCCGGCTGGAACGACTATTGGACCGGCCTGCAGACCGCCATGGTCGGCGGCACCGCCCCCGACGTCTTCACCGATCACCTCGCCAAGGTCACCGACTTCGCGGGCAAGGGTCAGGTGGTGGACATCGAGCCGCTGGTCAAGCGCGACAAGGTGGACACCTCGATCTACCTCCCTGGGCTCGCGGACCTCTGGACCAAGGACGGCAAGCGCTACGGCTTGCCCAAGGACTGGGACACCATCGCCCTCGTGGTCAACAAGAAGGTCCAGGCCGAGGTTGGAATCACCGACAAGGAGCTGGCCAACCTCACCTGGAACCCGAAGGACGGCGGGACTTTCCAGAAGGTCATAGCCAAGCTCTCCCTCGACAAGAACGGCAACAACGGCCTCTCGCCGAAGTTCGACCCCAAGAACGTCGTCCGCTACGGCTTCGAGGTCCAGCACAGCGACGACCGCGGCCAGTCCCAGTTCAGCGCCTTCGCGCTCTCCACCGGCTGGTACTACACCGACGGGACCTTCAACGCCAACTACCACTACGACGACCCGCGCTTCATCGCGACCATCGACTGGTTCAAGCGCATGGTCGCCAAGGGCTTCATCGCGCCCTACGAGCTGACCGCCCTGTCCCAGTACACGCTCTTCACCCCGCAGAAGGCCGCCATGGTCCTCGACGGGTCCTGGATGATCGGCTTCTACCTGAACAACGCCGACTTCCCCGTCGCCTTCTATCAGACCCCGATCGGCCCCGTCGGCCGCAAGAGCATGACCAACGGCCTCGCCGACTCGATCTGGACGGGCTGCAAGCACAAGGAAGAGGCCTGGCGCTGGGTCAAGTACCTCGCCAGCGCCGAGGCTGAGACCACGGTCGGCACCTTCGGCGTGGTCTTCCCCGCGGTCAAGGCCGGCGTCGACAAGGCCCTAGCGGCCTACAAGGCCAAGAGCAAGGACGTGAGCGCCTTCACCGAGCTCGCGACGGGCAAGAAGACCACCTTCGTCTACCCGGTCCTCGACCACGGAGTGGAGGTCGCCCAGATAATGACCCAGTCCTTCGATATGATCTTCCTGGGCAAGGGCGAGACGGCCGCCACCCTGAAAGCCGCGAACGCGAAGGTTAACGCTCTCTTCAAGTGAGCCGAAGCTAATAGAGCCGGCGCTCCCCGTGGCTCCGCGGCCTCGTCCTGATGGCGGGGCCCGGGGCCGCGCCTCAGGCCGGCCTCCAGGAGGGCCCGATGAGCATCTCGTTTTCGCCGGAGACGGCCTCTTTCCACCTAAGGTCCCGCGGGACGAGCTACGTGATCGGGCTCGAGGCTGGGAAGCACCCGACCTCCCGCTACTGGGGGAAGGCCCTTCGGGCCTGGCACGGCGCCAAGGACCTACCCGCCGTGGATCGGCCCTTCACGCCGAATCCCGATCCGTCGAGGCCCTTCCTCTCCCTCGATACCCTGCCGCGGGAGTACCCCGCCTTCGGCAACACCGACTTCCGCTTCCCGGCCTTCCGCGTCCTGCAGGCGGACGGTTCCACGATCGTGGACCTCTCCTTCAAAGATTACCGCCTCCTCAGAGGCAAGCCGCCCCTCCCCGGCCTCCCCGCGACCTACGTGGAGTCGGAGGCGGAGGCCGACACCCTCGAGCTCCGGCTCGTCGACGACGCCATCGGCCTCGAGGTGCTCCTCTCCTACACGGCCTTCGCCGGCTACGACGCCATCGCCCGCTCGGCCAGGCTCCGGAACCTCGGCCCAGCGCCCCTGCGGCTCCTGCACGCCATGAGCGCCTCGGTGGACCTGCCCCGCTCGGATCTCGAGATGCTCCAGCTGTCGGGGGACTGGGCCCGGGAGCGGGCTATCGTCCGCAGGCGCCTCGCCCCCGGGATCCAGTCGGTGGAGAGCCGCCGAGGAGCCTCGAGCCACCAGCACAACCCCTTCGTCGCCCTCCTCGAGGAGGGGGCCGACGAGGACTCGGGGGAGGTCTTCGCCGCGAGCCTCGTGTATTCGGGGAATTTCCTCGCCCAGGCCGAGGTCGACAGGTTGGGCGGCACGAGGCTCTCCGTCGGGATCAACCCCTTCGAGTTCAGCTGGCTCCTCGAGCCCGGAGAGTTTTTCCAGACCCCCGAGGCGGTCCTCGTCCACTCTTCCGAGGGGCTCGGAGGCATGTCCGCCCGCTTCCACGAGCTCTACCGCGAGCGGCTCTGCCGCGGCCGCTACAGGGACCGGGAGCGGCCCATCCTCGTCAACAACTGGGAGGCGACCTACTTCGGCTTCGACGCCGAGAAGATCCTCGCCCTCGGGGAGGAGGCGCGCAAGCTCGGGATCGAGCTCCTCGTCCTGGACGACGGCTGGTTCGGCCGGAGGGACGACGACCGGTCCTCCCTCGGGGACTGGACCGTCGACCGGCGCAAGCTCCCCGGGGGGCTCGGCGACCTCGGCGAGCGCATCGCGGGCGCGGGCCTCTCGTTCGGCCTCTGGTTCGAACCCGAGATGGTGAGCCCCGACAGCGAGCTCTACCGCGCCCATCCCGACTGGTGCCTCCACGTCCCGGGGCGGCACCGCTCCGAGGGGAGGCACCAGCTCGTCCTCGACATGGGCAGGCCCGAGGTCCGGCGCTACGTCGTCGAGGCGGTCTCGAAGGTGCTCGGCTCGGCGCCCATAGGCTACGTCAAGTGGGACATGAACCGCCACATGACGGAAGTCGGGTCGGCGGGCCTCCCGCCGGAGCGGCAGAAGGAGACCTACCACCGCTACATCCTCGGACTGTACGAGACGATGGACGAAATCACCCGCCGCTTCCCCGAGGTCCTCTTCGAGAGCTGCTCCGGTGGGGGAGGGCGCTTCGATCCGGGCGTCCTGGCCTACATGCCCCAGACCTGGACGAGCGACGACACCGACGCCGCGTGCCGCCTGGCGATCCAGTACGGCACCAGCCTCGCGTACCCGCCGATCGCCATGGGGGCCCACGTCTCGGCGGTGCCCAACCACCAGGTGGGCCGCACGACTCCCCTGGCGTTCCGGGGGGACGTGGCCATGTCGGCGAACCTCGGCTACGAGCTCGACCTCGGCGCCCTCGGCCCCGAGGAGAAGGAGGAGATCGCCCGCCAGGTGGCCTTCTACAAATCGGCGAGGCGCCTCGTGCAGTTCGGCGATTTCCACAGGATCAAGAGCCCCTTCGAGGGCGGGGACGTCGCCTGGAGCTTCGTCTCCCGGGACAGGGCCGAGTCCCTGGCCTTCTACTTCAGGCCCCGGGCCGAGCCGAACGCTCCTATGGCCGTCCTGCGCCTGAAGGGGCTGGACCCCGACGCCGACTACCGCGTGGCGTGCCGGGGCTCCTCCTTCGACCCCTCGGGGATCTACGGAGGCGACGAGCTCATGGCCGCCGGCCTCGACCTCGACCTCGGGCTCGGTGACGGGCGGAGTTGCTCCCTCCTCCTAAGGCGAGTAGAATCTGGTGCGACCACTCGCGGGGAATAGAAGGCCATGACGATAGTCGAGATTGCCAAGGAAGCGGGCGTATCGGTGGCGACGGTCTCCCGCGTGCTCAACGACGGCCCGGTGAGCGCCGAGAAGCGGGCCCGGGTCGAGGCGGTCATAGAGAAGTACAAGTTCAGCCCCAACGCGCTGGCCAGGGGCCTCATCAACCGCCAGTCCCAGACGATCGGGCTCATCGTCCACGGCATAAACAACCACTTTCACATGGACTTCATCCAGGTCGTGGAGCGGCATTGCACCGAGGTCGGTTACCTCCTCTTCGTGTGCATCTGCGAGGGGGTGAACCAGGCCGAGATCGAGCAGCGCTTCCTCGGAGACCTCTTGGCTCGCCAGGTCAACGGCGTGATCCTCCACGAGGTCGCCCCGGAGAACTACGAGTCGGGGCTCGTCGCCCACATCGCCTCCAAGCTCCCCCTCGTCATGGTGCACACCTTCGACGCCCAGGGGGAGATCAACTCCGTCGAAGTGGATCAGGCCTTCGGCATGAGGAAGGTCATGAGCCACCTCATGGGGCTCGGCCATCGGGACATCTTCTTCCTCCGGGGCCGCTACGGCCATTCCTACGACAGCAAGGAGGCGGTGTGGCGCGAGACCCTCGCGGCCGCCGGCTGCCCGCCGCCTCCCGAGTCCCTCGTGGTCATCGAGGAGGGCAACGCCGAGGAGGGCATCCTCGAGACCGAGGAGCGGCTCGACGCTATCTTCCGCTCCGGCCGGGTCCCCACGGCCATCTTCGGCTGCAACGACATCATGGCCACTGGGGCGCTCAACGCCGCGAGGAAGAACGGCATCCCCATCCCCGGCCGTCTCTCCATCGTCGGCCACGACAACACTATCCTGGCGGCCAGCGGCCACTTCACTTCGGTGGATCTCAAGACCGCGAGCGTGGGCCACGCCTCGATCGACCTGCTCTCGTACGCCATGGGCGGGACCGACACTCAGCCGAGGCGCCTCATCCTCACGCCGGAGCTCGTGATGCGGGAATCGACGGGACCGGCTTGTCCTTCCTGAACGCCGAGCCCTGAGCTGCGGGCCTCCCACAAACCGAAGCCTCCGGGCCGGGCTTCCCCGGCTGGATCTTTCCCGGGTTGGCGCTATACTCGAGGCGTTTCAGCTTTTCGCCTCAGTTGTCGATCTTCCTAGTTGGAGGAGCATCTAGTTCTACGATGGCATTGAAGACATTCTATCTCCATTCGAAGGCCGCGCTGGCGGCCTTGTTCATCGCCGCGTCGACCGCTCCCTGCGTCGCCTCGGGCGGCGCCCAGGCCCCTTACTCGGTGGTCGTATCCATCGCCGACCAGCGGACCTACGTGTACCGGGGCGGGGCCCTCGTCCGAGCCATGCTCTGCTCGACCGGCCTCGTCGACGGGGACGACGACACTCCCCTCGGGGACTACGTCATCGACGAGAGCGGGAAGAAGCGCGGCCGGTGGTTCTACTCGGCGAAGTACAAGGAGGGGGCCAAGTACTGGGTCGGCTTCATCGGCGGCACCTACCTCTTCCACTCGGTGCCCATGGACAAGGACGGGCGCATCATCCCGGCTGAAGCGGCCAAGCTCGGGCGCCCGGCCTCCCACGGCTGCGTGCGCCTCTCCGTGGACGACGCCTACTGGTTCTACCGCAGCATTCCCAGCGGCTCTCGGCTCAGGGTAATCGCCGGGAGCCTGGGGCCCGGCGGAGCATCGGGATCCGTCCCCACGGCCAGGGCGACCGCCGCGACCTCGGTCGCCGGGACCACGGCTGGCCGGCGGGAAGCGGCCCTGGGCAAGGCGGAGGTGCCGGCCTGGCTGGCCGACCGCTTCGGCGGGTACAGGCAGAAGTACCCTCTCAGCTGCGAGATAGCCTTGACGAGGATGTCCCTCGCCCTCTTGGGCGTCGAGACAGGGGAGGACGAGATCCTGTCCACCATCCCGCGCTCCGGGGACGATCCCGAGAGAGCCTTCGTCTGCGACGATATCCGGGGCGGTCGGCGGCTCAACGGTAAGATCCTCTGGAACAACTACGGCACCCATCCCCCCGTGGTGGTCGCCGAGATCGAGAGGAGGCTTAGGGCCGCGGGCCTAGCGGATTCGTACGAGGCCCTGGAAATTTCGGCCGACGACGCGGCTCTCCGCTCTCTGATCGAGAAGGATCCGAACTTCCTCGGCGCCGTCCTCTGGCTCGTCGGGCATCCCGAGCGCTGGGGAGAGCGGCCGCCGGTGAACGAACGGGGCATGGTCCTCGGCGAGCACGTGCGCTTCCTGGAGCCTAGGCTCGCGGAGGATGGTGAGTTTAGGATCTGGGACCCGGAGAACGGGAAGCTCATCGTGTCGAGGAGCTCCGGAGCCGCGCGGGAGCTCTTCCACTACCGGATCGTCGCCCTCTACTCCAAGCGGTGAAAAAGGCCAGGATCGCGCGCGGTCCGCGATCCTTCAGCGCCTGACGAGGTCGTAGATCTCGTAGATCGACAGGCCGGAGTCCCGGGCGCAGTCGAATATCTCCACGTGGACATGCTCGCCGTGGCCCTTCATCCTGGCGTGGACGCCGGTGTTCCCGCCTCGCCCAAGCACGTCTCCCGCCTTGATCAGGTCACCTGTGCGGCAGGCGAGGGAGCTCAGGTGAAAGTAGGAGACGTAGCGCCGGACTGAAGGGCTGTAGACTACGACCCCGTCGCCCGCCGCGGGGCTCAGGCCTCCGGACCGCCACTTGTCCTCCCCCGCCCCGCCGGACCAGTCGGCGGCCGAGCAGACCACGAGGCCCGGGTAGAGGGCGCGGATCTGGGGACCCCGCTCCTCCTCGCCGGAGCGATCCACGTGGAAGAAAAATATGTCGAGGGCGTACTGGTGGGTCCTGCGCAAGTCGCTCTTCGAAGGCAGCCAGACATCGTCTGGGGAGGCCACGTAGGGCTTCCGCCGCCCGCCACCTCCGAGGAAATCGGCCGTCGGGCCCGTGGCTTCTGAGGCCCCGGCGCCGGAAGAGGCCGTCGGGGCCTCCCTCTGGGCCGTCGGGACGCCGCCCAAGGCTTCGTAGGCCGAAGCGTAGACCGCCTCGTATCGGGACCTGAGGGGCCTCATCTGCCTGGTGATCTTAGCCTCTTCTCCGTAGTAATGGCCCAAGGCGCCGCCGTTGTCGGCGTAGTTCTCGAAGTCCGAGAGGTCCCGGTCCCGGGAGAGCATGCCGATGACCCGGTGGGCGTCGGGCAATGCCTTGGCGAGGGATTCCCGGGGATCGATGCCCGAGTGAGCGGCGAGGGCCACGTATTGCCCGGCGATCTCGCCGCAGGATCCTTCGTCGGATTCGGCTATCCGCTCGGGGCTGAGCATCCGCGCCTGCTCCTCCAGGTCGAGGCCCACCTCGGCCGAGGATGTCCCGGAGCCTCCGTGGGGGGCGAGGGTCGCCCAGAACCCCCAGCCGAAGAGGAACACCGGGACCGCCAATGCGGCGAGGATTCGCCTGATCTGCTGTGGACGCGTTGCGCTGGACAAAGATGCGGGACTCAGCATAAAGAGTGCCTTTAGTTTAGCTCTCCCGACCGCCATCGGTCAATTCGCGGTCCAGGGCCGAAAAGCTACCTGCCGCTAGGCCGAATCCGCATCGAGGGCGCGGCGCCCCTTGGGGCTGAGCTGCCATATCGTCGGCAGCTGGCCTGGGGAGAGGGCGCAGCCGGAGCAGCTCGAACAACTCGAGCAGCCTGCGCAGCTTCGGCCGCCGACGCGGGATGCGGCGTCGCCTCCCTGCTTCTCCAGGTAACCGAGGGACTCTAGCCGCTCCAGCATGTCGTCGACTTCCCGGGTCCCTACCCCGAGGGCCGCGGCCATGCCCTCCCGCGTCGTGGCGCCTCCCGCGGACAGGAGGGCGAGGAGCTCGTGGAGCAAGGCTAGAGGAGCCTCCCGACCTGGTAGATGCCGAAGCCCGCGGCGAAGGAGAGGAAGAGCATGAGGAGGACGCTGAAGGCCGTCCACTTGATCGACTGGGTCTCCTGCTTCAGGGCGGCGATAGTCCCGACGCAGGGCACGAAGAGCATCTGGAAGGCGAGGAGGCCGAGGGCCGCGGCGCTCGAGATGACCGAGGGCAGGGCGGTCCCGATGTTGCCGTAGAGGACCGCCAAGGTCGCGACGGTGTTTTCCTTGGCCGCGAAGCTCGTGAGGAGGGCCACGAAGACCTGCCAAGGCAGGCCGAGGAGTTCGCTCGCCGGTTCGAGCCAGCGTCCCGCGACCCCCAGGTAGCTCGTCTGGATGTCGCCGGTAGGGAAGTAGGAGACCGCCCACACGATCAGCGACGCGACGAGGATGACGCTGCCCGCTTTTTTGAGGAAGCCCAGGAGATTCTCCCCTATATAGATGCCGATGGTCTTAGGGTTGGGCGCGTGGTAGAGAGGCAGCTCCATGATGAAGGCCACGTGCTCGTCCTCGAAGGCCGTCTTGTGGAGGATCAGGCCGAGGACCGCGAGGACGAGGAGGTTGCCTCCCACGAGGGCCCAGGTCACCCAGAAGGCGGCCTTGCCGAAGAAGATCGGCGCCAGGATTGAGATCACCGCGAGCCTCGCGGTGCAGGGGACCAGCGGCACGAGGAGGGAAGTCAGGATCCGGGCCTTCTTGGACTCGATGATCCGCGTGCCGAGGACCGCCGGCACGTTGCAGCCGAAGCCGAGGACGATGGGCATGAAGCTCTTCCCGTGGAGGCCCATCATGTGCATGAAGCGGTCCGTGAGGTACGCGGCCCGGGCCATGTAGCCCGTGTCCTCGAGGAGGCCGAGGGCGAGGTAGAAGATCGCCAGGATGGGCAGGAAAGTGAGGACCATGCCGAGCCCCCCGAGGATGCCCCCCGCTATGAGCTCGCCGATCCATGCCGGCCAGCCCGAGAGCCAGGACCTGAGGGCCGAGGCGAGGAGTCCGGTCAGGGAGCTCAGCCACTCTTGGAGCGGCCCGCCCACCGAGAAGGTGAGCCAGAAGACCCCTCCCATGATGAGGAGGAGGAAGACCGTCCCGATGACCGGGTGGGTCAAGAATCTGTCGACCTTGGTCGTGAAGCCCATCTTCGACGCCGGGGGCTCCACCACCGCGGCCCGGACCATGCGGCCGATCCACTGGTACCGCGCCCCCGCTACGTCGAGCACCGCGTCCTCGTGCTTGTAGAGGACGGCCCCGACCTCCTTCCACTCCTCCGAGGGCATCTTCTCCTTCATGAGGGCTGAGAGGGCCTCGTCGCCTTCGAGGAGCTTGAGCGCCACCCAGTCCGGCGGGTAGGAGCCCGGGACGTAGGAGCGTATCATGGCCTCGACGGACTCGAGGATCGGCTTGTGGGCCGGGAGGATCGCCGGGAGATTCGGGTGGTACTCGGCCTTGTGGAGGAGGAGGGACTCGATGGCCGACTGGAGCTCCCCGATCCCCTGGCCGTGGGACGCCGACATGGGGACCACCGGGATGCCGATGGCCTTCTCGAGGACCTCGGCCTCCACCTTGATCCCCTCCTTCTCCGCGACGTCCATCATGTTGCAGGCCAGGAGGACGGGGGAGGGGAGGAGGAGGAGCTCCGCGACGAGGTAGAGGTTCCTCTCGAGGGTGGCGGCGTCTACGACGGCCACCACGAGGTCGGGCCGCTCCTGGAGTATGTAGTCCCGGGCGATGAGCTCCTCCTCGGAGTTGGCCGAGAGGGAGTAGGTGCCCGGCAGGTCGACGATCGAGTATTCCTTGGCGTGATACCTGAAGGTCCCGGTCTTCTGGTCCACGGTCTTGCCGGTCCAGTTCCCCACGTGCTGGTTGAGCCCCGTGAGGAGGTTGAACACCGTCGACTTTCCGACGTTGGGCTGGCCGGCGAGGGCTATCGTGTAGTTGGCCTCCCGGGCCGCGGGCTTCGGCGCCTTCACCTCTGACTCCGAGGGACCGATGAGGATCCCCTCGGCCTCGCTGAACCCGAGGGCGATCTGGGTCCCCCGGAGGTTGACGAGGATGGGGCCGCCGGGATTCCTTCGCACGAGCTTTATCGGGGCGCCTATGGTGAAGCCCAAGGCGGCGAGGCGCGCTTTGTAGCTCCTCGGTCCTTCCAGCTTCCTGACCGCAGCGATATCGCCCGGCTTTAGGTCTGCGACTGAGTTCCCCATCGTTGTCACCTTGCTTTCCTGAAGACGTGCTCAGAGTCGATGTTAGATTGCCCTAACTCGTATCCCCCTGTCAAGCGCCCGACCTCCGCGCGGCCGCCGGGATTCCCAGGCCGGCGACTATGGGCTCTCATAGGCCCGCCGTCGCGGCCGCCATCCCGAAGCTCCCCGCCCCGATGAGGCTGCCGACCTGGAAGATGGCGAAGCCGAGGAGCCAGCCGACGGAGAGGAGGAGGAGGAACTCGAAGCCGAGCCATCGCCAGCCGAGCTCTCCCTTGATCGTCGAGAGCGCGGCGACGCAGGGCGGAATGGCGAGGGTGAAGACCAGGAGGACCATGGCTAGGAGGGGACTCCAGTGGGGATCGGAGCGCAGGGCGTCCACGAGGGAGCCGGTGCCGCCGTCCGCGGACTCCGGTGCCCGATAGAGGATGCCGAGGGTCGACACGATGACTTCCTTGGCGGCGAAGCCGGTGATCGTGGCGACCGAGAGCCTCCAGTCGAAGCCGAGGGGGGCGAAAGCCGGCTGGATCGCCTTCCCGATCAGCCCCGCCGCGCTGTGCTCCATCGCTGCCTCGGAGGCGACGGAGTCGGCGTAGGCTCGGGCCTCCTCCTCGCTCGATCCGGGATGCTCCGCGGAGTATCCGGCTTTTACCCCCTGGACCGCCTCCTCGGGCATGCGGTAGGCGGGGAAGGTGGTGATGGCCCACACGAAGATCGACGCGGCCATTATGACCGTCCCCATCTTCTTGAGGTACGAGGCGGTCTTCTCCCAGACATGCCAGAGCACTCCCCGGAGGGTGGGGGCGCGGTAGGGCGGGAGTTCCATGACGAAGGGCGTGGGCTCCCCCTTCAGAGCCGTCCTCTTGAGGACCGCCGCGGCGATGAGCGAGAGCGCCACCCCGAGGGCGTAGATCCCCATCACGACGCCGGCCGGATTCTTCGGGAAGAAGGCAGCCGCCAGGAGCACGTAGACCGGGAGCTTGGCTCCGCAGCTCATGAAGGGGATGACGAGTATCGTGGCGATGCGATCGCGCTTGGACTTGAGGGTGCGCGCCGCCATGATCGCCGGCACGGAGCAGCCGAAGCCGAGCATCATCGGGAAGACCGACTGGCCGTGGAGTCCGAAGGCGTGCAGGGCCTTGTCGCTGGCGAAGGCCGCGCGGGACATGTAGCCCACGTCCTCGAGGAGCGAGAGGAGGAAGAATAGGATCACGACGAGGGGGACGAAGGAGAAGACGCTCCCCACCCCGGCGATCACGCCGTCCACGAGGATCGACTGCAGGACGCCGCCGGGCATAGCCGCGGTGACGGCCCCGCCGAGCCAGGAGAAGAAGTCCTCGAGCCAGCGCTGGGGGTAGGCTCCGGCCGCGAAGGTGAGCTCGAAGACCCCCCACAGCACGAGGGCGAATACCGGCAGGGCCAGGAAGCGGTTCATGATGACCTTGTCGATGGCCTCGGTGACCGAAAAGTCGGGCGCCCGCACGACCCTCACGGCCTCCTTCACCGCCCCGCGGATGTAGCCGTAGCGCTGCTCGGAGACCACGATCTCCGCGTCCCGGCCGTAGTGGCCTTCGAGCCAGGCCGAGGCCGCCCGGGCGTCTTCCGCGATGGCGCCGCCCGAAGCGTGGCCTCGGAGGCGGTCGAAGGCGTTCGCGTCCTTCTCGACGAGCTTGACCGCCATCCACCGAGCCGGGTAGCGGGATGCGAATGCGCGGTCGGCGCCGATGGCCGCCTCGAGGGGGGTGAGCTGCGACTCGAGCTCCGCCCCGTAATGGATGGATTTCGATTCCCCCCGGCTCGAGCCGGCGGCCGCGTCGATCGCGTCCAGTAGCTCGTCGACGCCCCTGCCGTCCGTGCCGACGGTCCGCACCATCCTGATGCCGAGGAGGGAGGAGAGGGCCGCGTCGTCGATCGCGATTCCCTTGGCCTCGGCCTCGTCGCTCATGTTGAGGGCGCCGACCACCGGGATGCCGAGCTCTTGGAACTGGAGGCAGAGGAAGAGATTCCGCTCGAGGTTGGTCGAGTCGAGGACGTCGACTATGAGGTCGGGTCTCTCGTCGATCAGGAAGTCCCGGGCCACCATCTCGTCGATCGAGTAGGCCGTGAGGCTGTAGATGCCCGGCAGGTCGACGAAGCGGTACTCTACGCCCCGGCGCAGCCGGGACCCCTCGAGCTTCTCCACCGTCACGCCCGGGTAGTTCCCGACTTTGTGGTGGGCCCCCGTGAGGGCGTTGAAGAGGCTCGTCTTGCCGGCGTTCGGGTTGCCCGCGAGGGCGACTCGCAGGACGCGCGGGAGGGGCGCTGCGGAGGCTGGCCGGAGGCCAGCGGCGCTGTCGCTCCTCATTCGGAGCCTCCCTCGCGGGCGGCGGGGACGACTTCGATCGACTCGGCTTCGCTGCGTCGGATGAGGACGTCGTAACCTCGGATCCTGACCTGCAGCGGATCTCTCAGCAGGCCGGTGCGCACGACCCGGCCCTCGGCCCCGTCGGTGAATCCCATGTCGGCGAGGCGCTTGCCGACTTCCTTGCCCGTCGAGATTTTTACGACCTTGAAACCCGTCCCCGCGGGGACCTCCGATACCACCATGACCTTCTCCTTTGGATTTATGATAGTGATAATCATTATCAATAAACTAGCGAAAAAATCCGTCTCTGACGCCTGGGGCGCTAGGGCCGTTCGCCCCGCCGGGCCTCGGCGCGGCACTTGGGGCAGTGACCCTTGAGCTCCAAGAAGTGGCTCGAGGGTTCGTAGCCGTATTTCCTGTAGATCGCCGCCTGGGCGCGTTCGATCGACTCGTCTCGGAACTCCACGATGGCTCCGCAGCCGAGGCACACCAGGTGGTCGTGGTGGGCGTGCTTGAAGGCGTGCTCGTAGCTCATGGCGCCTTCGTCCCCGCAGGCCTTTCTGGCCAGCCCCGCCTCCGCGAGGAGCTTGATCGTCCGGAACACCGTAGCCTGGCCTATCCCGGGGTCGATGCTCTTGGCGGCCGCGATGAGTTCATCGGCGGTCACGTGGCGCTCGAGGGCTAGGAAAGCCTCCAGCACCGTCTCCCTCTCCTTGGTCATCCGGAGCCCACGCTCTCGGAGATAGTCCTCCAGGACTTCCCTCTCGCTATCGGCCACTGTCGCCTCTTGGGTTCTCGATAATGATAATAGATATCAATAACTGAATCGCGAAGCCTTGTCAATACCCGCTCTGATCGGCAGCTCCGGGGCTGCGAGAGCCCCTGCGGCCTTGAGCATTCCCACGATCGGCTCTACCATACGCGGCGTGGCTGAACTGGGCCCAGAGCGCGAGGAGGAAGAGCGCGGTGTCGGGACTAGGGGCGGCGCCTCCGGGGGGCGTCGGCATCGGACGGCGAAGGGCCTCGCGGTGGTCGCATGCCTGGTCCTCGGCTTCGCCGCATCGGCGCAGGCTGGGGGGGAGGGCAGAGACTTCCCGCGGCTTTCCTTGGCCGCCATCGCGGCGGGGCGCGGCGACCCGGGGCCCGAGGGGTATTCCGTCAGCCGATGGGCGCTCTTCCCCACGGTCCTTGTCTTGGACCAGCGGGACTTCGCTGCCCAGGACCGCATGTTTCTCCGTTTGGCCTTCTTCGTCGAGAAGCGGGGCTACCGGGGGAAACTCCTCCAGGACGACGAATTAGCCGGGTTACATGGCTGGAACGCCCACGATTACGGTCCCTCCGGCCTCGCGTCGTTCTTCACCTCGGCGAGGAAGGCCGACTTTCCCCTCAATTCCGAAGAAGAGAGCCTGAGGGCTCTCGCCCTCAGGGAGGGGCTCATCGTCCCGAGGGGCGATGGCTTCGCCCCGGGGACCGGCGCGGTGCTCTCGATATCCAAGGAGTCCGATCGCTACGCGAGGCGCCTCCTCCTGGCCCACGAATCCTATCACGGCATCTTCTTCACGGACCTCGAGTACCGGAAGCTCTGCTACTCCGTGTGGGACTCGGCCGCGAAGGAGGAGAAGCGCTTCGCGTCGCGCCTCCTGTCCTACCTGGGTTACGACACCTCCGATCGGGAGCTCGAGGTGAACGAGTTCCAAGCCTACCTCCTGCAGCAACCTGCCTCGTCCCTCGACGCGTACGTCAGGCGCATGGAACCCATAATCTCCAAGAATCCTTACTACACCCCGCCGACCGCCGACGAGGCCCTCCCGGGACTCGCCGCCGACGAGCGAAAGCTCGAGCTATTCCTCCGGGGAAAGTACGGGATCGCGGCCGGTGGCGCCTACTCCCTGGTCCGCTAGCGGCCCTCGGGGACGGCGATGAGCCTGGCGGGGTCCGTCGCCACGCCCTTCCTCCGGGTCTCGAAGTGGAGGTGGGGGCCCGTCGACATCCCCGTGGAGCCGACGAGGCCGATTATTTCACCGCCTTCCACTCGCTTTCCCGGGACCGCCAGGATCTTCGAGAGGTGCCCGTAGAGGGTCTCCCACTCCGAACCGTGGGAGATGAGGATGTAGTTGCCGTAGACCTCGCTGTATCCGGTGGTCTCGATCTTCCCCGCCCGGGCGGCGAAGACCTGGGTCCCGTAGGGCGCGCCGATGTCGATGCCCGCGTGGAATTTCACCGACTTCCCCGTGAAGGGATCCACCCGGGCGCCGAAACTGGACGTGATGACCCCCTTGGGCAGGGGGAAGCGGAAGCCGGCGACCAGGAAGAAGGTGCGCTCCGAGGCGTGGAACTGCGCCCCGGGATAGAAGCGGAACGCCACCTCCTCGTCGCCAAGGCGCACCTTGGCCTCGAGCCCCTGGGGAGCCTCCCCTGCCCAAAGGGAGCGCATGAGGAACTCGAGCTCGGTTTTGGGCTTCTGGGGCACGAACACGCCTGGAGCCGAAGGGACGACGAGGAGCGTCCCCGCGGGGATCGAGCCCGGACCGTCCAGGCGGTTCAACGTCGCTATCGTGTCGTAGGGAAGGGAAAAGGCCGCGGCGACCTCGAAGGCGTTGGACTCCCGGGGCAATCGGTAGCAGTAGAAGACGAGCTCGTCGCCCGTCGAGCGGCCGGGGGCCTTCAGCGCCACCCGGGATCGTTCGATGGACTCCTCGAGCTGGGCGAAGAGCGCGTCCTCGTTCCTCAGGGCGCTTATCTGGGGATAGGGGACTTGGGCCTCCAGATAGGATGCTCCGAATCCTGCGGAGACGGCGATGGCGACTATGAGCGCGAAGGTCCTGGACGGCATATCCTCAGCTTGTTCGCAGGAGCGAGATCGGGGGATCGAGCTCCGAACGCCGGAACTATACATCGGCGACGCCGCGCGAGGAAATACCGCGCTGCCCGACGGCCCGGAGCCTCGCTGGACTTCTGGGGAACAGGAGAGACGCCTCCCCGCGTTCTCCGATCGGTGGACGCCGAATCGCGATCCACGACCGCATTGGGGGTCCAGCCAACAATGTGCGGCGACCTCCCTTTCGGGCGATCGCTACCGATGGAGGCGGAGGTAAAACTAATTCATTTAATAATAATAAATTGAACACGGTTATATGGCTTTTGCTTTTTCTTTCACCAAAGGTACTTGATCTGTGGGGATGATTGAATCGACATGTTAGGGAGTTGCTATCATCACAAATAGGACCGGCTTTTTTCGTTATACAGTCAAATGTACTTGCTAGAAGTCTTGGGATTATACGAGTTCTTGGCTTGCTGATTTGACCTCTACCCCAAGGTATCTTTGCCGGGGCTTCGGACTTGAAAGGTACATGTTAACGCTTAAGGCCGGATTTATAAATGTAGTTCGATATTCCAATCAGGGGGTTGATCGTAAATGAATTGCGTCCTCTCCCAAACGCTTTGTTGCCTTTCTAAGCTCTTTGGGAGCTACGCTATTTTCGAGTAAAAAGAGGTACATAGCGAGGTGTGGCAACGTCGGTTTAAATTTGCCGGTTTCCGCCATTCACTCGAAGGCGTAGCTGCCTGAATTAACCCCCCCGACACGAAGACGCTCTTTCATCCTGTAGGGATCAGCTTTCAGGCTTACGACATGTGCGTGGTGCAGCAGTCGGTCGAGCATGGCCGTTGCGACGGCCTCGTCGGACATACGCTCGGCCCACTAAGGAGGTAGCTCGTGACAGCGACGGGCATGCGGGAAGTAAAAATAGCGACGAAGGACGAAGTGGCTTCGATTTTCAATGGGGACCGCGGTTCAGATGGGGAGTCTCGGTTCACGGATATAGCAGGCATCCAGCTTCGTCCGGCGGCCCGCCTCCTCCAGGCCGCGTTCGTTCTCCTATGGCTTGCAGCCTGTAGCGCCGCGGGCGCCGAGGCGAACGAATCGGGCAGCTTGGCCTTGGGGGGAAGTATCGACGCGGTCCAGCCTTTCTGCGGTGTAGTCCTCTGGAGCGACAATCCCCACGCCGCGGCCGACTATAAGACCGCGATCCAGCTCGAGTTCAGCTATCTCACTTTCGATCAGGTCTCCAAGGCGAAAGGCGTCTGGAACTGGTCCGCGGTCGAAGCCGCCTTGGCCGGCGCAGCCTCGCGCGGACATCAGATGGTGCTCCGCTTCCGCTACGAATATCCCGGCGAAGCCTTCGGCCTCCCATCGTGGATAAAACGCGAAGCGGGCTATACGGCGAGATCGGTCACGGTGAAAGAAGGCGGGAAGGTCGAGACCGTCGAGCTCCCCGATTGGTCCTGCCCGGCTCTCCGGGACTTCAACACGGAATTTTTCCAGCGCTTCGCCGCGCTCTACGACAGCGACCCGAGACTCGCCTATTTGCAGGTCGGCTTCGGCTTCTGGTCCGAGTACCACCTCAATATCGACCAGGAACGCGCCCTGCCCGGACAGAATTTCCCTTCGCGCTCCTATCAGGCCGATTTCCTCTCAGGTCTCGCTTCCCACTTCACCCAAACCCCGTTCAGCATCTCCATCGACGCGGCGAATTCCTGGGGCCCCTTCGCCGATCGCCCCGATCTGCTCAAGCTCGGGTTCGGCACCTTCGACGACTCCTTCCTCTGCGCCGAGCACGAGGTCGTCAACGAGGCGGCTACCGCTTCACGGTTATCTCTGCTAAGGTCGTCGGGACCGGCGTGGAGCTGAGCATCAGGAACGATGGAGTCGCGCCGCTCTACTACGACGCTTGGCCCAAGCTCGGGGGCGTCCGGTCGTCAACCTCCTTCAAGGGACTCCTCCCCGGCGTTTCGAAGGTCTTCCCGATCGCCTCGGCTCCGCCGTCGGGGAACCGCGACTTTACCGGCCTCTTCTCTATCGATTGCGACCGCTTCCTGCCGGGTCAAGCCATTCAATTCCAGGCGAGTCTGCCCTGACCGTCCGCTGCCAGTGTCGGCTAACGACCTCATTCTGTCGCCCCATGACGACAATCCCCCGGGCGTCGAACCCGCTTCACGAGCTTGGGGAATTCGGGTGATATCGCTCAACTTCCTATTATCTGTTGTCAATTTCCCAGCAAACAAGCAGGGGGGGAATAACGATAAAACGAGGCTGATTCCTTTCGGAATCAGCCTCGTTCGTTTTGGAGGTGGGGGGAGTTGAACCCCCGTCCCCGGGCGCGTACCGCGGGCGTCTACAGGTTTGTCCGACCTATCGGGTTGTCGAGGCGGGGGCAGCGGATCGACGCGCATTCCCGCCCGTATCCCGGAGATTTTCCCTCCGATCCCTCCGGGCCGAGATCGGAAGTAGCCTCGGTCAGTTACGAGCCCTGCGACCGCTCAAGGCGGCGCAGCCGCGGACCCGGTTCACGCTACTTACGCAGCGAGAGCGTAGTTGTCGTTGTTGGCAACTAAAAGTTTGCCGAATCAGGAGATCGGCGGCTCCACCTGCAACCTGCGATCCGGACCGCTCGAGTCGAGACCGGTACACCCCCTCTTCATTCGGATCGACATCATAACAATACGGATAGAGAGGGCCCTGGTCAAGGAAGGACGCCGATGGCTTCCTCTATGATGCCGCCACCCTGTACGTACCCCTCTTCGTCGTAGACGACCACCGACTGCCCTGGGGCGATAGCCCGCTGGCTCACGTCGAATCGGACGAGGCAGGAGCCCCCGGTGCCCGGTTCGAAGGAACAGGGGACGGGCTTATGGTTCTGCCGTATCTTGGCCATCCCCCGCCGCCCTTCTCCCTGGGGGGCCTCCGCGTAGAGCCTAAAATCCGAAGCCCGGAGCCCGTCGGCGAAGAGCCCGCGGTTCGGCCCGACGATGACCCGGTTCCCCTCGGCGTCGAGGGCCAGGACGTAAAGGGGATCAGCTTCGCCTCCGTCTCCCGGGGCCGCGCCGAGTCCCAGGCCACGGCGCTGGCCGACGGTATAGAAGGGCAAGCCGCGATGACGGCCGAGCACCTTCCCGCCCTGATCCACGATATCGCCGGCCTCCGGCGGCCGGTCGGCGAAGAGGGGCGCGTAGTCGCCTCCGGCTACGAAGTCCTGGCTCTCCACTTTTTCCGCTACTCCGAGGCCGTGTTTTCGGGCTATGTCCCTAACCTCAGGCTTCGTCAGCTCGCCGAGGGGGAAGATGACTTTGGCCAGGAGCTCTGTCCCCAGGCGGTAGAGGAAGTAGCTCTGATCCTTGGCTGGATCCTTGGCGGATCGCAGCCTGGCCAACCCCGCGGAGTCGCGGCCGATCCTGGCGTAGTGGCCGGTGGCGAAGCGGTCTATGCCTCGTCCGAGGGCCCCAGCCCGCTCTATGAGGAAGCCGAACTTCAGCTCGCTGTTGCAGACTATGCAGGGATTGGGAGTCCTGCCGGCCCGGTATTCCCGGCGGAAATAGCCCAAGACCCGTTCCTCGTATTCCTTTGCTAGATCGATAGTTCGGTATTCTATGCCGAGCTTTGCGCACAATTTTTCGCAGGCCTCGATGTCCTCGACCTCGTCGGGGCCGAAACAGCCTTGCTTAGCTCCGGCGGGAAGGTCTATGGATCCATTCCAAATTTTCATGGTCACGCCGAGGACCTCGTACCCGGCTTCGACGAGGAGGGCCGCCGCCACTGCCGAGTCGACGCCCCCTGAGAGGCCCACGGCTACCTGTATCTTTTCGTTCATCCTACGGAATTTAGCATGCAAGCCTATACCTGGTTAATAGATAGAAAAAAATAAATTCTGCGATATACTCTGTGGTACTCAAAGAAACACTGGTCAGACTGTATTCCCTAGTATATACTAATTAGGGAATTTACTAGACGGTGACAAAATAGAGCCCCCTGGGCACGGTATCGGAGAAAACCTAGGTGCATGGATCAAGACGGTTCTGTATTTTCCTTTCCGCCTTCGCCCTTTTCGCCCTCCAGGCTTCTAGTCTCTTGGCGGACGGCTCGCCTTCCATAAGCCAGTTTGCGGCCAAAGGCTTCCCGGACAACGTCGACATTCGCAGCAGGCTCTTTTCCTACCTCATTGGTGCGCCTCAAAACGTGGCTCTCGCGTACGGGGAAAAGCAAGCTCAGTCGTCGAGCGCCGGGCCCGTCACGGTCAAGGTGGAGAAGCGGACTTCCGACTTCCTCGTCGAGTTCATCAATCAGAATTCCTCGGTGCCCGATACTCCAGGCCGGGGCAGCTGCTATATCCAGAGGAGTTCCGGCAAGGGCAACTATATCTTGCAGGCGCGCATCCTCCTCCAGGACGATCCGTCCTGCTTCCTCGCCCTCTACCCTTCGGGCTCGGGCACCCGCGGCGACGTGATCATGTACGGGGCCGTGGTCAAGCGAGGGCTCTACATCTCCGACTTGCTCTACAGGATACTTCTCCTGTCATTTTCCGATATCGTCGACGCCACTAACCGTTCCTTCGACTGGAGCCAGGTCTTCCGCTTCGACGCTGGCGGCGCCGTGGCCGCGGGGGAGATGCGCTCTTCCGTCGCCCAGGCCCGCGGCGCCGATGAGGGGAACTCCGCCGGCCAGGGGGCGGCCGGCGGCCTGAGCGGCCACGTGAGCGGAAAGGTGGCCCTCGCCGCGGCTCCCGCCCTTCCTTCTACTGCGGTAGATGCCCTGCCCAAGGGCTCTCGCTCCCTCAAGATAGCCGCGGCCTCAGATCGGGCGATGTCCGTCGAGTCCCTCATCCTCGATCTGGGGGACATGGATGCCCGGGAACTCTCCCCCGGCTCCGACGCCCTAGGAGGCTACCTCGAGTCGAGCGAAAATATCTCCAAGCTCTCCTACTCCGAGTTCCCGCGCTACGATAAAGGTATATCCCTCGCCTCCGTAAAGGCTGTCCTCTATTCCGACCTCCTGGCCAATCCGGGGGCGAGCTACGTCCTCCTCGGGGACGGGTTCCACGCCACGGTCCAACCCTATTTCGACGAGGCGGGGCGCTTGAACTTCGCCTGCTTCTCGGGGGGCAAGGAAGTACCGTGGTCCGACCTGAACGGCGGCAAGCGGGATATCAAGGTCCGGGCCGTCCGGGTGCCCGCCGGAACCTGAGCTCCTACTGTGGGGGAGGCTCGATCGGCTCCCGCGGCTCTATGAGAAAGCCCCCCTCGCTGGGGGCTTTTTTTTATCCGAGGGTGGCCGCGTAGGCGCCTAGGGCCCAGGCGGTGGAGGGGAAGGCCAGATCGGCCGCTTGGATAGCCCGCGGGGGGAGTAGCCGCACCCTCCTGGCTTCTCCGTCCCGGGGGGCGAGGGGCGGTAGGGCGGAGCCTCCTGGCGCGCGATAGAAATAGAATATGTCGCAGGTGTAGTAGCCGACTCCGCCGTAGTCGTAGAGGTTCGGGTAGCTGCCCAGGTACTCGATCTCCGGCGGCGCCCAGCCGATCTCCTCTCGGCACTCCCGCAGGGCCGCTTCTTCGGCGCGTTCGCCGAGGTCGACGAAGCCGCCGGGGAAGGCGAGCTTCCCGCTCCGCGGCTCGAGGGAGCGCTCGAGGAGCACGATGCCTTCGGGGCCGTGGATGATGACCCCCGCCGCGGCCGCGGCGTTGCGGAAGAAGTCGAAGCCGCACGCTCGGCAGTGCCAGAACTTGTTGTCGACGAAGGTCGGCCCGGCGGCTCCGCAGCTCGGGCAGAAGCGGAAGAACGAGGCCCCGGCCGCAGGGCCTGCCTCAGGCTCATCCCCGGTCACGCGTACTCCTCCCAGGCCTTCACCTCGAGGCCGCTCGCGCGCTCCTGGGCGAGGGCCTCGGTCAGCCGGCGGGCGACTTTGATGTCGGTGACCAGGGGCAGGTCGAAGTCGATGGCCATTCGGCGGATGATGTAGTCGTTCTTGAGTTCCTTCTCGCCGTTGTTCTTCGGGATGTTGATCACGAGATCGAAGGACCGATTCCTGAGCATGGTGGCGATGTTCGGCTCGGACCGCTCGAGGGGCCAGTGGACCGCCGTGGCCACGACACCGTTGTCGGCGAGGAACTTGGCCGTGCCCCTGGAGGCGTACAGCTCGTAGCCCATGGCGGTGAGCCGCCGGGCGCTGCCGAGGAACTCGACCTTGTCGCTCATCGGCCCGGTGGAGAGGAGAATGCGCTTCTTGGGCACACGGTACCCCACCGAGAGGAGGGCCTTTAGGAACGCGTCGTTGAGGTCCTTCCCGATGCAGCCGACCTCCCCGGTGGAGGACATCTCGACGCCGAGCACCGGATCGGTCCCGCGGAGCCTGGAGAAACTGAACTGGGCGGCCTTCACGCCCACCCACTCGAGGTCGAGGGACGAGCTCTCGGGCTTCTCGATGCTCTCGTCGAGTATGGCCCTGGTGGCCAGCTCGATCATGTTGACCCGCGCCACCTTGGAGCAGAAGGGGAAGGACCGCGAGGCCCTGAGGTTGCACTCGATGACGCTCACCCGGTTGTCCTTGGCGATGAACTGGATGTTGAAGGGGCCGGATATCCTGAGGGCCGCGGCGATGTCGGCGGCCACCTTCCGCACCTTCCGCACCGTCTCTATGTAGAGCCGCTGGGGGGGCATGACGACCGTCGCGTCCCCAGAGTGGACTCCCGCGTTCTCCACGTGCTCGGTGATGCACTGGTAGACTATCTCGCCGCGGTGGGCGACCGCGTCGACCTCCACCTCCTTCGCGTCCTCTATGAACTTGGTGATCACCACCGGGTGCTCCCCCGAGATGGCCGCGGCCGCGCCCAGTGCGTCCTGGAGGCTCTCCCGGTCCCAGGCGACGCTCATAGCCGCGCCGGAGAGGACGTAGCTCGGGCGGACCAGGACGGGGTATCCCACCTTGTCGGCGAAGGCGTAGGCCGAGCCGAGGTCCGTGAGCTCCTCCCAGGCGGGCTGCTCGATCCCGAGACGCTCGAGGAGGGCCGAGAACTTGTGCCGATCCTCGGCCTTGTCGATGTCCCGGGCGTCGGTGCCCAGGATGACCGCCCCGGCGTCGAAGAGGCCCATGGCGAGGTTGTTCGGGATCTGGCCGCCCATCGAGAGGACGACCCCCGAGGGCCGCTCGAACTCGTAGATGTCCAGGACCCGCTCGAGGGATAGCTCCTCGAAGTAGAGCCGGTCGCATACGTCGTAGTCGGTGCTCACCGTCTCGGGGTTGCAGTTGACCATGATCGAGGTCCGGCCCAGGTTCCGCACGGTCTGAACGGCGTTCACGCAGCACCAGTCGAACTCGACGGACGAACCTATCCGGTAGGCCCCCGAGCCGATCACCACGACCCCCGCCTCGGAGCTCTCCACGTCGCTCTCAGTCCCAGAGTAGGTGGCGTAAAGGTAGTTGGTCCGGGCCGGGTACTCGGCGGCGAGGGTGTCGATCCGCTTGAACGCGGGCTTGATCTCGTACCTCTCCCGGGTCGAGCGGACCTCCGCCTCGCTCGCGCCGGCGAGCTGGCCTATCCTCGCGTCGGAGAAGCCCAGTCGCTTGGCCTCGGCGAGGAGCTCGCGCCCGAGGCCAGAGGCGGGTCCGGATACGAGGGCGGCCTTCGATATCTCCCGCTCGCAGTCGAGGACGCGCTGGAGCTTGTAGAGGAACCAGCGGTCGATCCTCGTCATCTTGTAGATGCGGTCTATGGACCATCCCTCGGCGAGGGCGGCGTAGACCGCGTAGATCCGCCGGTCGGTCGGCGTCTCGAGGGCGCCCTTCACGCCCTTGGGGCCCAGGCGGGCCGTCTCGGGGTCGGCGGTCAGGCCGGGGGATCCAATGCCCGTCATGCGCAGGGCCTTCTGCAGGGCCTCCTCGAAGCACCTGCCTATGGACATGACCTCGCCGACGGACTTCATCTCGCTGCCGATGGTGATGTCGACGTTCTTGAACTTGCCCAAGTCCCAGCGTGGCACCTTGACCACGCAGTAGTCGAGGGCCGGCTCGAAGCAGGACTTGGTGGCGCGGGTTATGCGATTCTCGATGCCCTTCATCGTCTGGCCGAGGGCGAGCTTGGCGGCGACGAAGGCGAGGGGATAGCCCGTGGCCTTGGACGCCAGGGCCGAGCTCCGGGACAGCCGGGCGTTGACCTCGATGACCCGGTAGGCTTCGGAGCCCGGGTCGAGGGCGTACTGGATGTTGCACTCGCCTACTATGCCGAGGTGGTCTATCACCTGGAGGGCGATGCGCCGGAGCTTGTGGTACTCCGAGTCCGTCAGGGTCTGCGAGGGGGCCACGACGATGGACTCGCCGGTGTGGATCCCGAGGGGATCGAGGTTCTCCATGTTGCAGACGGTGATGCAGTCTCCGGAAGAATCCCGGACGACCTCGTACTCGATCTCCTTCCACCCTCCGAGCCACTCCTCCACGAGGACCTGTGGGGAGACTGCGAGGGCCTTCTCGCAACGGGCCCGGAGCTGCTCCGGGTCGGAGCAGATCCCCGAGCCGGAGCCCCCGAGGGCGTAGGCCGCCCGGAGCATGACGGGGTAGCCGATGCGCTCCGCCGCCGCGAGGGCTCCATCGAGGGATGAGGCCGCCTCGCTTCGGGCGGTGTCCACGCCGATCTCGGCGAGGGCCCGGGAAAAGAGGTCCCGGTCCTCGGTCTTCTCGATGGCCTCGATCGGCGTGCCGAGGACTTTCACTCCGTACTCGTCCAGAATCCCCGAGCGGGCGAGGGCGACGCCGCAGTTGAGGGCGGTCTGGCCCCCGAAGGAGAGGAAGATGCCGTCGGGCTTCTCCTTCGCGATCACCTTCGCGACGTACTCCGAGGTGACCGGGAGAAAGTAGGTGGCGTCAGCCATGCCCTGGCTGGTCTGGATGGTGGCGATGTTCGGGTTGATGAGGACCGATGATATCCCCTCCTCGCGGAGGGCCTTGAGGGCCTGGGAACCGGAGTAGTCGAACTCCCCGGCCTGGCCGATCTTGAGGCCGCCGGAGCCGAGGACTAGGACCTTATTGACGGGGCTCATCGGACGGCCTCCTCGACCGGCGAGACGCGCCCGGCGGCGGGGCTCGCCTCGCCGGGCCGGGCGGCCCCGTCGGGTATAGAGAACCTTCGGGGACCCGATCGGAGAGCCGCGGCTTCCCGCGCTTGGGCGAGGAACGAGTCGAAGAGAAACTCGGTGTCCCGGGGACCCGGGCAGCCCTCGGGGTGGAACTGCACCGCCGAGAAGGGGCCCTCGGTGGAACGCAGCCCCTCTACGGTCCCATCGTTGCCGTTCACGAACCACACTTCCCAGCCCGAGGGGAGGCTCTCGGCGCGCACCGCGTAGCCGTGGTTTTGGCTCGTGATATAGCAGCGGCCCGTCGTTTTATCAATGCAGGGCTGGTTCTGCCCGCGGTGACCGTACGGCAGCTTGTAGGTATCTCCGCCCGCGGCGAGCCCCATGATCTGGGCGCCGAGGCAGATGCCGAAGACGGGCTTGTTACCCACCAGGACATGGCGCACCGTAGCTATGGTCTTCGTGCAGGCCTTCGGATCTCCCGGGCCGTTGGACAGGAAGAGCCCGTCGTAATCGACCTCCTCGAGGCTCGAGTTCCAGGGCAGGACCTGGACCTCGGCCCCCCGGGAGATCAGGCAGCGGAGGATATTGTTCTTGGCCCCGCAGTCGACGAGAGCGACCTTCGGGCTGCCCCCGGTGTTGTAAGTCCGCCTCTCCTGTTTCGAGACTGCGTTGACCGCGTGGGTGTAGGCTTCGCTCTCGGCCCTGGAGCCCGGAACGACGATAGTCCCTCGCATCACGCCGCGCTCCCGGAGGCGCATGGTGAGGGCGCGGGTGTCGATTCCCTCGATCCCCGGCACGCCCTCCGACTCCAACCACTTAGGAAGGCTCTTCGCCGACGCGTAGTGGCTCGGTTCCCTGCAGACCTCGGATACCACGAGGCCCGAGGCCCAGATGCGATCCGATTCGAAGTGAAGGGGAATACCCTGGCTGTCGACCTCGTCGCCAGGGACCCCGTAGTTGCCAACCAGGGGATAGGTGTTCACGAGGATCTGCCCGAAGTAGGAGGGATCCGTCAGGGATTGGGGGTAACCCGCCATGCCCGTCGTGAATACCACTTCGCCCTCAATGCTCTTCGGCGCTCCGAAGCTCCAGCCATCATATACCGTGCCATCCTCGAGGACGAGCCTGGCTTCGATCCGTCTGGGTTTCACGATTGCTCCTTGGGACAAAACCGTGGGGTATTGTAGTTCCCCCCGGTCCAGCAAATGCACAATAGTGCTGCTAGTAGCATTTTTCAAGGGGATAATGGGTTAATATTCTTGTATAAATGCATAAACATAGAAATTATGCATATTTTGTATATATAATATCAATGTAAAATATAAAACTGTAGTATAAACGATGACATTCCTCGATAGATTGAATAAGAATAAACCATCGTGAGGAAATACATCCCATCAAACCAGGTCCCTTCGCTGGCGGTTCCTTCCGGAGCCCCCACCTGAGGGTCAGAGCTCGAATGGGGAGGTCTAGAGATAGAACTTTGTTTGAGAATAAATTCTCAGCTAAGTCTGTGCTAAACCCTAGCCCGGGGATAGGGCGAATCGGCTGCGAGCCTGGGGACAGAGCTGGGTTCCGCGAGAGGATGATGGATACCGGGGGGACAGAGCTCCGGTGCCGGAGCTCATATGTCGACCTTTGAGCGTAATCCTAGATACTGAGGACAGAACCTTGGAGGAGGAATCCGGCGATTTCGAACATATTGCTGATCCGTCCGACTGCAAGCTTCTCCTTCAATTTATAGAAGTCGAGGCAAGTACCGCAGGCGAGGATATCCACACCCCGTTCTTCGAGGGCGGTCAGTTTGTCCAAGCTAGCCGAACCCTCGACGGCGAGCTTCACCCCGCCATTCATCAGTATGATCCTCCGAGGAAGGGGAGATGTATCGAGAAGGGTTGCGATGAAGCCTTTGATCAATAGGGCTCCGAGCTCGTCGTCTCCTGAACCGATGACTGGATGGGGAATGAGAAGAGTCACGACGCTCTCAGCGCCAGGTACGCCAGCCTGGCATGCTAGGGGGACAGAGCTCGTTCCAGGAACTTTTACAGCGCCTGCGGCGGAGGCTCCCGCGCCCGAGGTTTTTCCCTCCGCCCGGCGTATCCGAATGGCTGTGCCTTCTGGGGTTGCGTTCGTGGACTCGACGACGTGGCCCGCGTGGATCGCGAAGCGGGTCACATTTTCCACCGCCGTCGGATTATCGACGAGGACTTCGAGTATCTCGAAGCCTCCCTCCTCGAGTGCCCTCTTCGCGAGGACCACCGGCTGCGGACAGGGTTGATCCCTGGCGTCAACGCGCTTCGTCGATTCGTTCATAGCGCTTCTCCTTTATCATACTTCTGGCGTCATCGGCCTCTTCGGCGACGTAGTAAGCGCCTTCGTATCGTATAGCCGTAGAGGCCAAGTCGGCGAGGAGCTGCTCTCGCCCCTTCGCGGTAGAAAAGTAGAGGCCGTAGCCGCAGTCGCTCTTGATGCTCGGGGGGAGGGGCAGGAGCTCTGTCCCCATCAGTCCCGCGACCACCCCAGCCCCCGAGAGGACCGCTTTCTCAGTCGCCAGGGCATCGTGGATGGAGGCGAAGGAGAGTATGTACCGAGCCACAGCGCTCAAGGATTGACCTCGACGGAGCCGGGCTCGCCGCCCGCTTCCCCTATTATCGCCGCGGGCATCCCTGCCGCCCGGAGTTCCCTCAGCGCAGCGTCGGCTTCCTGAGGAGCGATCGCCGCGAGGAGCCCGCCCGAGGTCTGGGGGTCGAAAATGAGATCGATCTCTTCGGGGCCGAGGGATGGGTCGACTTTGACGAAGCGCATACGGCCGTCGCGATTGCGCCTGGCGCCTTCGGGCACGAGGCCCATGGCGGCGTATTCGACGGCTCCCGGCAAGAAAGGTAGGCTGGAAAACTCGAGGCGAAGGCCGCAGTTAGCGCCTGAAGCCATCTCGGCGCCGTGTCCCGCCAGGCCGAAGCCCGTGACGTCGGTGCAGGCCAGGACCCGATGGCGGCTCAGAATCTCGCAGGCGGTTTTATTCAGGGTCGACATCGACTTCTCAGCCGCAGCCTTGGCCTCATCGGAGACGGTTTCTGCCCGGACGGCCATGTTCACGAGCCCCGTCCCAATGCTCTTGGTCAGGATGATGGCCGCTCCGGGTTCGAGGGTGTTGTTCCTCCAGGCCTTGGCTGCGTCGACCAATCCGGTGACTGCGTAGCCGAGCTTGGGCTCGGGATCGTCGATGCTATGTCCCCCGAGGAGCGCGCAGCCAGCCTCGACCAAGGCGTCGAGGCCTCCGGCCATGGCCTTCCTGAGGTTGTCGAGGCCGAGAGTCTTTATCGGGAAGCAAACTAGGGCGAGGGCGGTGATCGGTTTGCCACCCATGGCGTAGACATCCGAGAGGGCGTTCGCCGCGGCGATGCGGCCGAAGAGGAAAGGCTCGTCCACGATGGGGGGGAAGAAATCCACCGTCTGGACTAAGGCCTTATTCTCGAGTGCGCCGGCTTCTCGCTTCTCGTCGATCTCGACCAATGAACCCAACCTGAAAAGCCCGGCGTCCTCGCAGTTCTCGAAGTCGGCTATGAGCCCCGGGTAGGCTGGCTGCGCGAGGCCGCAGAGCGCTTCCTCCAGAACTCCGGGGCCGAGTTTAGCCCCGCATCCGGAGAACCGCGTGTACCGAGTGAGTTTTTCCCCGCTCAAACTAGGATCTCCTTCATCGCCTCGATAGTCTTGTCTATCTCTCCTTCGGTTGTAAAGAAGCCAGGTGAGAATCGGATGGTTCCGCCGGATTCGAGGGTCCCCAGGATCCTATGCGCCTGTGGAGCGCAATGGAGCCCCGGACGCACGGCGATCCCACTGCGGCCGAGTTCCGTGGCCAGCTCCGCCGGGCTCTGTCCCTCGACGGTCAGGGAAAGGACCGGAGAAGCTCTGTCCCCGGCGCGGGGGCCGTAGAGGCGAACCCGCGGCAGTTCCTCGAGGCCTCTCGCCAGGTGGTCCCGAAGCTCGGATTCCCTCCGCTCTATCGTCCTGAGTCCCGTCCTGGAGAGAAAGATCGCGGCTTCGAGGAGCCCCGCGAGGGCCGGGGCGTCTTGGGTACCCGCCTCGTAGCGCTCCGGCAGGGTTTGCGGCTGGACTTCCGAAGCTGAGTCGGTGCCCGTTCCACCGCAGATGAGGGGCGGAGGGTCGAAACCCTCAGCGAGCCAGAGTCCGCCGGTCCCCTCGGGCCCGAGGAGACCCTTGTGCCCGGCGAAGCAGAATGCCGAGATACTCGATTCCCCCAGTTCGATCGGGAAATGGCCGGCCGCCTGGCTTCCATCGACAAGGACGGCTACGCCGGCCTTTCTGGCCATATCAGCTATCTCCTCGAAGGGAGTGATCGCCCCGGTCACGTTGCTCGCCGCGGTGACCACGAGGAGGTCCGGCTTGGCAGCCATCGCGGCGGAGAGCCCCGCGGGATCGGGATTCCCCGATGCGTCGCAGCCGAAGAGGAAGACCGAGACGCCGCGCTCGACTGCTAGACGCCTGGCCGGCCGCATCACCGAGTTGTGCTCCAGGGAACTGACGGCAAGCTTCCCGCCTGGGGGGACAGAGCCGAGGATAATCAGGTTCAGGGCTTCGGTGGCGTTTTTCGTGAAGGCGATCCTGCGGGAATCGGGGGCGCCGAAGAGGGCGGCTAGAGCCTCCCGAGCCTCGAATACTTTGCGATCGGCGGACAGTCCGGCGACCGAAGAGGGCCGCCCCGCGTTGCCCATGGGGGAATCCAAGGCTCGAGCCACTGCGGCGCTCACACCGGGCGCCTTGGGGAAACTCGTCGCGGCGTTGTCGAGATAGATCAATCCGGCCTTCCTCCCAAAGCGAGGATAGCCTCGAGAACCCCTCCGGCCACCGCCCGAGCCTTGTCGGAGACGGTGAAGCAGTGCGCCCGCTCTCCCCGGGGATCCACGTCAGCTATTTTGAGACCCGCTCTGACGCATATTCCCGGCCGGATAAGGCCGCGCAGGATGCCGTCCAAAGGCGCGGCGACCACGGCGCCCTCGGCTTCGGCCTGTCGGATCTCGAGGATCGGCTCGCCCTTCGATACCGAATCGCCGATTCCCTTAATGCTCATCACGTTGCCGGCGATAGGCGCGTGGACGACTCTATCCTTCCCGTAGCCTCCGATTAGGCCCGGCACTCCGGTGTCGGGTTGGGCCGATCCCTCGCGGATAACCGACCCTAAATAGTGGCCACGGTTGGTCTCAATCACCGCGTGCGCGTCCTGCGGAGCTTCGAATCCTGGCCCGAGGGCTACGACGATGGAGGCCATCCTGGAGGAGGTGCCGAGGTTGCGCTTCGCGAGGATGGCGTCGACTAAGGCCATCGGATGGATTTCCTCTAGGGAAATACACTGTGGGTCGATGAGGATCGGCACGATTCCGGCTTCGAGGAGCTCGAAAGCCTCGGAAACCGAGGGCGTTTTCCGGGCAACGATAGCTTCGACCGCGACCTCTCCCTCGTAAATCGCCTCGGAGAAAGCTACGGTCCGGCGGATGGCCGTGGGTTCTTCAGCCTCTACGGCGACGACTCGAAAGCCGGAGCGGACGAGCCTCAGAATTACCCCTGTGGCGAGATCCCCCGCTCCTCTGACGAGGACTACACCCCGCTTCGTCTCCATCAACCCGCTATCCCCATCGGTTTCTGCGGGCCGGTCCCCCCCGCCCAGTCGGATGGAGCTCCAAGGGCGCCGACCACCACGGCGTCTGCCGCACCGGATGATCGGAGGAGGGAGGCGCAGGCCTCCGCGGACTCGGGAGCAGCGTCCGCCTTGTTGAGGAGGATGATGCGCTGTGAGCCCCGAGGAGCGCCTTTGAAGAGTCCTCCTGGGGCTAGCGCGAGGTGGAGAAGATGCTCGGGACGGATAGGCTCCCTCAGGGCGCAGCCGACCAAGGGACCGAGCATCTCGGGCCTATGGGCGATCCTGCTGTCCAGTGGCTTTCCTAGGGCGTCCAGGCCGATAAGCCCGACGACGGAGGTGGCGCAGAAAGGTACTACGGGCTCTGTCCCCGAGGGAGCCTTTATTGAGAGTCCCCGGGCCCCGTCGGCCTCTACTACCGTCATGTCAAAGATGGAGGCCGCTGCGCAGAGAGTCTCGGCTCCGACTCCCATCAGCTTGAGCCCGTCGGCGCTCAGACTGGAGCCGAGGACCACCCGAGTCCCTGCCGCCTCCAGTCGCCGGAGTGCCTCGGGGGTAGAGGGATCGACCTCGAGTACAAGGGCCCCGAAGCTCTGTCCCTCCCGGGGAGTCGCGCGGTCCGGGTTGAGTATCCTGGTCGTGGTGGCGACTAGGACCCGCGGCGGGGACAGAGCTCCAGAAGCGTCGCCCGAAGGGCCGCGCAGGGCGAAGGCCCGAGCCAAGGCGAACATAGAGCTAGTCTTGCCCCCGGCCCCGACGAAGGCGACTACCGGATCTCTCGAGGTCCTCGCCATAACCTGTGCGAGGAGCGCTTCAAGGCCTAGGGGCGCCTGGGTCACGACGAACGCCTCCTCCTGCGATCTCCGTCGTACCATTCTAAGGAAGGGTCGGCGCGCCGCACTGCGACGAGCTCGGCGGCGATGGAGAGGGCTATCTCCTCGGGAGTCTCAGCCCCGATGGGCAGCCCGATGGGCGCCCGGAGGGCTTCGACCTTGCCTTTCGGGAAGCCTTCGGCGACGAGTTGGTCGAAGAGCATCCTCACCTTGCGCTTGGATCCGATGAGGCCAGCGTAGCGGTAGTCCCTGGACAGTATGGCCCTGGCGCACTCAAGATCGCCGAGGTGCCCCGGGCTCACCACGACGACATAGGTCCTCCCATCGAAGGGGAAAGCCGCGATAGCTTCCTCGAAAGGCATCGTCGCTGTGGCTACGCCGTTGGGAAATCGTCCAGGATCCGAGTACTCGGGCCTGGGATCGGCCACGGTGACGTCGAAGGAGAGACCGGCGGCAAGCCGCGCGAGGGAGCGGCCCACGTGCCCGCCCCCGAGGATGAGGAGGCGCTCGGCTGGCTCGTAGGCGGTGAACAGCAGGCCGTATTCGCTCAACGCGCCCTCTTGCCTCGCCCTCGCCTCCGCTAGGAGCTCGTCCATCGCCTCTCTCGCCCCGGGGTACCCCCCTCGGGGCGACGCGGCGTCCAAATCCGCTGGGGAGCCTGCGAGGAATGTTCCGTCGGCTCCTAGAGCGGCGAGGCATCCTCGCTCCGGGCTCTCGACGAGGACTACGGATTCGCCGCGGTCAACCGCCGCGACCGCGACGGCGTAGGTCGACGGATCGGTTACCGGCCAGATCCACATAGTCGAGACCCCGCCGCAGATTAGGTCCACGCCGATGGCCTCGGCCCCGGTCATCTCGACTTCGAGGACTGAGGGTTCGCGTCCCTTGAGGACCTCTAGGGCGACCGCCCTAGCCTTAGCCTCTCCCGCCCCGCCGCCCACGGTCCCGACGATGGAGCCGTCCGGGCGGACGGCCATGCGGGACCCTGGGTGCCTCGGCGCCGATCCCTTGACCGCGACTACGGTGACGAGGGCGACAGGGGTGGCGCCCGAGGCAACCTCGCGCATGGCCGCATCCAAGGTCACTTCAGGCTCCTACTCGGCGGCCTTCACCCTGCGGGCGAGCTCTCGTCCAGCCTCGCGCAGAGTCGCCTCGGTCGTTTCGTCGGCGCTCCCGGCCCACTCGACGCTGGGCAGGGACTTCCATTTGAGGCCCGCAGCCGCTTCGGCGTACTCCTTCTCGGCGCCGCCGACCCAGCCCCAGGAGCCGATTCGTAAGGCTGTGCGGCCGAAGACGTGCTTCCTCGCGAGGATGTCGAGGGCGTAGGCCATGGGCGGGAACATCTTGTACTCGTAGGTCGGCATGGCCACGAGGATCCCCTCGCGCTCGTAGACGTCGGCTAGTACGTAGGAGACATCTTCGTCCGGTACCCGCCGCTTCACGTAGGGCACCCCCTCGTCGTCCAAGCCCGCGAGGACCTGCTCGAGCGCCTTTTCGGTGTTGCCGTACATGCTGCCCCAGACTACGCAGACTTCCTTCTTGCGTCCTCCCTCGGCGTAAGACGCGTACTCGACGTATCGCTCTACGATCTTCGCGGGTTCCGTCCGCCAGACGACTCCGTGGCTCGGGGCCACCACCTTGATGCCCAGGCTCGAGAGCTTCTGGACTGCCCGGAGCACGAAGGATCCGAAGCTGGCCACGATGTTGGCGTAGTAGCGGAGGCTCTCGGCCTCGAAGAACTCGTGTTCCTTCAGAGAGAACTCGTCGTCGAAGATCCGGTCGCCGAGGGCGCCGAAGCTGCCGAAGCCATCGCAGGAGAAGAGGGTCCCCGAGGAGGTCTCGAAGGTCATCATGGTCTCGGGCCAATGGACGTTCGGGGTCTCGAAGAACTTCAAGACGACTCCGGCCCCGAGGTCGAGTTCCTGCCCGTCCTTCACGGCTTCGACGCCTTCGTCGAGTTTATAGAAGCTCTTCACGAGCTTCACTCCTTTCTCGGTGGCGAGGATCTTGGCCTTGGGACAGCGCTTCCGAAACTCGGCGAGCCAGCCAGTGTGATCGGGCTCGAGGTGGTTGAGGACTAAGTAGTCGACGTCCGACAGCTTCGCGCCCGCGGCCCCGAGCTCCGCCTCTAGGCTGGCCGGGGCCCCGCCCCAGTCGCGCACCAGGTCGATGAGGGTGACTCTCTCCCCCTTCACGAGGTAGGAGTTGAGGGAAACGCCGTCGGGAATTGGCCAGATGCCTTCGAAGAGGTCCTTCGAGTGGACATCGGCGTGCAGCGCAAATATCCTATCGCTTATCGCATGTACTCTCATGAGCGTTTCTCCTTCGCTGCCCTTTCTTTGAGATAGGCCTCCGCCGTGAGGGCGAGCCCCTCCTCGAAGTAGACCTTGGGCTCGAAGCCGAGGAGGGCGCGCGCCTTGGCGTTCGAGAAATGATAGTCCTGGGAGCCCTGCTCCACTCGATACAAAGTCAGGGGCGGGGCGCTCTTTGCCCCGAGGGCCTTGGCCGCGGCGGTCATGGTCGCCGCGGCTGCGTAGGCCAGGGGAGTAGGCAGGCTCGCCGGCTTCTTGCGGGAACCCACTGCGTCGAACATGACTCGGGCATAGTCCCTCCACGCTACTCTCATGCCGTCGGATAGGAGTATAGCCTCTCCGGCAGAATCGGGGGAGTCGAGGGCGGCGAGGACCCCCGCGCAGAGATCGTCTATGAAGATGGGGCAGGTCAAGGCTGAGCCAGAGCCGATGTAGCCGAACACCCCATGGAGTATGGCATCGTACATCGCGTAGGTGCTCGTGCGGTCCCCTGGGCCGTAGACGTTGCAAGGCCTGATCGCGGTGACCGCGAAGCCGGGGGCGTTCTGGGCGAGGACGTACTCCTCGGTCATGCGCTTGGTGATCTGGTAAGGGTACTTGAGCTCGTAATACGGCCCATCCTCCGTGGTGTCGACGTGGGGGCCGAATCCATGGACCACTGCGGAGCTGATGTAGACGAATTTCCTCGTCCCGGCTTCTCGCGCGGTCTCAAGGAGATTCACCGTGGCGTCGTAGTTCGTCTCGAGGAAGAGCTCGAGGCTGCCCCAGTCGTAAGCGATGGCCGCGGCGTGGATGACCGAGTCGATCCCCTCCACCGACTCGCGGATTCGCCCTTGATCCGCGAGATCGGCGTTGAACAATTCGACTTCTCCCTCGCCCGATCCTGCCGGATTAGCCGCTGCCAGGCCCTTGAGCTCGGCCGGGGGCTCCTTGCGGCGATAGAGGGCTCGAACCGAGTCCCCGCGGGCAGCGAGAGCCGCGCAGAGGTGGGTGCCGATGAATCCGGAGGCGCCGGTTACAAGGACTCGTTTGGAGGGCATCAGATATACCCCGCTCCTTTCAATACGATGAATAGGTCAGTTCCCAGTCCGATGGATGCGTGGAGTATGAGCCCAGGAAAGATCGAGCGGGTCTTCCAGGCGAGGAGGCCGAAGCCTATGCCCGCGAACACCGCGCTGGCCAGCTCCGAGAGGGGATGCCCGAAGTGTAGCATCGTCGAGGGTATGGTCTGAAAGAGGACGGCGCCCGCCAGGGCCATGCGCCCCGCCTGTGAGCTCTGTCCCCCAGCATTCCGGCTTAAGCTGCTTTCAGCGGCAAGGGCGAAAGGAAAGAGGAGGAAACCTCTGAAGAAGAACTCCCAAGGAAGGTAGTACAGGAATAGGTATGCTGAGAAGTGGCCGATGAATGGACCAAAACCCCGCTCTCTGACAGCGACTATGAGGTCCCTGGAATAGGGGTAGTAAGTTCCTAAGTCGGGTGATGTCGCCCCGATAGCCCCGACGATAGCGGCGGCCGGCACGAGGAGCCAGAACCAGGGCTTCCTGAGGAGGGGGGTCTTGATGTTGATACCGAGATCCCCAGGCCTTTCGTGGAAAGCGAGGGACAGAGCTGCCGGAAGGAGACCGAGAAGGAGGAAGGCGAGGCAGAATCTGACCCAATAGCCTGGAAGGTCCCCGGGCAACGAGCCGAGGAGCGGGACCGCTCGGGCCATCGCCGAGGTGAGAAGGGGGGGGGTGAAGGCCGAAAAGAGGAGGCAGGAGAATGAGGCAAGGCCGAGGTAGGCGCTTGCTTTGATCCATGGGCGTAGTCGAGTCGAATACGGGAAGCTCTGTCCCTTGTCTTGCCCCTCAGCGGAGCCGAGAGTATCATGCCGCAACATCGCGGATCGATGATAGCATGAGGCTTCGCCGCGAGGGAACCGGAGGGCATATGAAGATCGGGGTCACCGGCGGTACCGGTTTCGTGGGCAGCCATGTGGTCGAGCTCCTCCTCAAAAGGGGAGACGAGGTCAACTGTTTGGTCCTCCCTTCTGAAGGTAAACTCTGGCTCGAACCCTACGCCGACGGTTCCTCCTCTTCGAAAACTGGGCAGCTGCATTTTTTTGAGGGAAGCGTCACCGACCCAGGTAGCCTAGGCCCTTTCCTTGACAGCTGCGATGCCATAGTCAATATCGCCGGCCTCACCAGGGCTAAAACCGAGGAACGGTTTTTGGAGGTCAACGC
>Ga0268360_1000793_pt1 | contig 42525 bp, 35 predicted proteins | sample BioMet11_FD_192465 | JGI IMG/M metagenome (GOLD analysis project Ga0268360, IMG submission 192465) | Sewage microbial communities from Oakland, California, United States - Biofuel 11 (Illumina Assembly) | ecosystem: Engineered > Wastewater > Sewage > Unclassified | place: USA: California... | reverse complement strand
GCTATGTCCAACTGCCTGTTATTGGATATAATTAAAAAGGTCCGGAGCTGAAACCAGCACCAGACCTATATTTTAAACGCCTCGTTTTGTACCTGTTAGGACTTTACACAAAATCTAGGATAGTCCCTTGCCAGTTATAGTTTTAACATTGCTCATGGGCATCGGTTTTGGCGTTTATCGTTACAATGTCTCATTTCTATTGCTTATAGCATCACTATTCACAGGGATTCTTGCGATGTTATACGGTACGACATGGCAGGAAATCAATGACGCAATTTCAGATAAGGTCGGTAAAGCTTTCATGCCAGTTTTTATCTTTGTTTTCGTTGGTATGATCATTGGCAGCTGGATGCTTTCCGGGACTATACCAATGATGGTATATTACGGGTTAAAACTTATAAGCCCTGCCTACTTCCTTGTTTCAGCATTTATTATATGCTCAATAGTCTCAGTCTGCACAGGGACTTCCTTTGGGTCAGTGGGTACAGTTGGACTTGCCCTTATAGGCGTTGCCAGCGGCTTAGGCGTAAATATGGCGGCAGCGGCCGGTGCAATTATATCCGGATCATATTTTGGAGACAAAATGTCCCCATTATCAGACACTACTAATCTGGCACCTGTAGCTGCAGGAGATACGCTTTTTGAACATGTCGGGCATATGTTTTACAGCACTATTCCTATAAGCATTATTTGTCTTATAGTATACTTTATCGCTGGCAGATCTTCCTCAGTTGTCTCAAATGTTGATTTAAGCCTGGCTTCCAACATTATGAAATCTCTGGACGCATCGTTTAAATTCAATATTCTGCTCCTTCTGCCTATATTAGTAGTATTGATAGGCTCAGTAAAAGGATTCCCGCCAATTCCCGTGATGTTCCTGTCATCTCTTATCGCAGGATTACTCGCTATTGTTTTCCAAGGAAGTAATCTGAGCAATTTTATAATAGCCTGTTCCAGCGGGTTTAAGGTAACGATGCTTGTATCAGGAGACAGCAGCAGTCTCCCTGCCAATGTAGTTACACTGCTTGAGCGAGGCGGAATGCTAAGCATGATGGGTACAATGCTTATGGTTCTATGTTCATTTACATTTGGTGGTATAATGACAGCTTCAGGATTCCTCGAAAACATTATCAACAAACTGCAGTCTGTTGCCAACAGCGATGGTTCGCTAGTAGCAGTAAGCGCAGTATCTACCGCAATAACAGCAGTTATAGCCGGAAATGCCTACATCCCTATTTTAATCAATGGGGAACTTTTCAGGAATTCATATATAAAAAGGCATCTACACCCAATGAATCTGTCTATGGTCCTCGAAGACTGCGGCACTGTTGTTGTTCCGCTTGTTCCTTGGTCGGCTGGCGGCGCATATATGTCTGCAACACTTGGTGTAGCAACATTTGCGTACGATCCATGGGCTGTTCTATGCTTACTTGGGCCTATTTTCATGATTTTATACGGATACACAGGGTTTAGTCTCAAACGCATTACTGACGAACAGAAAGCATCTTATGAAGCCAAGTGGGAATAGAATATTAGATGTAATTAACAATAACAGAAAGCCGCCTGCTAAAAGGCGGCTTTCTGTTATTGTTATGCAAGCCATTTGTAATATTTATAGTTTGGAAATTTGGCCTCTAAATGGTCTCTCATAACATTAGCTGCAAATGACGGATCATTAGAAAGAATTGCATCAATAATCTTCATATGATCGTCTTTAAAATGTTCTCCCTTAGTGGAATATATTTGCTTGCCTATCAAATCCAGAATGCTGTCATAAATTGCAGTAACAAGAGTGTTGCCTCCTAGCATTACCAATTCATAGTGAAATTTATTGTTAAGTTCGCTCCTTACATCGATCGGCTGGAAATTCTGCATTTGCTCAACCGTTTCATAAAGACCGGATAATTCTTCTTTTGATGTTATTTTTAACGCTACAATCTTGATCATCTGGACCTCAAGCAAATAACGGAATTCCAGGATGTCGTCCATATTGCCCTGGTTAACATAAAAATCCATAACAATAGGATTGAATATATTTCTGCTCATTGGCAGCACATAATTACCATCACCCTGACGGCATTCAATGATATCTTGCGCTTCGAGTATGGTCAGAGCCTGTTTGAGTGCTGGCCGGCTGACATTAAACATCCGCGCCATTTCTCTTTCGGGTGGGAGTTTATCACCCGGTTTTAAATTCGGGCTACGCAGCAGGTTTTGAAACTGTTTCAATACTTTAATGTAAATCTTATCTTCTCGTTTTACTTCATCAAACAACTTATGGACCTCCAAATTTTTTTAACATCCTGGCTTAATTGATTCAAGGAAGCGGTAAAATACTCGACCCCCAAGGCAATTAAGCCGGACCTTTCCTTTATTGATTCAATAATTAGCTGCCCCAAAAACAACACCGATTACATTTTTTCATTGCTTTATTACAGCATAAAACGATACATAACAAAAGATCACGTTCAAAAAAAGAATATCACAGACAATTGATTTTGACTATGGAATTTATATTGCTGAAACGGCGTTCTTTCTAGTACTCCTTATATAAATAATATAATTTAAAATTTCTATAACCGATTTAATACTGTTAAGTGGCTAGTATCTAATAAAATAACGATAGTAATATATTCAATTAATACGAAGATAAAGTGATAAATACAAAGCTAATTTGAGCATCACGTATCAAAGATATATTTTATGGAATCAGGTCTAAGATTGCTGTATAAACTCCTGTTCGTCAAATATATAATTCATCTGAACCACCAAGAACACTCTTGCTATTCTCAAGCCTTCGTATTTTAGCAACTGAAATTTTACGATGCGTATCAAGCCAATAACTGTGAAAAAATTACATTTATCACAGTATATTTAATATCGACCTCTGCATTCTTTATTTTTGAGAAACAAATTTATGACACTGAGCAACAAATTCTTTTGCCGCATTAGTTAAAAATTTTTGCCGGTGCCATACAATATAATTCTCCCTCACAAATGTTTCGTCCTCAACTTTACGAGTTGTTAATAAATTAGAAAATATATCTTGTTTAACTAGCTGTTCAGGCAAAACGGAAATTCCTAAACCTGCGGAAACAGCTTTAACCAGAGCCTGGGTGCTTACACTTTCCCATAAAGGTTCTAAATCAATCCCATGCAACGCAAATACATGATTCAGGAAGGAGCGCCCGGCACTGCCATTTTCACGCAGCAAAAGCGGGTAGTCTGTAAGGTCTTTCAGATATATTTTATCTTTATTGCACAGTTGATGGCTTAAAGGCAGAATTAAACACATTCTATCTTTTAATAATATCTCGGTAAATAAATAATCGGATGAAACAGTTCCTTCAATCAACGCTAAATCGATCTTACTATCCATGATCGCTTGTTGAATGTTTGCGCTATTGGAAATAGTAACTTTTATACGTAAATTAGGATGTAATTGCTTAAATGCAGAGATTACTGGCGGAAGGACAAAGTTTCCAAGAGTAATACTCGCACCAATACGCAAAACTCCAAATTCATCCCAATTCCTGATACTTTTCTCCATTTCTTCAAATGATTTAATAATATGAAGCGCATATGCGTATAGTTCGTTTCCGCTTTCAGTTCTGTACAGTCTGTGATTGATGCGTTCAAACAAGCATACGCCATAGTAGTTCTCAATTTCTTTAATTGAACGCGTAACTGCCGGTTGCGTCATGTGCAATATATTTGACGCGCGCGTGATATTCATTTCCTGAAAAACTGCCACAAATATTCGCATATGTTTTAATGTCATTTTTTTTATCCTTTTAGATTTATTATATTAAATTTGCTATCATATTAATAATATTATAGCATTTTACGCATTGATTCCAGCGCTGTACCATGTAAATAATTTAAGAAAGGGAAAGCGCAATGAAAATAGACGGAAACAATAAATACCTATTAAAACTTTTTTTAAGCACACTGTATATCAGCACATTCACTTTCGGCGGCGGATTTGTAATTATAACCTTCATGAAAAAGAAATTTGTAGATGCGCTGCACTGGATCGATGAAAATGAAATGCTTGATCTTGCAGCACTGGCACAATCTGCACCTGGCGCAATAGCTGTTAACGCCGCGATATTGGTAGGTTGGAGAATATCTGGTTTTAGTGGGATGATTGTTGCAATTCTTGGTACTATAATCCCCCCTATGCTTGTACTCAGCATAATTTCCTTTTTCTATGCTGCTTTTGCAAAAAATATTTATGTTTCTTTGGTCCTAAAAGGGATGCAAGCCGGTGTAGCCGCCGTGATCCTAGATGTGGTTTATGAGCTTGGGTCAAACATAATAAAGTTGAGAAGTATAGTTTACCTGCTTATAATGGTCTGCTCATTTGCAGCGACTTTTATCTTCAAAGTGAATGTAATATATATCATTATTGCAGCAGGATTTACCGGGATACTGCTAGAAATCTGCAAACAAAAGCAAGGTGGAAAGGCGTGACATATTTTCAGTTGTTCCTGAGTTTTTTACAGGTCGGCATGTTTAGCATCGGCGGCGGGTATGCTGCCATGCCTGTCATACAGAGCGCTGTTGTTACAAATCATGGATGGCTTACCATGAATGAGTTTATTGATTTGATTACAATCGCTGAAATGACGCCTGGCCCGATTGCTGTTAATTCCGCAACTTTTGTTGGTATTCGCATAGCAGGGATTCCTGGTGCATTGATTGCAACTTTTGGATGTATTCTGCCATCCTGTTTTATTGTATCTTTTCTAGCATATATCTATTACCGATATAAAAGCGTATCAACAATGCAAAGCGTTTTATTGAGCCTGCGCCCTGCAGTGGTTGCATTGATTGCAGCTGCTGGATTGTCGATTCTAAAAATGGTTGCATTCGGCGGTAAATTAATTAGCATTTCAAACACTAATTGGATTGGTATCAGTATATTTGTTATTGCTTTTTTTATTCTGAGAAAACTGAAATGGAATCCGGTTTTAGTAATGTCATTATGCGGGATTTCCGGATTAGTCATAAATTTAATGCTTGGGAACTGCTAAATTATTAATGGACGAAAAACAGAAAAAATCAAATTACAGTGGTGATTTATCCTTCATTGTATGAATCGTATTTGCATTTCTTATTATCCTTTACCGTCATACCATCAGTTTTCATAATCATGCTGGTTATCTTTTCTGACAAACAGTTTTATTTTATAAAGCCTGATAACCCCATATTTGTAACCAGCGCCGTATGATCTTTTGACTGGTGTACATAATAAGCAGGCTCCCCCTGAGCCTACTGCTGTCCTGCTTCTTGTCCGCACACCTGTCCCTATAAACCTGCAGTTGTCAATAACAACTATGTTCTTAAATGAAAACCTGCCACGGCAATAAAGTAATTATTCATGGTATCTCCGGCGCCGTGGCAGTGTTCATGTATTAATTTCCCATTTTCATTTCAGCCATATACGTGTAATAATCCCATTTTGCTTTAATGTCATTTTCCTCTTCTTGCAGGAGTTTTTCGGCTTCTTTTGGATTTGAAATAAAAAGCCCTTTGTAGCGCGTTTCATTTCCTATATATTCTTTAAGCTGGAGAGTTGGCTGTTTGCTGTCAATAATAAGAGGATTTTTACCTTCTTTCCTCAGGTCGGGATTATAGCGCATCAGGATCCAATGGCCCGACTCTACGGCTCTTTTCTGTTGGTCAAGCCCATTTATCATGTCGATGCCGTGTGATATACAATGCGCATAGGCAATTATGATCGAAGGGCCGTTATATGCCTCAGCTTCCCTGAATACTTTGACCGTGTGGGCATCATTGGCCCCTATAGCCACACGTCCGACATATACTGACCCGTAGCTCATAGCCATAAGGGCAAGGTCTTTTTTACCTACACGCTTCCCTCCTGCCGCAAATTTTGCGACAGCGCCGCGAGGCGTAGCTTTTGACATCTGCCCTCCGGTGTTTGAATATACCTCCGTGTCCATCACAAGGATATTTACATTCCTGCCGGATGCAATGACATGGTCCAGGCCTCCGTAACCTATATCGTATGCCCAGCCGTCCCCTCCGACACACCAGACACTTTTCTTCACCATGTTGTCTATTACTGAAATAAGCTCTTCCGCTCCGTCAGGAGCGGTCTGCTCAAGCCGGCATTTTAATTCTTCGATCCGGGACTGGATTTCTTTTATTTCAGATTCCGTGTTCTGCGGCGCATCCAATATATCATTTACTGTTTTTTCTCCAAGCTCAGGCGTCATCTTACGGAGCAATTCGGCAGCATATTCGGCATGTTTGTCTATTGTTAAACGGAAACCAAGTCCGAATTCAGCTGCATCCTCAAACAGCGAGTTGCTCCATGCCGGGCCGCGGCCATCGTCACTTACAGCCCACGGTGTGGTCGGCAGGTTGCCTCCGTAGATTGAGCTGCAGCCTGTTGCATTTGCAATTATTGCACGTTCCCCGAACAGGGATGAAAGCAGTCTGAGATACGGCGTTTCACCGCAGCCGGCACATGCTCCTGAAAATTCAAACAGCGGATGAAGAAGCTGTACATCCTTTACTGTATCAAGATTGAGTTTGCTTCTGTCGGCATCAGGCAGATCAAGGAAGAAATTCCAGTTTTTGCGTTCTTCCGCACGGACGGACATCTGGTTTACCATCATCAGCGGACGGGCTGTTGTTCCCTCTTTTGCCTTAACAGGACAGTTATGTACACATAAACCGCACCCAGTGCAGTCTTCAGGGGCTATCTGTACAGTGAATTTTGCACCGGCAAAATTTTTCCATTTTGCTTCCGCACTTTTGAATGTTTTCGGCGCATCATCAAGAGCCTGCGCATCATATACTTTTGATCTGATAGAGGCATGCGGGCATACCAGCGAACATTTCCCGCACTGGATGCACAGCGCCGGGTCCCATGACGGTATATCTATCGCTATATTGCGTTTTTCATATTTTGTCGTGCCGCTCGGGTATGTCCCGTCTTCCGGAAGCAATGATACCGGAAGCCTGTCTCCTTCGAGTATCATCATCGGGCCAAGCACATTCTTCACAAATTCAGGGGCATCGTTGGCTACAGGCGGCTTAATGTCAAATTTACTTGTAGCATAAGCTGGGACTTTGATTTCATGCAGGTTGGCAAGCGTAGCATCCACTGCGGCTATATTCTTGTCGACTACGGCCTGTCCCTTACGGGTATAGCTTTTCACTATTGAATCTTTTATGGCTTTTATAGCCTCTTTTTTCTCAAGAACTCCGCTGATAGCAAAAAAGCACGTCTGCATTATCGTGTTTGTTCTTCCGCCCATGCCAGTCTCACGTGCAATTTTGACAGCATCTATAGCATAAAACTTTAGTTTTTTGTCAATGATCCGCTTTTGTGTAGTAATCGGCAAATGATCCCAAATTTCCTCTGGTCCGAATGGGCTGTTAAGCAAAAAAGTTCCACCCTGAGCTGTATTTTTGAGTATATCAAGCTTTTCAAGAAAACTGTAGACGTGGCATGCAATGAAGTTGGCCTGGCTTATGAGGTAACTGGCATATATTGGGTTTACACCAAAGCGCAGGTGGCTTACAGTTATGCCCCCTGATTTTTTGGAGTCATAGCTGTAGTAGCCCTGGGCATAGAGGTCTGTTTCCGATCCTATTATTTTTATTGAATTCTTGTTGGCTCCTACTGTTCCGTCAGAGCCCATGCCATAAAACAGACACCGCACAGTTTTCGGGTCTTCAGTATCAAATGAAGGGTCGTAGTCAAGACTTGATAAACTGACATCGTCATCAATGCCGATAGTAAAACTGTCTTTGGGCTTATCCTTATTAAGCTCGTCAAAAACCCCTTTAACCATCGCAGGGGTGAAGTCTTTGGATGAAAGTCCGTATCGGCCGCCTATAATCCTGATACCTGTATCGGCAAGAGCTTCACGAACACACATACAGAGGGGCTCACAGATCGCGTTGGGTTCTTTGCAGCGGTCAAGGACTGCAATATTTTTAACAGTTGCCGGGATTATCCTGCTGAACCTTTTCATATCAAACGGAGCAAAGAGTCTTACGATAACAATACCTGCCTTTTCGCCGTTCATTAGGAGCCTGTCTATAGCTTCATGCGCGACAGCCGCTCCTGAACCCATTATTACTATTACGCGCTCTGCGTCTTCCGCTCCGTAGTAGTCAAAAAGATGATACTGGCGGCCAAGCCGCTTTGCAAATTTATCCATCGCCCTCTGCGTTATATCTGGAACCGCTGCATAGTATGGAGTACATTTTTCTCGTGATTGGAAGAATACATCGGGATTCTGCGCAGTGCCGCGAATGAAGGGGGCATCCGGGCTGAGCTTATTGTTTCTGTGCTTGCGCACAAGATCATTGCTAATGAGTGCTCTCATATCGTCATAATCAAACTCTTCGACCTTCATCTCTTCGTGCGAAGTACGGAAGCCATCGAAAAAATGCAGGACCGGGACCTTGGATTCAAGTGTCGTCATTTGGGAAATGAGTGCCATATCCATAGTTTCCTGTACCGTTGACGAGCAAAGAAGAGACCAGCCTGTTGCCCGCACAGACATGACATCAGAGTGGTCGCCGAATATGGAGAGGCTGTGCGTTGCAAGCGTTCTTGCCGTAACATACATTACGGTGCTTGTAAGCTCTCCGGCAATTTTAAACATGTTTGGAATCATGAGCAGAAGCCCCTGTGACGCTGTGAACGTTGTGCTGAGCGCTCCGGCCTGAACAGCTCCGTGATATGCACCGGATGCCCCGCCCTCGCTCTGCATTTCCTGGACAAACGGAACTGTGCCCCATATATTAGGACGCACCTCGGCTGACCATTGATCCGACCATTCAGCCATCGGTGACGACGGTGTTATCGGGTAAATCGATATTACTTCATTAACTGCATGAGCAACGTATGCCGCCGCTTCATTGCCATCTATTGTTACCATCTTTTTATTTGGCATAACTTTTACCTCCAGTAATTTTATAAACATTGAAAATGTCTTCTCTTTAAAATATAAAAATCCGGCAACCTATAACAAATAGGGACTGGCTGCCGGATTTTAGGTGATGGTATATCTCCTGTGTGGTTAGGAGGGAGTATGGCTTACTTGTACCAGTCCAAAAGTTTTTTAAGTTCAACTTTTAGTGAATCTACTATTTGCTGCTGCGGTTTCACAAGCGGAAGAAGCGGATAACCGCAGTCTATACCTATCATCTTCATTGCCTCTTTAAGCGGCCCTGGATTTGATTCCGCGAAAATTAGACGGAGAAGCGGTGTAACTTTTATAACAATCTCTGATGCCTTTTGCAGTTCTCCAGCCTTTATAAGGTCAAAAAGATCAGCCCAAAGTTTTGGCAGTAGATTGGATGTTGCGAGAATACCGCCCTGCGCACCGCAGGACACCTCCTGGTAGAAGAGAAACTCTTCGCCAGTGAGTATGGAGGTACGCTCTCTTACCTTTGAAAGAAGCTCGAGCACCTGTCCCATATTTGGGCAGCATTCTTTCATTGCAACAATTTGACGTCTCTCGTCATTATCAAGAAGGCGTTCCACAGTTTCAGGAAGCATGTTGACACCGGTACGATATGGTATGTTATAAAGAATCAGCGGCAGGTCAATATTTTTCATCACCTGGCGGTAGTAGTCGTAGATTCCCTGCTGGTTTGCAACAACATAATATGGAGTTACAACCATTATTGCATCAGCTCCAAGTTCCTTGCATTTGTTGCCCATCTCAATTGCTTCAGGAAGGCCTGGGCCTATTATGCCCGCAACAACAGGAACACGTCCCTTTGCTGCAGCAATTGTCATCTTTACCGCATCGATACGTTGCCCGTTGGTGAGGGCACAATATTCACCTGTCCCACCCAGCGCAACAAGTCCGGCAGTCCTGTTTCCAATGACAAAATTTACAAGTTTGTCCATTGCCTCTGCATTTACATTACCATCAATAACTGGCGTACACAGCGCTGTATAGATTCCTCTTATTTTTTCCATTTCAAAACACTCTCCTTTATTATGTTATGATGCAAAATTTGATTGATTTTTCCTTTCTTCAGAGCCGATTTGGATATACTCATTTTTTATTTTGTCTACAGGTAAAGCTCCAACAGCAACCCCTTCATTAAACGGACATTTTTGCGCCGTTTTCGAAAGAATCTTGTACGGTTGTTATAAAGTTTTGATTTTTAGTTCTTTATGATGATGTTACCTGCCAAGCAGGACGAAATAGAACAAGGAAATACAGGTTTGAAAGAGCTGACGGCGGGCATCTGTCGTGAGAATAAGCGGTACCGGCCATCTGCAGTTATGAAAATGTATAGCTCTTAGATTTTCATTTCAAAACACACTCCCTATAATGCAAATTTAAATTTTCATTAGCTTTTTATACGCAACAGCTGGTTCATGTCAGGCAATTTTTACTATATGTATACTGGCAAAGCTCCAACTGCTACCCTTCCGGAGAACGGAGACTTTTATCACTTCTCCGAAAGGGCATTTTTCATTATTTTGCTTTGACTTTCAGTTAGTTTATGACTCAGTTACCTGCCAAGCAGTGCAAGAGAGAACCAAGGAATATATGTAAAAAGCTGGAGGCAGATAATCATTGCAATAATAAATGGCACCAGCCTTTTATCTATTGCACCAACACTTTGTTTGGAAATTGTGGCTGAAATAAACAAATTGCATCCGTATGGCGGTGTAGAGAATCCTATCGCGAGCGCTATGGAAATCATTATTCCAAACTGTATGGGATCCATACCGAGCTGTTTCACTATAGGAAGAAATATAGGCGTTAGAATAATAGTTGAAGATATGTTGTCAACAAAACATCCGATGATGAGGAATACGATGTTCATTAGAAGCAGAACAATAAATTTGCTATGAGCATATCCGAGAATAAATCCTCCGACTCTGATAGGGATCCTCTCCATCGCCAGATATGAGGCAAACGATGTTGCGAGTCCGACCATAAAGAGCGTTGCACCTATGACAAGTACCGCGTCTTTAAAGGCGGCAAGCGTGACCTCGTAATTTAATTCTTTGTAGACGAACTTACCTACAAAGAGCGCATAGGCTGTTGCAACAACTGCTGATTCTGTCGGTGTGAATATACCTCCATAAATTCCGCCTAATATGATAATTGGTACAAAGAGCGCCCATATTGAACCAGCAAAAGTTTTACAAACCTGCTTGAAGGTTGGGAGACCAGACATACGCGGATATCCCTCTTTTTTGCTGATGAAATACGCTACTGCCATCAAAGCCAGTCCAATCGTTACACCCGGGATAATACCGGCAATGAAGAGATCACTGACGGATGTCCCAGTCAAAACACCATATACAACGAATGGAATACTGGGCGGAATGATGCAGCCTATCGTTCCTGCCGAAGAAATAACCGCTGCGGCAAAGTCAGGTTTATATTTCTTGGCAACCATCATCGGTACCATGAATGAACCTATAGCAGATACCGTTGCCGCAGCAGAACCTGATATCGCGCCAAAGAACATACAGGCAACAATTGTAACCATAGCCAGACCGCCGGTTATAAATCCAACAAAGCATTCAGCCATATCTACGATACGTCTGGAAATACCGCCATAAGTCATCAATGAGCCGGCAAGCATAAAAAATGGTATCGCAAGCATAGGAAAAGAATCCATTCCTGTAAAAGCATTTTGCGCAATCAACACAAGCGGAAGATGGCTGCACGTAAGTATAGTAACTGCAGTTGCTATTCCTAAAGATATCCCTATGGGAACGGAAAGCGCCAGGAGAATGAAGAGCAGTCCAAAAAGAATTGCTATATCCATGATTACATCGAGACTCCCTTCTTGGCTTCTTCAATCATTTCTTCTTCTTCGCTTAGAACCGGCTTTACTATTTGGCCGGTGCGCAGAATATTAATTGCATCAAGGATGAGTCGTATTGCCATAAAAATTCCCGATAGCGGAATACAGAGATACGCCCACCCCATGCTTATCTGCATTGCAGTTGAAAGCTGACGCTGTTGCACAACCACGTAGACAAGTTTGCTCCCTTGCCATCCTAGAAAAATGCAGAAACCGCACCACAGTGTCATTACAAAAAGTTCCAAAGCAAGGCGTGCATTACCATGAAGCCTTGATGAGACTATATCTATACGCAAATGCTTTCTATTTGCCAGAGTATAATCAGCGCCAATCCATATCAGCCATATGAACATATAGCGTGCAGCCTCATCCACCCATGTAAGCGAAGCGCTGAATACATACCGGAGCACTACGTTCATGAAAACTATAACGGTGGAGATAAGTAAATTTAAGACAAGAAATTTTTCTTCCAAATTGTTAAGAACTTTGAGCATCATTCCGCTCCTTTCTTCTCTTAATCATAGAAGGAAAGGGAAGGAGGGGAAACAAACTCCTTCCTTTCTCGCTGTTATTTTTAAATGTTTAAGGCTACTTGTTGCCTTCAAGAGCAATATTTATTAGGTTTTTACCAACTACAGGTTCCATAACTTTATAAACCTTTTTCGCAGCATCCATAAACTGCTTCTTTTCTGCCGGTGTCGGGTAATAGACTTTCATTCCATGCTTTTCGACCAACTCTTTGAGCAGCGTTTTTGTCGCTTTCTGCTGGTTTATCCTGGATGTATCGCGGAACTTTTTTGCTCCGGCCATTACTATATTCTGAAGATCGGCAGGCATCTTTTTATAGAAAGCCTCGCTTATAAAAAGCGCCGAAGGGGCATACACATGGTCGGACATCGTCATATATTTCTGGACTTCATAGAGTTTAGAGCTGTAAATAAGCGTTACCGGATTTTCTTGGGCATCAACTGTTTTCTGAAGGAGAGCAGTGTAAAGTTCGCCGAAGTCAACAGGAGTCGGGTTGGCGCCAAAAGCCTTGAAAAGTTCAATATGAGCTGGTATAGGTTGGACACGGATTTTAAGACCCTTAAGATCTGCTGGTGATTTTATTACCTTAGTATTGTTAGTGATTTCACGGAACCCGTTCTCCGCAAAACCTACAAGACGCACTCCCTTTGGCAGAAGTTCATCGTTAAGTATTCCCATAAGCTTGCCGTCAAGCACTTTATAGGCTGCGGTTCTGTCTTTAAAAAGATAAGGGAGATCAAGAACCTGGAACTTAGGTGCTATATTAGCCGCAATACCTGGTGAAAGCATAGCCATTTCTATGGTGCCCAGCGTCATTCCTTCAAGCATCTGACGCTCTCCCCCAAGCTGGGCGTTAGCATAAAGATCAACTACAATACGTCCTTTTGAGGCTTCTTCAACATATTTCTTAAAAGTATTCTGGAAGGTGATAAAGTTCGTCTCTTTATCCGATGCGCTGTAGCCGAACTTTATGCGGTACTCCTCTTTTGCAAAGGCAGTACTGAACGCAAATATTACGAGAAGGACAGAAAGAAGAATCACACTTATACCCTTTTTCATATTAGCAACCTCCAAATTTATTTGTTGTTTGGCCGTACTACATAAGAAAAAAACTTTTCCCTGCCTCCTTTCTATAGAATTTGTTGTGACATGTTTTTCAGGCTTACATGCAATCAGCTTTTCAAAAATTAATCATGTATCAAAATCATCTCTAACTCTTTCTCTTTTTTTGTAATCCTGGCAACCTCTCTTAGTATATCTACGATTTCCGGGCTTATGGCGATTCCTTCCTTAATTGCTTTTTCGCGTGATATACGCTCTTTATCTCCTGGAATGAGAACCGGAAGGTTAGGGTCAAGAGGTGTTGTTTTTCTATATTCACCGATGATGTATTTTACATGTTCGAGAACTAGCTTTGAATCACCGAAGATAGCTGGATCAATAGCCATAAAAAAGAAGCATATTCCTTCATGGGCAAGCGGAATGAATTTACTCGGGATACCGCCGGCAAGCCCACCTGTGAGGAGTTCAACGAGTAAAGCAAGTCCGTATCCTTTGTGCCCACTGTGAGTCTCGGTAGAACCACCAAGCGGAAGAAGTCCGCCAGTATCAGGTTTTGGAGAATCGCTTCTGTCATCACCATGATAAAGCAGTTCCAGAACTTCTTTAAAATCAGTCATACATTCGCCTTTACCATTGATTATTACCTCTTCAGGAACAATTCCTGATTCAGCAAAAACCTGGCTACGGCAGAGTTTTCCATGTGCCATAACACATGTTGCCATATCGAGAAGGAACATAGGCTCGTCACCGCACACAGGAAAAGCCACCGATATCGGGTTGGTACCCATGTTGCGCTCAGCACTTCTGGTTGGGCAAACACAGCGCACTGTATTTGTACATGTAATCCCTATCAATCCCTCTTTAGCCATCATTTCAGGCCAGTGTCCGGCAAAACCGTAATGGTTTGCCTGACGAACTGTAGTGATGCATATTCCAGACTTCTTCGCCTTTTCTACTGTTTTCTTTACGGCAATATCAGCAATCACATATCCCACACCGGAATGTCCATCGAGGACAAGGCTCACGGGAGTCTCAAAAACTGTTGTAGGATCTGGTGCATCAAGGTGCAGGTTGCCAGCCTTAAGATGGCTTACATACGTCATCATCGCCGCTACACCGTGTGAATGAAGATGGCGCGAATCTGCTTCAACAAGACAATTTGTGACTGTCGTAGCCTGATGGTCGGAATATCCGAGCCCCATGAACATTTCCTTTGCGACCCTGTAAAGGTCGTTGTATTTCACCACATAATCTCTCATTGTATATTCTCCTCCTTGTGTATTTGGAACATTATTCAGCCTTCAAAGAAACATTTCTTGTTACTATCACATCGGTCATCGTTCCTGCTGGATTGGAGAGAATTACGTCGCCAATCGAAAGAGGAGCCTGCAGCCTTAGTTTCTTTATTACTTCCATAACATCGAATATCTTTGTCAGTGGAACCGGCTTTGTGAGACGTACGCTTGCTTCAATGAAATCGCCATTGTCAACAAGAACGCTTGAAGAAAAAGTACGCATAGGATTTTCTATTTCTTGCTGCACCCAGGCATTGCCACGTGTGCAACATGATCCTTCGGCACTGATCAGCTTAGGTGAATTTCCATCCTCATATTGGACCATTATTGGGCAGCTGTTGGGACAGACAATGCAGATAAATTCCTTTTCAATCATCTTCTTATGCGCACCTCCAAAGAACTGATTCCAGCAAGATTTATTTTTCCCATCTCAACCCACACCATCTCTGCCGGATGAAGGCGTTTCTCTTTTTTCGTCTTTATTACGCGCTTACCATCGCTTACTTCTATAACGTGTTCAATAGATGAAGGGTTTGTAACACGAAACGCTAACGATACATCTTCGCCTTGACTTATATGTTGTGGAACTACATAACGTATTCCATCCCCGGATTTAACGTTAACAATCTTGCCTGCATCTGCTAGCGCGCCAGCGGCATAAAGCGCCGCATTTTTTCCTGCACGTGCCGCCTCCATAGACACAAAGTCAACAAGGTCATGAACATGGAGGACATTGCCGCAGGCAAATATGCCTGGGATATTCGTCATGTATCTGTCATCGACATCCGCGCCCTGGGTCACGTTATCCAAAGATACCTCTGCTTCACGGGACAACTCGTTCTCTGGAATAAGGCCTACGGAAAGAAGTAACGTGTCACATGCTACAAAACGTTCAGTCCCGTTGATGGGCTGACGTTTATCATCTACATTGGCAACTGTTACGCCTTCAAGACGCCCGTTGGGGCCGTAAATATCAATCACTGTAGTTGATAAATAGAGCGGAATCCCGTAATCATCAAGACACTGCCGAATATTCCGTTGCAGTCCACTCGAATATGGAAGCACTTCAAAGACAGCCTCCACCTTTGCTCCCTCCAAAGTCATCCGCCGCGCCATAATGAGTCCTATATCGCCGGAACCGAGAATTACGACATGTTTTCCAGGCATAATATTTTCAAGGTTAACAAGGTTCTGTACTGTGCCAGCGGTGTAGATTCCAGCTGGTCTATGTCCTGGGATTGAAAGTGCCCCGCGCGTGCGTTCACGGCATCCCATCGCAAGCACAACAGCTTTTGCCTCTATTTCTTTTATTTCACCTTCACGGCTTATCCTAAGCACTTTGTCTTTTGTGAGATCAAGAACAATAGCCTTTTCTATTACAGGAATCTCAAGGGCGCGTACCTTCTGTATGAATCGGTTGGCATACTCAGGTCCTGATAAGGTTTCATTAAATGCATGGAGCCCGAATCCATCATGGATACACTGGTTTAATATCCCGCCAAGCACCCTATCCCTCTCTACCAATAGAAGGTCATCACATCCGGCTTCTTTGGCTGCTATAGCCGCTGCAAGTCCGGCAGGACCGCCTCCGATTATTACCAGGTCATGTTTTTCATGTATCATCTATTTATCCTCTCCTTCCCTCACATTGCCGGCAAAGAGATTGGATCCGGCTTCCCTGAAAATATAATCGTCAGGGGCAAACCCATATTCGTCACGCAGCATACGGACTATCCGTGGGGTGCAAAAACCACCCTGACAGCGTCCCATACCGTTTCTGGCACGATATTTAATACTCACGAGAGTTTTTGCTCCCAGGGTATTTTCTATTGCATCGCGGATTTCTTTCTTCGTGATTTTTTCACAACGACAAATAATTTCACCATACTCAGGATTACTTTTTATTAGCTGTTCCTGTTCATCATTTGGGAGATCACTAAAATGACCTGCAAAACCGGAACGCTCGGCTATAAAATCCTTTTTTTCTATAAGTGTTACGTGATTTGCCACTATATTGCGCACCATTTCTGCAATAGCTGGAGCACTGGTAAGTCCTGGGCTTTCTATGCCTACGAGATTTACAAAACCTTTTACATCATCTGCTTCTTCAATTACAAAATCACCGTTCCCTCCTTCTGATGGAGGTGTTAACTTAGGCCTGTTGCCAGCAAAATTACGAATGAAATCGCTCATTTTAATATCAGGAAGAAGTTTCTGCCCCTCTCTCCTAAGATCATCAAGGACTTTGCTTGTGACTTTGTAATCTTCCGGTGTTTCATCCGGAATATAGTCGGCACTTGGTCCGATCAGGATATTACCGTCTACTGTGGGTGTGAGGTGTATGCCAAGTCCTGCATCCTTAGTACCTGGAATAGGATAGATAAGGGTTTTAAGTGCCCCGTTGAGACGCTTGTCCAGCACGTAATATTCACCGCGACATGGCCATATTCTGAGACTGGAATTATTATTACTCGTTGAGACGCTGAGCATTTCACTTATTTTTCCGCTTGAGAGCCCTGCAGCGTTTATGAGAATGTCAGCATGGAACATTTCACCGTTTTTGACTTTAACAGTAAACACATTATTTTCTTTGGTGATAGAAGATACTTTGTGTTTAAGGAAGTAATCGACACCATTTGTGTGTGCATTTTCTGCAAGTGCTATTGTAAGACCGTAGGGTGAAATTATTGCGCTCGTAGGACTCCAGACCGCTGCAATTCCCTCTGATCCAGGCTGTATTTTGCACATTCCAGCCCTATCAAGAATTTCAAGTCCAGGGACACCGTTTGCTTTCCCCTGCTCCATCAGACGCTTTACGCCGCACATATCCTCTTCATTGATTGCTATGGTTAACTTGCCTATTCGTTTTATCTTAACCTTGAGATCTGAGCAAAGTCTGTCCATCATTGAGTTTCCTTTGACGGAAAGTTTTGCCCGCAGTGTTCCAGGCTGATAATTTATGCCAGAGTGCAATACTCCGCTATTACGGCAACTTGTTTCCATACCAACATCAGGTTCTTTTTCTAATACTGCCACTTTCAATTGAAAGCGTGAAAGCTCGCGGGCAATTGCATTGCCCACTATTCCGCCTCCAATGATTATGACATTGTAAGTATGTTCCAAAATTGTAACCTCCTGAAGAAGCTTTCTGGTCTACCATGGTATACTAGAATTTTTTGTTAAAAGGATTATAATACTCTTGCTGAATTTAATCAAGGTCTTCCTTGGTAGACCAAGACGCATGCAAAATACAGCACTTAGCACATTCTTTGCTTGCAATAGCAGTAAAAATGGACTTTTTAAAAACGAAAGGGATTTATTGTTAAAAAAAATTTTTTATTAATATGCTAAAAATGCAAAAACTGAGGCAATTTTTAATATAACCGAGGTGATAAAATTGAATGGAATTTTATGAATAAACGATCTTAAGTTTTTTGCAAAAAATAAAATGAACTTTACAGACTAATATGTTTTGATACGTGATTACAACCAGATAAACGTATATTGGGAGATGATTCAATGAATGAAAAAAGAAGAGAAGTAATTGAAAAATTACTTGAAAAAATTCATAGCGGTGAGATTGTTATTAAAGATAAACTTCTCCCAGAAAGACAGTTAGCTGTGGCCGTTGGTGAAACACGTCCGGTTTTACGTGAAGGGTTAATTGCCCTTGAAGCAATGGGCGTTCTTGATATTCGCGACAGACAGGGAATATATCTATCTTCAAGCGAAGAAAACGAGGCAAAGATGATGCTTCAAAAAGTGCGGGGTTGGCCTGCTGACGTTCTTTCTAGAGTTATTGAAGTGCGTCAGATAATTGAACCGCTTGCAACAGGGCTTGCAGCCGCAAGACGAAATGAAAAGGACCTTATAAAAATGCGCGAATGCCTGAATCATATGGAAGAACTTGTCAGTCAGAATACGGATGAGGCTGCGCATAAGGGTGCATATTGGAATACGTCTTTTCACACAGTAATTATTGAATCTGCAGATAACGCATATCTATCTCGGATATATGAAGGCCTATATACTGTTATAGAAAACGGGCTGTCTTTAATGAGAATAAATACCTCCCCTGAAGAAAGCGGGGGGCGGGTAATAGCTTATCAGGACCATTTGCAGCTCTACAATCTTATAGAAGCAAAAGATTCAGCTGGAGCCGAGTTATATGCCGAGGAACATCTGCTGCATACAATAAATGCGATGGTGCAGCTTGGACAGATAGTCCCTGCCTCTAATCTAATAGGACAAAAATTTGTAGGAAGATCAAGATTTCGCTAAGTTGCTTTTTCTTTGAAAGGCATATGAAAGGATTTGAGTATTATGATTTTTGATAAAGAGATCAACTATAAACTGATAAAAAATAATTTTACAGGTTTCCCTAATATGCTAAAAATAGAACAAAAATTTCATGATGATCACATTAAAGATATAGACAAAGCAGTACATGATGAAATAAAAAAAATTAACCTTCCTGAACTGGTAGGTAAAAATATAGCAATAACAGCAGGCAGCAGGGGTATACCAAATTTTATGGAAATATGCCGAGCAATAGGACGGGAAATGAAGGCAAGAGGTGCCATGCCTTTTGTAGTACCTGCCATGGGCAGCCACGGAGGCGGCACGGCCGAAGGTCAAATCGAAGTTCTTGCGTCACTGGGAATGACTGAAGGCACTTTGGAAATGCCGATAAGGGCGACCATGGAAACTGTAATTCTAGGATATTCAAAAGAGGGTGTTGAAGTAAACTGCGATGCAAATGCATACGGAGCTGATTATATTATTGTTTGCGGACGGGTAAAGCCTCATACCGACTTTCGTGGCTCAATTGAAAGCGGCCTTTGTAAAATGATGATAGTCGGGCTGGGTAAACATCGTGGTGCAGTATCATTTCATAAAACAGGGCCACTTACAGAGATGAGCCAGCGTTTACAAAGTTCAGCAAATATATTTTTAGAAAAAACAAATGTTCTTTTTGCTATGTCAATTATTGACAATGCATACCATCAGACAAAGCGGATTGAAGCAGTAATGCCACTTGATATAATCACAAGAGAACGCGAACTTCTCAAAGAAGCCGCAGTTGCAATGCCAAAAATCACTTTTCAAAATATAGATACACTAATAGTGGACCAATACGGCAAGGAGATAAGTGGCGCTGGTATGGACCCAAATATAACAGGACGTTTTCTTTTCGCTCCCGAGGCAACTATGCAAGGTTATCCCCATCCTAAGAAAATAGCCATCCTGCGACTTACGGAGATGAGCCATGGCAATGCAGCCGGGTTGGGCATTGCAGATTTTATAAGCAGAAAATTTGCTCAAAGCCTTGATTTGGCAGCAACATATACAAACAGCTTGTCTTCACCTCTCTGTATGGCTAAAATTCCAATGGTCATGAATAATGATATTGATACGATATATGCTGCAGCTTCCGCATGCGGAAAGACCGATATTAAAAACGTGAAGATTATACGGATACACAATACACTGGATCTTGACCATATTTTCGTTTCGGAAAACTATATGCCGGAAATCAGTGATTATCCGAATTTAAGAATAGTCGATGGCCCAAAACCAATGGAATTCAACAAAGAAGGCAATTTTACAGATTTGCCTTAATGTACATTGAATGATAAAAACACGGCTGAAAAGCGAAACTAATATTATAACGAAAAGTCCGATGCTCTTATCACAGCACCGGATTTTTTGTGTTATATCCGAATAACAGATAGTTGGCAAAGCTGTATTTTATTAACGCCGGTATATAGATGAATCAAAGGAGGGCTAGTGTCAAATTAAGTTCGCAATTTCATTAGGACTCCTGTTAACCTGCATAGTTCTTGATGGTAATTTTTGGAGCGAGCCTTGATTTAAGTATACTCTGTTCGCCGACCAGTCTTCCGAGTATTCGATCAGGTAGATCGTCACTAGCCTTATGTATGAATCAGCGTTAGGAAATATCCCAATCGGCCTTGTTCTCCTGCGGATCTCTTCGTTAAGGCGTTCCAGTATGTTGGTCGAAGATATTTTCCTTGTATCTACGCCATTTGATCCATAGAAAGCCAGTGAATCATCAAGACCTTCTTCAAGTATGCTGGCCGCCTTCGGAAAACGTCCTTCATATTTTTCTGTCAGACATTCTGCACGAAGACGTGCATCCTCTTCTGTCTAGGCATTCCTTCTGGGTTTCAGTGCGTGATCCTATATGTATTTTTTAAGGTTCAGACTGCTTTTACGGGTGGGAAAGTTCAGTTAGTAATACTATCTGTTGCTCGTTATATTCCATATATAAATAGCGCGAGTAAGTTGACAGCTCATTGTTAAAGCTGTTAAATATACTGCTTTATTCCGATGAAAGAGGTGCATAAAATTTGGATCAGGAACTGAAGCGGATCGAGTACCGCAAGGGCATGCTCAAAAAAGGTATGAAGACCAAAGATCTGCCTGTCAAAAGCTGGCAGGGATCTGAGATCACCGAGGATGTGCGCACAGCAATAGACGCTGAAAAGTTGCCTGAACTCGGCGGAATTTATGGTGATCCTAACGTTGGAGATCCGGTTCAGTACGACTATCTTAGACTGATCTTTGACCATCAGGTTTTCGAGATCATCGTCTTTAACAGAGGAATTTTTATGGTTTTTGGAGCTGATAAAAGACTGTTACGGATACACAGGCTCCTTTGCAAACTTGAGATGTTGGAAAAAGCCTGATTCTCTGCTCAATATCAACAGCAGTTTTTTTCAAATCCCCAATCCCCTGTTGAATCCGTAATTCAGAAACTTTCAATATGCCAATAACGCAGTCTAGCGTGATACACTGTAAGAATCACGAGCGTTGTTTACACTGAATCGGGATAAAAGTAATCGATCAGTTTTTCTCCCGGAGTCATTCCATCAATACCTTTATGTGGTTTGACCCAGTTGTAATAATTAACAAATCTTTTTAATTCGTTCTTTCTATGAGCGCTTGAGTTGAATTTTGTTTTATCGTGCCACATTGCCATTAAGGTTCTTATTACCCGCTTTGCTTTTCCGTTAGTGCGCGGGGTTTTAGGTCTGGTAAATTTCTGCTCTATGGAGGACTCCTGACAGCCAAGCATAAAACTGTGGATCTTTGGATCTCCTTTATATTCCCTGCCGTTGTCAGTATACACCGCCTCTATAGTATAGGCAGTCTCCTGTATGACCTGATCAAGGAACCTGTGCGCTGAGGCAGAGGTCTTATCCGGCATTATAGCTGTAAATAGTTCTCTGCTGGAGTCATCTATTGCAACAAAGAGATATTCCCTTGCTTTCGTAGGGTTTTCTCTCCTTCCAACATAGGGAGACGTTTAGTGTCAGTACCTTTTGCCAGTCTGCGGATACCCCATTCAAGACAACGGCAGCGTGCATTGGTGCTTTTGTGTAACGAGAAATCTTTATCTCTGCCCCTGTTTATTATCTTGTAGATGGTGGGGCGTGTTACATGATATTCATCTGCAAGATAACTGACTTTTGCTCGGTCGTTATAGTACCTGCTGCAAATTTCCTTTCTTTGTATCGGGGTCAGTCTGGAACTTTTGTGTATGTTCATAGCTGCTTACACCTCCAGTATCCTTATAGGATACTTCATCTCAAGTGTAAATAACGCTATGATTTCTTACAATCATATCAGCCAGACAGGTACGTACCAGTTGTTTTTGTTTACCGGCAGAAGATCTGAGGATAAGCATACGACTGCGCCTGTGCCTATATTTGTTTTGATGTGCTTTTCGCCGTTGCTTACGCTATCTATTGATACAGGATCTAAAGCGTTGAAGTTTTTAGTCGCTCTTGAGGGAGATGCGCTCTTTTTAATCTCAATCGGACAGAGGGTATTATTCTCATAAATTATAAGGTCGATCTCTTTTTTGTTGCTGTCCCTATAATAATAAAGAGGAGGCCTTTTGCCGTTATTGATGAAACTTTTATAGATTTCGGAAACTACCCACGTTTCAAAGAATTCACCGCTCATAGCTCCTGCTTCAAGCGCCTCCACGCTGTTCCATTTTGTCAGGTATGTGCAAAGCCCGGTATCAATAAAGTACATTCGGGGAGATTTGACTACCCGCTTAAGTGAGTTGTTGAAATAAGGTTCTATGAGAACAACAAGTCCCGAAGTCACTAGTAGGGAAAGCCACTGTTTTGCCGTTGGCGCAGTTATACAGCACTCTGATGCCATCGCCTTATAATTGACGGTAGTTGCTGTACGTGCAGCTGCAATACAAAGGAACTTGTAAAACGCGCCTTCATCTGCAACCTGAGTAAGGTCTCTGACATCTCGTTCCAGATATGTACGGATATAGGATTCGTAATATGTGTCTCGTTGAACTTTGCTGTCTTCGTAAAGACGAGGAAAGGATCCTCGGAAGATGATATTGAACGTTTCCATCAGATCCATTTTTTTTGCAACGGGAAGCCTTTTGAGAAGTTCCAGGGGATCTGTCGTAAAGCAGCCAAAATGATTGCCCTTCAACTCGCTGTTTGATAGCCCTAAGAGATTAAGGATTCCTGCCCTGCCTGCCAGGCTCTCGCTTATATTCTGCATCAGGTGGAATATCTGTGAACCTGTAAGCCAAAAATCACCGTTCTTTTTATGCTCATCAGCGTACATCTTTATATATGGCAGAAGCCCGGGGGCATACTGTATTTCGTCAATGATGAGAGGTGGTCTAAAGCGCTGTAAAAAGAGATCCGGGTCGCTTACAGCGAGGGCCCTGTTTTTCGGATCATCTAGAGTCACATATTTTCTCTCTTTTTCAGCTAGGTGGCAAAGCAGTGTAGTCTTACCAACCTGGCGGGGACCGGTAATCAGAAGAACGGGATATGTATCGCTGATGTTAAGGACCGTCTCTTCTATAATTCTCGAAATATACATATATGAGCCCCCTTAAAAAATTATGTAAATGTAAAATTACATTTTAATTTTACATAATTTTATATCTATGTCAAGAGAAAGTAAGCGACAAAGAGCTGCGGCATGAAAGATTCTGACAATATCATTTCAAACTAAAAACAGCCGTTGCAGAGCCTACAAAATGATAGTAATAAGACTAACTAAATAAGCAGGTAACTAGGAGAATCGCTTTTAAAAAATAAAAGGGGGCGGTAAGCTTCTTTTTGTAATTTTATATAAATATAAAATGTAATTTTATTTTTGCATAAAAATCCTATTATTATGACTCATTTGGACCTTCCCCAGTATGGTCATTTTATATAAGCATGCGGCCGCAGCAATAACTTAAGGATAAGGATAATTCATGCTGTAATGCCGCCACATATCTGGGTTTCCATGCATGCTTATATTTTTCTTCACTGGATCATATCTTCGATACTTTTATTTGATTCGATTCATATGTAATAAATGACAAATTTTTTCAGCATGTTTCCCATGTGCGCGTGAATCCTGCTCACCCTATCTTCCGTGACATCTCTTATATTTCAGGCCGCTTCCGCATGGACATGGATCATTTCTGCCTACTTTAACAACTTTATTTATGTTAAAAGGTTCTTTGGGGAGGGGTTTAAGTTTTGGACGTTCAAACCGCCTGAAAATCTCTTCCGGAGTGAAACCGTTGTTTTGGTAGATCCGGGTGTTGTTGAATACATTCAACAACACCTGAACAAAGCAATTCAAATCGTCAATGCCGTTAAATACATAGTCCGATTCAGTGAAGTAGTTTATGCAGTCAGTTGTATTGACATCTTGAAGTATCATCTCCCGTAGATCTATAAGATCTCCATCAACGCCTTCCAGACCCTCTCCCCTTTCGATCAGATGATTTTTCAAAATATAAGCTTTCAGGTCAGCATAAGGTTTTTGTGGTTCAAAATAATCGCCCGTTTCATATCGCAGGAACTCTTCTTTTTCGGGTAGATAACGTGGCTTACCATTCTGATTTTCACGGATTGTTGCCACTACCTCTTCATAGTCAGAAAATTCAGGCTGGATTGCCGGACCTGAAATGATTCCATTAAACATAGAGTATTCCACGTCGTTTGTTTTCGCAAACCACTGCAGTGCCAGGGTTGCTTCTTTATAATCTGTCTTTGCATCTTCGTAATGGTTGAAGACATCAGCAAATTCATTAACGCTGATCACACCATATAAAAAAACCGATGCAGTTGCGTATTTAGATAACAGCTCCTTGCGCTCTTTCTTTATCCGGATGGTCGTCTCTCCGATTATTCCTTGTTTTGAATACATAACTGGCTCCTACCTAAAGGTAAGTGTCTCTTGCAACTCTCCTCTTTTCAACGGACAGACCTAGTTAAAACTTTTCGTTCCATAAATTTCACCTTTATATCACACAAATTCATATATTGTTGTTGTATAAACCAAACTTTTGCGCAGATTATATGCCATAATTATGTATTGGTAAAATTTTTAATTGCCATCCAGTAACCTTTTTCGCTATTATTCGCAGTTGAATTGTCAGATCTTCATAATTCACAAATCTGCAAATTCAGTGATTTTTTCAGCCTTATTTCTCAGTCTAGCTCCATTATAGTGCTCCCAATAAATGAGACATGAAAATATAGAAGAACCGAATACAATAATGCAATGAAGAAAAAAATACCTATAACCCGGAATTCAAAACGAAGGTTGTACTGGAACTGCTCAGCGGACAGCAAACGCTCAATGAACTAGCCGTGAAGTATCAAATATCACCGGCGACCTTAAGCAGCTGGCATAAGCAGTTTCAAGACCGCGCAGCCGATGTTTTCAGGCGCGGTGAAACAGACAGATCCCATGAAATAGAGGCTAAAGAACGGGAAATCACAGTTCTGCAGCAGAAAGTAGGTCAGCTCACTATTGAGTGTGACTGGCTCAAAAAAAAATATAACGAAATATTTGGTCCCGAGGGATCGGCTAAAACTAGTTTCTACAGAAAACAAAAAACTGACGATTAAGAGACAGTGCGAGCTTTTAGATGCCAGTCGCAGCAGTCTTTACCGTGAACACAGGCAAAGCAGGGATAGATTTAATCAGAGCAGCGGAGAGTCAGCGGAAAACCTGTATATCATGAAAATCATTGATCAGATACATTTGGCAAAGCCGGCCTAGGATATCGCAAAATGACTGAATATCTGCGGAATCATTACGGCTGTAAGATCAACAAAAAACGTGTACGCCGCCTTATGCGCCTTATGGACATTATAGCGTTATATCCTGGGCCTAACCTGAGCAAACGGTATCATGGACAATATGTACGTACATATCTGTTACGCAATATGATAATTGATCATGAAGATCAGGTCTGGGGTGTGGATATTACCTATCTGCCGTTTAAGAAAGGTTTTCTGTACCTGTTTATCATCATCGACTGGCACACCCGCCAGATCGTGGATTATGAGATCAGTTACACATTGGAAAAGGAATTTGTATTACGCTGTCTCCGTCGCGCTCTCTGTCACCGCAAACCTGAGATCATCAACTCTGATCATGGCAGCCACTTTACCAATCAGGCATACCTGGATCTGATGGAGGAAAACGGGGTCATGATATCAATGGACGGCAAAAGTCAGGCGTTGGACAATGTTCGTACGGAGCGCTTTTTTCGCAGCTTGAAATACGAAGATATCTACATCAACGAGTACATTACACCCATAGAGATGATCAACGGAGTAAACAAATACATTTATGACTACAACACGATCCGTCCTCATTCATCGCTTGGGGGGCTTACTCCTGAAGCTTTTGCCCGGCAACAAAAGATTCACGCAGCCTAATGAAAGGAGCTATTCGGATTATCTGTAAATCCGTGTCTTGACATTGGGGGGCACTTTAGTGATTACATATGAAAACGCAAAGGGATTACTGAATAAAGCAAACCTCCGCACAACTGTCGTGTGCACCACAGCAGCGGCCGCCATGCACCATTTTTCTCCGATAGTCGTGCACAACTCTGGGTGGTCAGCATGCTCTAAACGTCCGGCATATGCAAAAAAATTCAAACGTAATTATATAATACACATAATTAATTGACAGTAATATTGATAACATCGGAGAGATTATTACAACTTGCATGTGTTGCTGTGTTGTGAATAAAATCAAGGCTGACGGAGAAATATAAAAATATCCCCATCAGCCTATCTTTAGTTTTGTATTTGCTGAAGCTTAACACAAAACCTAGGCTCGCCGCCTCAAATTCCTTAATTAACACAAATCATGTTTTTCGTAAAAATCCTTTTTCATATCATCAATTATTGTTTTATCATATAACGAACGCATTATTAGTGACGCTATAACTTTAGCTCCCTTTTCAATCGCCCATTTCGTCTTCTCTGTAAGCATGCAATCGGCAAATTCCTTTGTGTGAGCTGCTATAGTGGTATCAGTTACAGAAATCACAGGATGAAGTGCCGGGCATCTGTAGCTCAAGTTTCCTATATCGGAGGACCCGAATTCTAAAACAGGGCTTTTATCAACTTTTACGCCAAGCTCTTCATAGATTAATTCAATGATTTTATTTGCGCTGGGGGTTGGTTTCAAATCAGCCAGCATTCTAGTTTGTGAAGAAATGCTTACTTTTGTCTGTGTTGCTTTCGCACACCCTTCAGCCGCATCTTTAGCCATTTTGACAACTTCATCCAAATATTTTTTTTCCTTATATCTAAACCAATACTGGCAGGAAGCGTATTCCGGAATTATATTCGGCACTGAACCTCCCTTTGTGATAACCCCATGAATCCTCGTCCCATCTCTCAATTGCTGACGCATCATATCAAGAGCATGAATAAACAGTGTCATCCCATTCAATGCATTTTTACCACTCCATGGTGATGATGCAGCATGGGCCGGGCTTCCAAAAAACTCGAAATTATAAGCATTCAGTGCCATAAATTTAGAATACGCCAGATTTTTATCTGACATATGTATCATGATCACATAGCTAAAATCATCGAACAATCCTGAATTTGCCATATCAGTTTTAAATCCATTGTATTCTTCTCCTGGAGTTCCTATCAAATAAATATTGCCCTTTAATTTTTCCCTGTTATTGTAAAGTCCCAGCGCAGCCAGAAAGCTTAATGCTCCGCTGGCGCTGTGTCCGCATGCATGCCCTATTTCCGGAAGCGCATCATACTCAGCAAGTATGCCTATTTTAACGTCAGAACTTTTATTTTCATTAATCGTAGCTTTAAAAGCTGTTTCCTCGCCCAGAAAATTTTCTTCTACGCTAATGCCCTCTTTTTTCAGAATTTCTACATATTTTTTACAAGCAAGAAATTCTTTATGGGATAGCTCCGGATTTTTAAAAATATACTCATTCAAAGAAAATGCTTTCTGTTTCTCCGCGTCAATGGATTTAAAAACTAAATTTTTTAACGTTCCGTACTCCATGTAACCATCTCCTACAAGATATAATTATCTCTATTTTTAAAATGGTCCATAGTTTATCGCTATAGCGCCAAATATAAATGCCACCTGTATCAGAAAACAGATAATAAAAAACGGCGTTATCCACCTATAATATTTTGTAAGAGGAATTTTGACCATAGCACACACTATAACCATAAAACTTGTCGGCCACAGCAGGTTTGAAAACCCGTCACCGAACTGAAAAATCAATACTGCTATCTGCCTGTTTAGATGAATAAGATCGGCTATCGGAGCCATAATAGGCATCGATACAGCAGCCTGACCGGAACCGGATGGAATAAGAAAATTTAGAAGGGTCTGAAAAACAAGCATTCCAATAGCACTTGCATATAATGAAAGTCTTTCAAGTAAGCTTACACTGGCATGTATGATTGTATCCAGTATATTACCTTGGGTAACTATTACAAGAACGCCTCTTGCCACTCCAACTATCATAGCAGCCAATACTCCCTTGGAAAGTCCCTCGCACAGGGTATTGGCGATTCTATTTGCATTCCACTTGTTTATTATCCCAACTACTACCGATATTATAAAAAATATTGCTGCTACCTGATTTATATACCATTTCAGAAAAATAAGACCATACCCCATCACAAACACACCGACCAAAAGGGTAAGGATGGATAGTTTTCTTTGAGTGGTAAACGGAGTGGACATTCTAGCCTTATCTACTGCAAGATCGGAATAATCGATTCCATATACCAGACTTTTTTCAGGATTTTTCTTTACTTTATTGGCGTAATACAATACATAAATTATCGTAAACAGCGTCATTACTGCCAGAATTACACAACGGTATGCCAATCCTGAGAACATTGGCAGTTCGGCTATACTCTGCGCAACGCCAATAGTAAACGGATTTACTGTTGCAGACGCAAAACCGATGCCGACAGGTACAACAGAAATACCGATACCAACCAGTGCGTCATAGCCTAACGCTATGCTCAATGCTACGAAGATAGGGGAAAATGCCATTATTTCCTCGTAAGAGAGCGTACCGGTAGATCCCCATATAGATAGAGTAATCATTAGCAATACGATGATTATTGTTGCAAACTTCGGATTTTTACCAGTTTTGTTGACCATCAGAGCAATACTTGCATCAATAGCCCCTGTTTTTTCAAGAAGGAAAAGACAGGAGAAAGCAGCAAAAATAAGAAAAGTAATGCTGGCCGCATCAATAAGACCCAGTTCAATAGCAACAAACATGTCAAAAATACCCACGGGAGTACTTGGAATATATTTGAACGAAGAAGGATCTATTACCATTCTTTTGATGGATTCGTCCATAACGCGCTGATACTGACCAGCGGGAATTATGTATGTAGCAATCGTAGCAACAACAATAACACAGAAAAGTATTACAAAAATATGCGGCAGTTCTTTAATTTTTTTTTGCTCGGGCTCCACGTTTAACAATATAATCAATCTCCTTCCAATTTAATAACATTGTTATACAAATATGCGTGTGATAAACTTTTGAATCAAAAAAATTAACACCTCCTCAGTAAAATAATCCTATAATTAATAATTCATTAAATATATTTCACATATCAATCGATATTAAGCAAAATATTCAGCAACACATCTGCTCCATTTCCCATATTTTTCCATTAGTATTATTGTTTTGGCTATGAGCTATTACATCAATATCCGGAACAAAATAGCATCCCGGCTATCGTTATTGAAGCCATAATAATGGAATAATGTTCTGCTTCTCTATTCTTTTGTAAGTTTGTTATGCTTAAAGTAGAACAGATAATTTTTTGCCTTTACCAGTTTATTATTCATAAACACTGGAAGCTGCTTAAGCAGTAATTTATATTTAAGTCCAAGCGGGGGGAATTCTTTGATAAGCGCGGAACATACAGACCCAATTAAAATTTTGTTATATAACGAATATCCAATGTAAAATTTACCTTTTTGATGCAGCAGAGAGGGCATTAATCCTGCCTTATGTATGCATGCAAACTATAGCTTTAAAAATACCTGTATTAATTTTACCCTCATCTAAAATTTCTCCCCGTTATATATGAAGTTCTAAATAATAATCAATAGTTAAAATTTTACCTTAAAATGTCAGCTCAAACTATTTGTGATCAACAGAATCCCAACCGGATGCATATTATGGTTAAAAAAATATTTTTGTTCGCCTTTGCCATTTTTAAAACCAACTAGTCCAAGTTCTTCAATAGGTAGCCTCAACCTTTTTCATTAATCCTTACAACCATAAAATATTTAATAAGGATATTCGTAAACTATTTCTTGTCCTCCGCACTGAAATAAAATTTACGTTCAGTAAAAATAAACTAAATAGCATACAAGTTTTTATTATAAAAGCTAAAGGATACCAATTCCAAAACCTTATACTTTCATAAAAGCATGTAAATTAACATAATAAACAACTTTTATTTGCCTTTTACCTTTATTAGTTATACAACATTATAGTATATTTTGCAAATGCCAATTATTTTTAAAAATATATAAAATAGCTGGAATCACTAAGATAAATAAATTTTTTCGGCTTATTTTTTCAAAAATTGGCACTAAAAAAATAAACTTTTTTATGATGTAAGTTTATTTAATCCCGGATTAGTGGGCTAAAAATGATACCTGCCGTTTCCATATAATACTCAGGCTTAAAATATATTCCGGACACTTCTGTAATCTGTTGCTCTGGAGGCCAGCGGCAGATTTATACGACTGAAGTTAGTAGATGTGTGAAGACAAAAATCTTGTTATCAATTGACTCTTGATTTTTATATAAATATAAATTTTCTTAGGAAGTACAAAACAAAGCACTTAAAATATAAGTTTGAGGTGAGTTTCAGCTATATGTTTTTATGATATCTAATGGATAGTTGGAGATAGTTATGTTTTCAGGCTGTGTATTTTAGGAATAAAAAAATATTTACCATAGCCTGCCTTTGGGAAGCATCCTCAACATGGAGTAAATCGTACAGCTGGAGGTTTTATTTTTCTATATTTTCTTTATTGCTGTACAGGGCAAAATGGAGCATTGCATCTTTAAAACCCTGTTTATATGATGTGCAGACCAAAGTAAGCATGATGCTGTTTTTCGCATCATTGAAATCGTCCAGAAGCATCCACTTCACTGCAAAGCAGGTCTGTATCTATACTGATCCGCTGTGCTTCTATGGAGATGTAAAACTGCGAAGCAGCATCAACTTTGAGTGCCATCTTATCTCCAAAGCATTTCTTAAGCTGAAGTAGGATCTCCAGATCCCACAAGAACAACTCACATCGTGAAATTGAGTTGAATCCACATTCACGCATCTTTGCTTCTATCGTATCGCGTTGGAAGGGTTCCCGGCTAAATATAAGTTTATCGTATAAGGACAACATCATTTCCCAGTTGCCTCAATCAACTTCATCTTAACGAACTGTATTGCCGGATCCGCTATTTTTGTAATTCCTAACAACCACTTTATTTTATCTGTTATTCCTGTATCCTTTGCAGCATCCAACATTCTTATCCGTGAAAAACCCCTGTCTCCGACAAGACTGTCGAAATTTCTGGAAAGTTCCTGGGACGATATTGGATATTTCATATGCGTGACAGCGTAATACAAGTCTGCAAAACCTTTTTTGGAGTAAGCTATTCCACCTGAAGAGAGAGACGTAATTTTTACTGTGTAGCGGCATCACATTCACTTTATCAACTGAAAGATTTTTGTTAAGTATTTTTGCGTTATCAATTGAGACAACGATTCGAGAATCTGTGATAAGTTCCTGTCTTATTTGGGGCATGTTTTTTATCCGCGTCCATAATTGACCGGATACCGCTCAGGAATATGCTGCATCTTGCCTATAAGTGCATCTATGCCCGATATGCAGAAAGGATAACCGTACTCCTGCATATCTTCATACAGTTTCTGTGAGGCTATTTACATCTGATCGTACCTCACTGATATGTTCTGCGCCTCCTTTAAAGAATAAACACCATGTTTTACCCTTGTGATTTTTCCATCCTGAGCAAGCTTATATAAATACCATGAGACAGTTTTGACGTACATGTCAGGGGAAGCAATGTATATATCAGCCATTTCAAGTGACAATCTGCCCCTCATGGATTTTTTCAATGGTGTGCTGAACTCTATGTACGCTGCCTTTTTCCATCGGCTTATGTATCAACCTTGATTTGTTATAATTTATAACAAAATTCAACATGCAAAATTAAATTTTGCAATATATATTTTGCCATAATACGTATCGTCAGAACCGGTATGTTTTTTAGAATAGAGCTTGCAGGTGTCTTATCCTACATAATCAATCCCGCCCTGTTTTCCCAGTTGGCCTTCGACTTCCATATTAAGTTCAAATCTTCTGGTTGTATGGTTAAAACGCGGATCCGACAAAAGGAACAGCCCCCTATCTCCTTCAGTTCAGCCCCGCTGTATCGATGACTCGAATAAATACCTTTCTGTCAATAGTGTAGGTCTGACCCCTATTGTGTTTTACTTTATCTGCTGAAATTATCTCGGCATTATCTCAACCGGCTGCGAAAGTCCGGCGTTAACGCCTGTTTATAATTAAACAAGGTCAAAAGTACAATAGACTCTTACAACAACTGCTTTTTCGATATACTCCAAAAACCTTGTTTACTAAAAAGCTTGTTTAAATATCCAAAATTAAACAAGAAAAAAACAATCCTTGAAGTCCAAATTCTAAATCGCACATAACCTGACTTTGCCAATGTGGAGCATTTTTTGAGTCCGTAAAGACAGTCTGTAAGAAGAGATCAAGGCGCGGCGCCGGTATCCGCTGTCAGTCTGTGTTTTACAGCAGCATTGCCATATATAACGGCAGATGGACTATGCCGTCCTTGACCATTACGTCATTAGTATAGAGAATATAAGAACTGCCGAGGCTTTTGGAAAATTTTTTCCTAAACTTATCCAGCGAGGAATGAGAGCGGTAATTGCCTGATTTGACCTCTATCGGCGCGATCTTTCTTTCTTCGGTTATCAGAAAATCTATCTCCATATGGTTCGCCCTGTTATTAGGATCGTTCCGTGAATAAAAATACAGCTTGTGGCCTCGGCTTCGCAGCATTTGAGCGACCGCGTTCTCCATTATCATGCCCTCTTTGATATTCAGCCTGTCAAAAAGAACTGCCTTGTACAGCTCGTTCTCCACGTATGGCTTATCCATAAACGCAAGTGTGATCAAAAGCCCGGTATCGGCCATATAGCACTTCTGTGTTACTTTATCCGCGCTGAGCGCCAGCCCGACATGCGGGTCTGTCGCGTTCAGGCAGGTATTTACTATGATCGCCTCGTGCAGCCATATGAAAGAATCCTCGAAACTCCTGAAGCGGGCCTGCTTTGAAATAGACGAAAGCCTGTACTTCTTCTCTTTCTTTGAAAGCTGTCCAGGGATCCCGTCAAAAACAGCGATAACCTTATCCTCATACCCCGCGGCAAACTTTGAAACGTCATTGCGGTATAAAGTTATTATTTGTCTCTTTACCGCGTCAACAGACTCAAATTCCTTCTGCCGGACATATGCTAGCACCGCCTGCGGCATTCCTCCGACAATAATGTATTGACGAAAATCGTTCATAACCTTGCGATGAAGAGTCTGCCCCAAAGGAGCCCTGTTATTGAAGCAGCTTCTAACAAGCGGTATCGTAGCAAAGTCGCCAAGAGCCCACAGAAACTCCTCAAAATCCAGAGGAAACATCTCAACATGCTCCTCCTCAGACGGGAGGATAATGTCCTGAACATTCTTTCTGATGCGAATAAGAGAACCTGTCTCAATATAGTCGTACCTGCCATCCTCCACTAGATATTTTATCAACTGCCTTGCGCGTGGATACTGCTGCACCTCGTCAAATATAATGAGCGACGACCTTTTGTGGAGCAATGTCGAGTAGAAGGCGGAAAGCTTTGCGAAAAAGAGATCTAGGTTCGAGCTCTCATAGGCAAACATATCAAGAATCTCCACCGGTGCGTTCCCAAAGTCGATCATTATATAACTCTCGTACTCGTTCTCTGCGAATTGCCGGCAGAGATAGCTTTTTCCAACTCTTCTCGCACCGTCGATCATAAGCGCGCTGGTTCCTCTGCTTTTATTCTTCCACTCCAACAAACGATCATACAGCTTTCGTTTGAGGACAACGGAATCCTTTTCCTCGGTCATGACAGGTCTCACTCCTCGCAGAGAATTTACTTGATATAAACGCACCATATCACCTTTATCACGAAAAAGCAAGTTTCACATATTCCAATTAGCACGAAAAAGCAAGTTAGATAGATGATATATAGCACGAAAAAGCAAGTTTATGAAAGGCATAGCAGTTGACTCTTGTTTCTTTGTATGGGACAAGCTTTGGCTGTTGAATTTTAATTACCTGATTCAATTGATATTTATTGAAGTCATCCTTGACGATCTATTTTCTTATTGTTTTACGGTCTATAGACTGTTTTCTCGATATTTCACTTATCGAGATTCCTTACACAAAAAAACTTTTCTGATATCAACGATTTTGGTCATTGTCAGCATCCTCCCTTCCTCCATCTTAGAGCTTAGCCGCAATAAAAGGGTATTGGGTTTCGGTCGTGCTTTCAATGGCCTTTTTGCGATTCTGGGGATTTTTAGCTTACAACAAACAGCTTATCTACATACTCACAGCTCTTATGATGCTGCGTTTCAGATAAATGTACCCGCTGAAAACAATAGACCGCGGCTATATAGCACCGATTCATCCGATACCGGCAGTCGTAACTATTATCCTTGCATGCGCCGCCTTGTTCGGAATGTCGCTTACATACGAGATAAACATAATATTAGGTGCGAAACATGGTGAAATAGAGCCGCTTGCGCGGAGCTTTAGAGCCACTCGCTCGGCCTCATAGAGCCACCCAACGCGGTATAAAGAGCCAGCTTCCAAAAACTCCTGTAAGATGAAAACACTGCTGCATATGGAAAAACAGAGGGGGCAGACCTACACAATTGACAAAAATGCCCAACTCTCGGAATACCTCTGTTGATAACAGGAGTCCTAAAAAAATTTCAGATGGCTCCGGTCCACATAAATCACAAATCATGAATTCTCTAAATCTTTTCAATCTTTTTTCCCCGTTGGCCTTCGACTTCCATATTAAGTTCAAATCTTCTGCTTGCATGGTTAAAACGCGAATCCGACATAAGTAACAGATCCACTGTCTCCTTCAGCTAATCCCGCGGGCACCGATGACTCTAATAAATACATTTCTGTCAATTGTGTAGGTCTGACCCTATTGGTGTTCCTTTTTTGAAATTAGGCCGATCACACTAAAATTATACGCGCAAAGTACTGATATAAAAAAATTCAATATATCAGATAATAATGACAGGTTTATTACTCTTACAAGTTTTTGACCCTAATCCGCTGCAGCAGCATAACTACAAACGCATTAAAATCAACAACGATCATCGTTTGCCGAACGTTTGTCATTGACCGACAATTCATTTATTAAGTAAATAATACAATAGGAGGAATAAAAAAATGTTGAAAAATCTATTCAGTCCTATCACCATCAAGGGAAAAACCTTGAAGAACCGCCTGGCGGTAGCTCCAATGGTAACGAACTATTGCAACTTTGACGGAACATGTACCGAAATGTTTTCTGCATATCATGAAGCAAAAGCCAAGGGCGGCTTTGGAATGATCATTACGGAAGATTTCGCTGTCAGGCCTCGCGGGAAAGGGTTCAAACATTTGCCAGGACTGTGGAACGATGAACAGATACCCGGCTTCAGAGAATTTACGAAAAGGATCCACAAGCATGATACTGTTTTGATCGCGCAGATATACCACGCCGGCAGGCAGTCCAGCAAAATGGTGCTTGGCCAGACACCTGAGGCACCTTCTGCAATTCCCTGCCCATTCAGCCCGGACATGCCGGAAGAGTTGAGTGTCGAGGAAATTAAGAAAATTATTACAGAATTCGGAGATTGTGCGCGAAGAGCTGAAGAAGCCGGCTTTGACGGAATAGAAGTACATGGAGCTCACGGCTACCTGATCGCTCAGTTCATGTCCTCCTATACCAATAAGCGTACTGATGAGTACGGAGGATCTCTCCAAAACCGCATCCGTTTTGCAGTAGAGATATTAAAAGATATCCGCTCAAAGGTCAGCAAGGATTTTATCGTCGGTTACCGTATCTCAGCAGATGAACATGTTACCGGCGGAAGGAATATCGGAGACACCCTGACCATAGTCCCGTTCCTTGAAGAGGCCGGCATCGACTATATCCATGTTTCCGCAGGTGTTTACCGCTCCTTTGATGATATCATCCCCTCGCAGTACCGCGGTCATTCATGGAACACTGACGCAGCAGGAGAGGTAAAAAAAATTACCAAACTCCCTGTCATAACAGTCGGCAGGATCAACGACCCCAGACTGGCAGAAACGATCATTGCCTCGGGCAAAGCTGACATTGTTGCAATGGGACGCCAGTCACTTACCGATCCGGAGACACCCGACAAGGCAAAAGAGGGCCGTTTCGACGAAATCCGCAACTGTATCGCATGTCATCACGGATGTGTAAAAAACCTTCTTAACAACGTTCCGATCCAGTGTATCCTGAACCCGACCCTGGGCAGGGAGAGCAAAGTAGCTCTTGAAAAAACAACGGCACCCAAAAACATAATGGTCATAGGTTCCGGTCCTGCCGGACTTGAAGCAGCTATTACAGCGGCCTCGCGCGGACACAGGGTAAAGGTTTTCGAGAAGAACCGCTGGGCCGGCGGCCAGTTCCGCATTGGTGCCGTACCACCCGGAAAAGGGGAAATGATCAACTACATCAACTGGCAGCTCAACGAACTCAAAAAACTGAACGTGCCTGTACTGATGGAGATGGAAGTAACGCCTGAACTTGTGAAAAAGGAAAAGCCTGATGTCATTTTCGCCGCCACGGGAGCAGTACCCATCATTCCCAATATACCAGGGATAGACAGACCAAACGTCGTATCTGCCCATGATGTGCTTGCAGGCAATGTAAACACAGGCAACAGCATAGTTGTAGTGGGCGGCGGCTGCGTAGGCGCTGAGACTGCAAACCAGCTTGCAAATTACTTAAAAGGCGTCACCATCATCGAAATGCTGGACGCGATCGCAGGTGATGAAATAGTGGTCCCGCGCTGGGATCTTCTGGAAGACCTTGAAAAGAATAAAGTCAGGATCTGCACAAAGACCACTGTTGACGAGATCACAGATGCAGGCGTCAAGGTTTCCGGTGCTGTAAATGAAGTGATCCCCTGCGACACAGTTGTCCTCGCCGTCGGGGCAAAACCTGTACTGGACCTTGCTGATAAACTGAAAAAAGATGGTTATGACGTCCGCGTCATCGGAGACGCTTCAAAGGTCGGCCTGGGCGGTGAAGCCATAATGGGAGGCTTTGAAATCGGAAGGACCATCTAGAAGCAAATACCTCGATCCCGAAAGGCGTAACCTCATCGATCTTCTTTTAGTTGAAATTTAGCTTTTGCCTTACTGCTGCCTCTCTCCAAGCGAAGGGAGGCAGTTTTTTGCTTTGTCCTTCAAAAAAATCTGTGAAGTGATTTAAATAATTCAGGAAGGGGCTATAATAGTCAAATTTACACAATTGCCAGAATGGCCAACTCATTAAATGACTATGCTGACAACATGAATCCGGAAGAAGATACAATCCCCTATTTACTTAAGCTCAGCCCTGCTGTATTTATGACTCGAATAAATACCTTTCTGTCAATTGTGCAGGCCTGACATAAATTTTTACTCACTATATGTAAAATAATATAATGCAATGTTTTATTTTAAGCACGTTGTAGCTTAAATATAAACGTTTTCATACTAAAAACAAAGCAAAACTGGATACTTAAAATTTCCGCAGATTTTCTTCTTCTTTGCCGGACAAGGTAAAACAGAGCACTGCATCCTGAAAACCCTGTTCATATGATGCACAGGCTAAAGTAAACCTGACACTGTTTTTTGCATCATTAAAATCGTCCAGAAGCATCCACCCATCCTCTCCGACAAAATCCTTCAGCCTGTTGTAAGCACACTTTTCTTCCTGCCGTTTTTCGATATAGCAGGAATAATAACTGTTTGATTTATTTTTACTAAGATCACGCTCGGCAAAACAGACCTTTTTGTATAATAATTCCGGCAGCGTTGCCATTAATATGTCCAACATAAAATTTGACATTACGTCACCTCATAATTCTATAAATCTTTGATTCTATGATACTAGATTGTATATCACAGAAAATGTATAGTGTCAATGAATCTTTGAGTGAGGTGGCATAAATGACACAATTAACCTTAAGAATTCAAGATCAGTTGCATACGAAACTACGCGTATTAGCTGCATTTAAAAATGTTTCCCAAAATGACATTGTCAACCTGGCCATAAAGGAACTAATCGACAGATGGGAAGAGAAACACGGCAATCTTCCCACTCCTCCTGAAGAAAATGATTGATTATTGCACAGAGTTTTTGGGCTTATTAAACAATCAAAGCACTATAACCATTTAGTGTTATTTGACGCTCTGTAAAAAAATTTAAACTATATTACATGCCATTTTAATTCAGGAATGGTGTCAGTGCCGGTTAGGACTTGACCCAAGGGAACTACTTTAATTTTTATGTAAAGTTCTAGCCGATATAGAACGAAACACTTATAATATAAGTGTGGTGTTGTGCGCCGTAAGTACAGAAACCATGCACAATCACACCGGTCGATATGCACCGTTTCAAGAGACTTATTCATCTGCCAATTGTGTAGGTCTGACCCTAATTGGCACTTTCTGCAATAGATCCGGCGCTATCTTAAGCGGCCGCAGAAGCCCGACGTTGACAATAATAAGAGATCGGATAGGTGGATTAGTTTTTATTGGCTCTTTATTCCATACAAATTAATCGTAAAGTTTTTCTACATTCTTTTTAATGAATGAATTTAAACCATCACCATTGCGGGCTAATTCTTTCATTATTTCAACATTTTCACGGCCGGCCCTTCTGTAAGAGTACTGGTAAATTTTAGTCGTCCTAGCAAACTTAACTCTTATAAAATCTGAGCCGATTTCATAAGCTTCAACATTAGAATCTCCATTAATATTTCGATAGACCTCCATTTGCTCCTCCTTCCACCTAATCCACTATCCGATCATTCTTTAAAGATTTTCTCAAAATTGCTATACATGTTTAGATAAAAATCTGGAATATCAGTAGATTTTAACGAAGAAAGCTCAGATAAATGACCATGTAGTAATTTTAATCAATATTTTCCGCTTTACTACCGGGATTATTTTTGCTTGATTTCTCTTTAATTGCATTGAATTCTTTATATGGCTTGTCCCAGTCAACGAAATGGTATGTAAAGTGCCCCCCAATGTCAAGACACGGATTTACAGATAATCCGAATAGCTCCTTTCATTAGGCTGCGTGAATCTTGTTTTCTGCAAGCCTAAAATCCTCACTTTTGCAAAATAAATTCCCTAGGCACAGGGTGGGGAATTTTAGCCTGCAGATTTCATAAGTGAATCTCGGACCCTGTTGCTCTGGCCATCAAATAAAAGCAAATAACTGTGGTGTACAAGCCTGTCAATCATTGCCGCCGTCATCTGTTCATCATAGAAGATGCCGACCCAGCGGCTGAATTCCAGATTCGTCGTTATTATCACGCTCCTTCTTTCGTAGCTATCTGATATGACTTGGAAAAGAAGCTGGCCTGATGCCCTGTCCATTGGCACATATCCCCATTCGTCACATATCAGCAAGTCAAGTTTTTTCAGATTATTGAGTAACTTGCTCAGGGTTCCTGCTTTCTTTGCATCGGAGAGTTGGTTAACAAGATTTGCCGTCCTGTAGAAACCTACCTTCAGGCCCCTGCTGCACGCTTCTATTCCTATAGCCGTTGCAAGATGCGTTTTCCCTGTTCCTACGTTGCCATAGAGAATAAGATTCTTAGTCTCCTCTATAAACCTGCCTTCCTGCAAGTACCCGGGTGTTACATCCGATGGCAGTTTCACCTCGTCAAAGCAGAAATCAAGAAACCCTTTCCTGTTATAGAACCCGGCAGTCTTAATAAGGCGCTCTATTTTGAGCTTATCCCTGTAGTCGACCTCAAGCCTTAATATTTCCAGCAGGTATTCCTGCGCAGTGACCTTTTCAACGATAACGCTGTTGTTTACGAAGTTCCTGCTCAATCGGAGCTTTCTGCAGTAAACGGAAATATCATCGTTCATCCTTTGGCCCCGTTACTCTGCATGATACTGTCATATACTTCACCGTAGAACATTACCGGCGGTAACTCCGGCAGTTTTCGGCCTTTAATATCCATTCGTTCCGGGATATGGTTCTGGTTCAGATAATCATGCAACGTTACAAGACTGTCTATTCCGGAAATGTTGCGCACGACCGCTTCATTTACACTTTCTACAGCTTTCTCAAAACCTTTATTTTCTGTAAGACATGAAATGACTTTAAGTACATGTCCACGCTCGCTTTTAGGCTGTTTTTCCAGATATTCCTGCAACGGATCCGGAAGAATTTTATATATGCCTGTGTATTTTAATGCAGCCGGGCAACGTGACAGAAGCTTCAGATACGGCAGCCAGTCCATCGCTTCCTGTTTGCTGTTCCCATACAGCCTTGAATGTTCTGTTATTGCCCTTTGGTTTTCATCCATCGGAATAACCTGGGATGATGTTATTTTCACCGTTATCTTGCCACCAGCGTATTTAGGCGATGTCGAATATGTATGTGCAGAACCAATATTAAACTTGCCACACTGGTTTACGCAGTAAATTTCATAACGCGCACTGTCAAATTCTGCTGTCGGCAGAGGAAGCAATTCCTTTATATCCTCTTTGTGGCGTTCCGCTATGCTCTGGTCGTAGCGGTAGTGTTCACGGTTATGGTCTTCTTCTGATTTCTTGAGCAGACTGCGGTTGTATATTTCAAGATCCTTAACTTCCGGTATTGGAACAAGTATATTTCGCCTGTGATAACCTACTTTGTTCTCAACGTTTCCTTTTTCGTTTCCCGCATCCGGATTACAGAACACAGCCGTAAACCCGTGATGTTCTTTGAAACGCAGGAATTTGTCCGTTAGGTTTCTGTTCCCTTCTTTAAGCACCTTTGTCACTATGGTCGAGGTGTTGTCGAACCAGAGCCTCTGCGGCACACCTCCTATGCGTTTGAATATTGCAACGAGCCCTTCCAGCATGCATTCCATGTTTTCTCCCTTGAAGAGCTGTATATATCCTGCGTTACTGTAGGGGAAAGAGAGATTCAGATATTTTCCCGAATATAGCCTGCCGTTTTCGTAGAAGTCCGCCGACCCAAAGTCAACCTGGGCCTCTCCTTGTTTATGTTCCAGCGGCAGCGCCGATTTCACAGAACGATAAATGTTTTCTTTCTTCGCTTTTACGTATGCGGCCGTCGTTCGATATGAGCACTCGAAGCCAACTACTTCTTGCTTCAGCCTGTCGAATATTCGTTTTGCTGTGTGTCTCTGCTTTTTCTTTGCCTTCTTGTCATCTTCCAGCCATCCATCTATTGTTTCCTTGTATGGGGCAAGCTTTGGCTGTTCAGTTTTGATTATTGGCTTCTGTTCACATACGTTGAAGTCATACTTGGCAATGTATTTCCTTACAGTTTTGCGGTCTGTAGCCTCTTTCCTTGATATTTCGCTTATAGAACTGCCTTCCTCAAAAAACGCTTTTCTGATATCATCGATCTTGGTCATTGTTAGCATCCTCCGTTCCTCCCTCTTAGAGCTTGGTCGCACTAAAAGGGTATTGGGTTTCGGTCGTGCTTGCAATGGCCTTTTTGCAATTCTGGGGATTTCCAGCTTGCAAAAATGGGGATTTTCATTTTGCATTTCTGGGGATTTCTAGCTTACAACAAACAAACCGGAGTGTTAATTAATTTTTTTTTGTTATCCATGTATTTGCTTCCCTCCTTCTGCAGCAGCAGGAACCAGTTCCATAATGTCTTCAAAACAGACCCCAAGCGCAGAGCATATTTTTATGAGGACATCCATGCTGACATTTTCATTCTTTGAAAGCTTTGAAACCGAAGAAGGGCTGATACCCGCAGCAGCCTGCAGATCTTTCTTTTTCATATCACGGTCGATCAGCAGTTTCCAAAGCCTTTTATAGCTGACTGTCATCTGTTTGGTCATTGCTTCATCTCGCTAAAGTGATTATGTTTTATTATAGCAAGAAAACTTCAAGTTTAAAGCATGTTTAATGCATAATAAAAGTGCAACGAAACGCAATCAAAAAGTGTAACAGTAGGCATAGACAAAATAGTCCATTGCGAACCCCCCATCAAACCTATATCCTCTGGTTATCTGACGACCTGAGGAGGAAAGAAAGGATGCTCAC
>Ga0268360_1000792_pt1 | contig 42687 bp, 34 predicted proteins | sample BioMet11_FD_192465 | JGI IMG/M metagenome (GOLD analysis project Ga0268360, IMG submission 192465) | Sewage microbial communities from Oakland, California, United States - Biofuel 11 (Illumina Assembly) | ecosystem: Engineered > Wastewater > Sewage > Unclassified | place: USA: California... | reverse complement strand
GGCAGATGATCGAGGGCGCCCGGGCCACGATAGCCGAGGCCGAGGCCGAGCTGAGGTCCCCCTCGGCGCCGGCCGACGCCGAGGCCGAGGGGCGAGAGAGGAGGGCGACCGAGGAACTCCGGGCGGTCCTCCTCTCCAGGGCCAAGACCAAGGGAGAGAAGGAAGCCATTCGGGAGGTGCGACCGTGAAATTTCTGATCGTCGACGACTCGTCGACCATGCGCAAGATCGTGTCCCTGGCGTTGAGCGGCGCCGGCCACCAATTCGCCGAGGCGGGCAACGGCAGGGAGGCCCTCGGGCTCCTGGCCTCGGGGGGCTTCGGCTGCGTGATCCTCGACATAAACATGCCCGAGATGAACGGCATCGAGTTCCTGGAGGCGAACCGGGGGCTGCCGACGTCCTCCACCCCCGTCGTCGTGCTCACGACCCAGGACGAGGACGAGCTCAGGGCGAAGGCGATGGGCCTCGGGGCCCGAGCCTTCCTGGCGAAGCCCTTCAAGAAGGAGGAGCTCCTCGCCACCCTCGCGTCCATCGGCATGGCCTGATTTTTCGGGGACCGGCGCTTGGTTCTGCCGACGAAAATCAGTAACTTGGGACGCGTGTAAACTCGCCCGCTCTGGCGGGGAGTGCGGAGCCGCGCGCGGAAGACGGCCCCGGTAAGCCGCGCCCGTGGGGGGCGGCATCCCAAGCGCTCCAAGGAGCGGCGTCCCATGAACAAAGCTGAAGCCACCTTTTCCGTCCAACTCGTCGATCTGTGCAAGCGTGTCCTCGCCTCGAGGGGCGGGGCAGGCGCCCTCTCCGCGGCGGCATTCCAGCGGTGCCAGGCCTGGAAGCGCAGGGCCGCCGAGCTCAAGGGAGAGGTCGTCCCCGCAGTCCTCATCGCCAGCGTCACGCGGAAGTGCAACCTCGACTGCTCCGGGTGCTACTCAAAGGCGATCCGGCCGGAAGGCGGCGAGGCGGAGCTCTCCGACGACCGCTTCATGGCGATCTTCGAGGAGGCCGTGGATCTCGGGGTGGGGGCCATCCTCGTGGCCGGGGGCGAGCCCCTCCTGCGGCCCCGGCTCCTCGAGAGGCTGTCGGCCCTGCGCGGCATCGTCGCGCCGGTGTTCACCAACGGGACCCTGCTGAAGGGCGAGACGGCTTCGCTCTTCGGCGGCACCCTCGTGCCAGTCATCAGCGTGGAGGGCGACGAAGCCTTCACCGCCGAGCGGCGGGGCGCGGGGGTGCACGAGGCGGCCCTCGAGGCGGCCAGGTCGATCCGGGCCTCGGGGGGGCTCTTCGGCCTCTCGGTCACGGTGACGTCGCGTAACGCGGGCTTCGTCCTCTCCCGACCCTTCTTGGACGAGGTCGCCGCCCTGGGGACCGCGGTCCTGTTCTTGGTGGAGTACGTGCCGGCGGTCGGGGGCACCGAGGGGCTCGTCCTGTCGGAGGACCAGCGCTCGAGGCTCAACTCCGACGAGATGGCATCGGGCGATCCCTTCGCCGTCGTGAGGCTGCCGGGGGACGAGGAGAGCTACGGGGGCTGCCTCGCCGCGGGGCGCGGCTTCGTCCACATCTCCCCCGAAGGCCGGCTCGAGGCCTGCCCCTTCGCGCCCTACTCCGACAGCGACGCTGGGAAGCTCGGCCTCAAGGCCGCCCTGGCGTCGCCCCTCATGCGCTCGATCCGGGAGCGTCACGGGGAGCTCACCGAGACCCGGGGCGGCTGCGCGCTCCGGGACAAGGCCGGCTGGATTGCCTCCCTCGGCGCCTGCGGCGGCAGCGCCGACGCGAAACTGGTCGGCGCCGGCGCCTAGGCTTATCCACCGGCGCCTAGGCTGATGCCGACGCGCCTAGGCTGATGCCGACGCGCCTAGGCCGCCGCCGGCTCCCTCGAGGCGGCGCCATCCTAGCCTACAGCTCATAGTCGTCGCCGGGCTCGGTCCGAGGCCCAGGGGCGGGGAGGGCCGCCCTCTCCTCCGGAGCCTCCACCTCCCCGGGGGGAGAGCTTCCGCCTATCCCCTCGTCCCCGTCGCCGCCCGTCCCGTCCGCCCTCTGGCGCTTGCCCTCGAAGAGGAAGAAGGCCGCGGGGACCACGAAGAAGGTCAGGACCGCGGAGAACACTATGCCGCCGAACATGACGACGCCCATGCTCTTGCCGAACTCGGCTCCCTGCCCCGAGGAGAAGACGAGGGGGAAGCTGATGACTAGGACCGTGAGGGTGGTCATGACGATGGGCCTGAACCGCAGTTGGGCGGCCTCTATGAGGGCCTCCTCGAGGGGCATCTTGCCGATCCTCTCGATGACGAAGTCGAGGTAGAGGATCGCGTTCTTGGCCGACAGGCCGATGAGCATGAGCATGCCCATGACGCCGAAGATGTCGAGGCCCCCTCCCACCGACCAGACGACGAGCATGGCGCCGACTATCGCGAGGGGGACCGGCATCAGGAGGTAGACGGGGTAGCGCCAGGAGTTGAACTGGGCGGCCATCACGAGGTAGGCGAGGAAGAAGGCGAGGATGAACACCTGCCAACCGGTGGTCTGGAGCTGGGAGGCCAAGGCCACCGAGCTGAAGCGGCTGTTCGTCGTGATGGATATGCCGCTGGCCAGGAGCCCCCGCTGGGCCAGGTCGTCCACGATCGACTTCTGCACCTCGAGGACCGTGGGGGCGCTCGGCTTGAGGTTTATGGACAGGGAGCCCGTGTACTGCCTGTTGTAGCGGGCTATGGCGGTGGGCTTCTCGTCGAGGACGAAGTTCCCGAGCTGCCCGACCTGCAGGTTGGTCTGGAGGGAGCTCGAGTAGATCGGCAGGTCGAGGAGGTTCTGCCCGCTCGAGAGCCGCGTCGGGTCGATCTGGACCATGAGGGGGTAGCTCAGCCCGTTGGTGACCACGTTGGCCGCCTGGTAGCCCGAGGCGTAGTACTGCAGGGTGTTGGCGATGGCCTGGGACGATATTCCGGTTCCGGCTAACTTCGCTGGGTCGGGGACGAAGTCGTTCTCGAGGGAGATGTCGGACAGGCTCGAGCTCACGTCGGCGACGTAGGGGTTGGCCTGGATGGCCGCGACGATGGCCGCGTTGTTCCTGAGGAGGACGTCGAGGTCGAAGGCGACCATGCTTAGCTGGATCTGGCTGCCGCCGAAGTTGCCCCCGAAGCCCCCGGTGCCCACCGAGATGCGGGCCGTCGGGAACTCCTTGAGGATCATGGGCGCGAGGGCCGCCCGGTAGGCCTGGGAGAGCTGGGCGACCCCGGGCCGCTCCTCCACCGGGACCAAGGTGATGTCCTCCTCAACGCGGTTGCTCACGATGGACTGGACGCTCGCGACCTCGCGCCGCCCCGCGAGGAAATTCTCCACCCGGGCGGCGACCTGGTTGGCCAGGTGCTGGGAGGTGCCGGGCGGGAAGAAGACGTTGACCGTCATGGTCCCCGCGTCGGCGTTGGGCACGAAGTTGAACGCGATGTGGGGAGCCACGGCGACGACGACTGAGACGAACATCGCCAGGGCCAGGGCCAGCACGAGGGAGCTGAACTTGAGCGTCTTCGCGAGCCCCGAAGCGTAGCGGTCCCTGAGCCAGGCCACGGACCTCTCGGTCCAGTCGTGCAGGAGCTCGGTGATCGACTCGAAGAGCGAGAGTCCCATGAAGACGAAGTAGTTGACGAGGCCCAGCGCCAGGGGGTAGAGGAGTATGGCGGGCAACCAGGCGGCCTTCTTCATGTACAGGAGGCCCCCGGCGAGGGCCAGGGCGAGCGCGATCGCCGGCCCCTTGCGCCAGACCCGGAAGCCCCACTTCACGGCGTCGCCGAAGCGCCCAAAGCTCCGGAGGAAATCCGCCCAGTGGAGGTCGCTCGTGTCCGGGGTGTAGGCGAGGCGCACCGTGAGGAAGAGCACCGCCTCGAAGAGCGAGAGGAGGACCGCCGCGGCTAGTCCCAGGGAGAACTGCTGGAGGTAGCGGCCGATGAAGCCCCCGATGAAGCTCACCGGGAGGAGCACCGAGAGGAGGGACAGGGAGGCCGCCACGACGGCGCTGAACACCTCGCTCGCGCCCTTGAGCACCGACTCCTTGAGGGAGAAGCCCATGGCCCGGTAACGGTCGACGTTCTCCGCGACGACGATCGAGTCGTCCACCACGATGCCGATGGCCGTCACCATGGCCAGGAGCGACACGAGGTTGAAGGAGAAGCCCGCGAGCTTGTAGAGGATGGGCGAGGCCGAGATGGCTATGGGCACGGCGAGGATGATGGAGAAAGCCATGTTGGGCTTGCCGATGAAGAGGAGGACGATGATCGCCACGACGATCAGGGTCATCCAGAGCTCCTTGAAGGTGTTGCTCACCGAAGCCCGGATGGAGCCCGTGGTGTCGAGGCCGACCATGGCCTTGTACCCCGCCGGGAACTGGGTCGAGGCGAGCTTGGCCTTGACTCCCTCGACGACGCCGATCGAGTTCGAGTCCGAAGTGCGCTGGATCGACACGAGGACGACCGGGATCCCGTTCACCCGGGCGTAGTCCTGCTCGACGGCCACGTCCCTCACCGCGGCGACGTCGCTCACCGACACGCCGTGGGCCGAGTCGACGAGGATGCGGCGGATGGCGTCGAGGTCGGCGGGGGTGTTGGAGGTCGAGAAGGTCAGGGTCGTGTTCCGGATCGTGATGGTCCCGATGGGCTGGTTGAAGGCGTCGCCCGTGATGGCCGACACGACCTGCGTGGGCGTCAGGGAGTAGTACTTCAGCTTCGCGGGGTCGAGGAGCACCTGGAACTGCCGCGCTGGGGCGCCGTTGAAGGTGATGTTGGCCACGCCGTCGACCCGCTCGAGGACCGGCGCCAGGGTGTTCTGCACCCAGTCGTTCACGTCGGTGAGGGCCGCCCCGCCGCCCGAGACGCCGATCTGCATGACCGGGGAGGACGTGGCGTCGAAGGAGCGGACCACCGGCGTCTGGATGTTGGTGGGGAGCTTGCGGACCGTGGAGTTGACCACCGCCGCGACCTGCTCGAGGACGGCGTTCTTGTCGACGCTCGGGTCGAAGAGGATGGTGACCCGGCTCGACCCGAGGGAGCTGGACGAGTTGATGTCCGTGATCCCCGACACCGTGGTCACGGCGTTCTCGATGATCTTCGTTATCTGCTGGTCGATGACCGTCGGGTTGGAGCCGGGGTAGAGGGTGCTCACGTTCACGACGGGGATATTGACCGAGGGCATGAGGTCGACGCCCAGGGTGAGGGTGCTCACGAGGCCGAAGGTCACGATGGCGACGAATATGCCGATCGCCAGCACGTAGCGCGTGACCGAGAACTTGACGGCCGGGTTGACCCGGTTGAAGAGCTTGACCTCGCTGGTCCGGATGCTCATGGCTTGCCCGTTCCGGCGGCCGCCGGAGATGCCGCCGGCGAAGCCTGGCCTGGGACTCCCGCGGCACGACCCTGGCCCTCGCCGGCGCCTCCGGCCGAAGCTGCCTGGGCCCGGCCTGCCTGCCCGGCGGCGGCCGGCTGGACCTGGGAGCCTTCGATCAGCCCCGGGGGCGGGCTCACGATCACCGCGTCCCCCGCCGCGACCCCGGCCACCGCTGCGGTGGTGCCGCCCTCGGCGATTATGGTCACGTACTTCACCCTGGCCTTGTTCTCGCCGTCGACCACGAAGACGTAGTTGCGGTCCTCGAGGGTCGCGAGGGCGGCCATGGGGATGAGGAGGCCTTGGGCGAGGGTGATCTTGTACACCACGTTGCCCACGGAACCGTAGGGGAGGGAGAGCCCGCCGGCCGATGCGACCATGGGCACGACGCCGGCGATGGGGGCGGAAGGAGCCTGGCGCACCGATATGGAGGACGCCTTGCCGCCGTACTCGAACCTGATGGCCGCGCCGATCCTCAAGACCGAGGCGTCGGCGGGCGGCACGTTGAAGTCGATCTGGCGCTGGGCGCTCACCAGGGTGAAGACCGGCGTGTTGAGGCCCGCGTACATGCCCGGCTGGAGGTTGATGGCGGCGATCTGCCCCGCGAAGGGCGCGCGGATGCTGGCGTACTGGAGGTTCAGCTTGGCCTGGGCCACCTGGTTCGCGGCCTGGTCGACGGCGATCTTGAGCTGGGCGAGGGTCTGCTCGTCGGACTTCCCGTTCTGGTCGAGGGCGGTCTTCGCGCCCTCGAGGTTGGCCTGGGCGTTGGCCAGCTGGCTCGCCGCGGTGTCCAGGGCGGAGGCCGAGATGCCTCCGAGGTCGAAGAGGGCCTTCTGGGAATCGTAGAACTTCTGGGCCGAGTCGAGGGCCGCCTGGGCCGACTTGACCTGGAGCGATAGCTTGGGGTTGGCCTGGCTCACGTTGTCCTGGCCGATGGACAGATTGATCTTGGCGCTCTCCAGGGCGGCCTGGGCGGTCGCCAGGGTGAGCCTGAGCTGGGAGTCGTCGAGCTGGACGACCACGTCTCCCACCTTGACCCAGTCCCCCGCCGCCCGCGGGACCTTGGCGACCACGCCGGCGACCTGGGAGACCACCTGGCTCTGGGTCGCCGGGCTGATCACCCCCGCCGTGCTCTTGTCCACCGCGAGGGCCCCGGACTCGGCGCGGATCGTCTGGACCGGCACGATCGCCGACCGCCTCCCGCCCTGCCGCTGGCCCTGCCCGCGCTGCGCCTGGCCCCCGGCGGGAGCTCCCCGGTCCTCGCCGCCCTTCCCCGAGCAGCCGGCCGCCGCGGCGGCCAGGGCGAGGGCCAGGACGCCCGTCGCGATCCCACAGAGGAGCCTGGAACCTTCCCTATTCATCGTCGTCTCCTAAACTAAAGCCCCATGGCGGTGGACAGCTGCAGCACCGCGGTCAGGTACGCGCTCCGCGCCGTCTGGTAGTTGACTTCCGCGGTCATGGCGGTCACCGAGGCCGTGAGGAGGTCCTGGACCGTCGCCGTGCCGAATTTATTCTGCGCCTTCTCGAGCTCGAACTGCGCGTCGGCGAGATCCATGCTGTCCTTCGCGAGGGCGACCTTCTTGAGCTGGAGCCGGGCCGACTCGAAGTAGTCCCGTATGTCCGAGACGATGGTCTTCCTGAGCTGGGCCGACTGCTCGTCGAAGAGCGCCGCCTGGGTCTCGTTGAGCGCGGACTGCCGGTCCGCCGCCCCCGAGTCGTAGATCGGGAGGCCGATCTTGCCGCCTACGCTCAGGGCCCCGGCTACGGTGTAGGGCGACCACCCCACGGCGACGCCGGCGCCCCCGACGAGGCTGACGGTGGGCCGGGACTGGGCCGCCGCGATGTCCGCCGAGATCCTGGACGACCTCGCGCTCAGGTCGAGCTGGGCCACGTCGGTGCGCTTCTTGAGGCCGATATCGATGGCTTCCTCCACGCTCGAAGCCGGCATCCGGGGGTCCTCGATGTTCGCCACCACGAAGCTCTCGTCGGGCTTGCGGCCGATGATGACCGCGAGCCTCTCGTTGGCCAGGCGCAGGGTCTTCTCGGCGACCTCGACGTCTATCGCGGCGCTCTGGGCGTTGACCTGGGCGGTCTTGAGGTCGATGGCCGTGGCCTGCTTCATGTCGTAGGTGGCCTGGATCTGCTTGAGGAGGAGCTCCTGCTTCGACAGGACCTGGCGCTTCACCTCCAGGTCCCGCTGGGCGGCGAGCATGGCTACGTAGGACTGCTTGACCTTGGCGACGGCCGAAGACAGGCTCTGGACGTTGGCGAGGGCCTTGCCCTGGTAGGCCAGGAGGCTCTGCCGCAGGACGCCGGAGTACTGGAAGCCGGGGTATCCGTCCCACACGGTCTGGGAGAGATTGAGCCCGAAGACGCTCGTCGGCGGGGTGGAGAAGGTCGGGGTAGGGGTGGTCGCGTCCGAGGGGGACGCCACCGGCACGTACTGAGAGAAGTTGAGCGACGCCTTAGTGAGGGGCCCCGACAAGGTGAGGCTCCCCTGGGGAAGCTGGGATACGCCCGCGTAGCTCGAGATGGCCGAGGAGCCCAGGGATGCGGTCACCGCCTTGCTGATGAGCCCCTGGTCGTAGCTCGTCAGTGCCGAGGAGAGGGCATCCCCGGTCGAGCCGTCCCGCCCGAGGCCATCGGACAGCTGGTAGGAGCCGCTCAGCCCGACGTTGAGCCCCTGCTTGGAGAGGTCGAAGGCCCGCTGCCGCTTCGCCACTTCGAGGGTGCCGGCGGCTATCGCGAAGTCGTCGCCGGAGCCTTGGGCTTCGGCGATCGCCTGGTCGAGGGAGAGGACGGGAAGGCCGATGGCGTCCGCGTCCACCTCCGTCTGGGCCGCCGCGGGATCGGCCGCTTGCCCCGGCGCCGGGAGGCCTTCAGCGAAGGCCGAGCACGCCGCCAGCCAAGCGACGGCGAGGGCCGCGCATCTTCGGATCGGCATGCCGGTACTATAGCGATTACTCGATCTCGTGTCTCTCACCCGAGCCATTTCGAGCCCTACTTTCGCGCGCGTCCTCGGGTTGCGCAGGATCTTCCCAGGGCATGCGCAGGATATTCCCAACCGCGCAGGAGCGTCTCATCGCGGTGGGCTGCGTCGGCGCCGCACCCGCGGCAGGAGCCCGGCGCGCCCATACATGAACACCCGATGTTAAATTTAGTTACCGAAATCGAGCTCGCCCTGAGGCCCCGACCCGAGCCAGGAGCGCGCGTCGGCGCCCGCGGCGTCGGCTATCGCCACGGCTATTGGGAGGAGCTGGTGCTCCACGTAGTAGTCGTAGTCCGGGCCCGAGCCCGAGCCCCGGCCGGGAGGCTCGGCGCCGGCCTTCGTCATGACGTACTCGACCCTCCCCCTGCGGTCCTTCCAGCCGAGGAGCCGCGCCGCCCTCACCTGGGGGGTCTCGGAGGCGTACTCCTCCGCCGGCCGGCGCAGGGTCTTGCGGAAGACGAGCTGGGAGTCTCGCTGGCCCCGCCTGAGGGCGGCTTCCTCGGAGCGGAATAAATCGCGCAACGCGGCCTCGCCCGCGCCGGAGAAGGCGAGGCGGAGGAGGGCGACCTGGAACGACCTGGCGAGGGGCGTGAAGTCCGACCTCGCGGCCTCCATGCCCTTCACCTCGACCTCGGCGCCCCCGGATGCGTCCAGGAGGAGGCCGGCGTAGCCCTTGGAGCGCCCCCGGCCCCCGCCCCGCTCCCCCTCCGCCGCCTCGGACTTGAGCCTGGGGATCATGAACTTCTCGTAGGCCTTCTCGCAGCGGATCCTCAGCAGGGACTCGAGCCCGTACTCCTCGCGAACGCGTTGCGCGATCTCGTCGTTGAGCTCCTCGGCGTACGCCCGGCCCGCGGCCATGAGCTCCCCGTACCCCGAGCCACCGGGCATGCCCGAGAGCACGAAGACCGAGTCCGTGTCCCCGTACAGGACCCGGAGGCCCTTCCCGACGAAGAAGTCGCGGGCGAAGGTGAGGTATTTTTTCCCGAAGGAGGTGATTGCCCCGGCTATCTCCGTGCGGGCGTAGCGGCAGCCTTCGGAGCCCAGGACCCCGTAGAACGAGTTCTGGAGGATCTTGTAGACGTAGGCCGCCACCTCGTCGCCGGCGGCCAGAGCCTCCTCGCGCTCCGAGGCGTAGCCCGCGATGAGGCGCGGCAGGATCCCTGGCTCCCGGTCGAAGCGCGCCCCGTTGGGCGCGACGATGCACCCGCCCCGGGGAGGCGCCGGCTCGGATAGGGGCGGGGCGCGCTCGTAGGCCAGGGGATCGACGTTGAAGGTCCGCATGATCGAGGGGTAGAGGCTGCGGAAGTCCAGGACCAGGACCTCGGAGAACAGGCCCGCCGCGGCCTCCAGGACGGTCCCGCCCGCCGCGCCCGAGACCTTCCGGTCGGACTTGGGGGGGATCATGATCCTCCGGGCCCGGAGCTCGGCGCCGTAGACCCGCTCGAAGGCCGGGATGCTCGTCCAGGCCAGGTCGAGGGAGACCCCGGTGAGGGCTGCCCGCCGCGCCGTGAGGCCGTCGAGGCCCGTCTTCTCGAGGATGCGGAGCACGAGCTCCGAGTCCCTGAGGCAGTAGGCGCAGAACTCGTCGGGGGAGGCCGCGCGGAGGGCCTCGAGCTCCTCTATCTTATCCTCGTCCCGGGAAGTCACGGACTTGCCCTCGCCGAGGACCTCCCGGGCGACGGTCTCGAGGCTGAGGTCCTCGTAGCGGGAGCCCGAGCCCCTGACCAGCCGCATGGCGTCGAGGACCGCCCGGCCGGGGACGTCGAGGACCGCCTTGCGGCCCTGGCGCTCGACCATGGAGGCGGAGCCGTCGCTGCGCCCCGCCGCGAAGCTCACGCCCAGGGCCGCCGCCCGGGCGAGGATGACCGCGAAGTCGAAGTCTACGACGTTCCAGCCGGTGATCACGTCGGGGTCCCGGCGGACGATGCGCCCGGCCAGGGCGGCGAGGAGGGAAGCCTCGTCGGGGAAGGCAGCAATGCCCGGGGCACGGGGCTCGAGGCCGGCTCCTTGGAGGAAGAGGACCTCCCCGGAGGCCCGCCCCCGGCCCTCCTCGGCCCCGCCCGCTTCCGCGCCGCGGGGGCCCTCGGCGCGGGAAGCTTCGGTCGAGGAGGCCTCGGCCAAGGAGGCCGCCACCACCCGGCCCTCCCGGTCCGTCTCTATATCGAGGGCGAGCCAGCGGAGGCCGACCATGGCCGAAGCGGCATCCCCGTCGGCCTCCATCTCGGGATCCACGAAGACGAGGTCGACTCTCCGCCCGGGCCTAGCCTCGCCCCTGAGGAGCACCGGGCCGCGGATGCCCCTGGCGGCCAGGACCTCGTCGGCCCGCATGGGGTCGACTCCGGCGACCCGCACTCCCGCCGAGGAGAGGGACCGCTCCGCCGCCCGCCTCATGCCGGGGGCGAGGGCGATGCGCGCGAGGGGGGCCCCCCCGAAGTCGCTCCATTCCTCGACGCCCCTGAGCCCCCCGCCCCCCGGCGACGGTAGCTCCCTCTCCAGGGCGGCGACGGCCCTCCCCTCGTCGGCCTCGGCCACGAAGAGGGCCGGCCCCGGCCCCGGGAGGACCGCCGCGAAGCTGCGCCCGTCCTCGAGCCGGCCGGTGGCGAAGATGCGGCCGCCGGCCCCGCCGAAACCGGCGGATCCCCCGGGGCGGCGCTCGTCCCAGGCCGATACGATGAAGCCTCTCGCCTCGGTCATCCGGCTGAATATACTTTATTCGATTCCCGCTTGACACTAGCCGCGAAGAGGAGTAACCCATAGCCGTCGCAGGATCCATGGGAGAATGCGGCACACCGCCGGCCCCGCGAGGAGTCGACGGCGACGCCCCGGCACTGGGGTGTCGAGGCGCAAGATCACGGCGTTCGCCCGCCACGATGTAAAAAAAGATGAACGATTCGACGACGGACGAGCCCGAGCTAAGGAGCCACACGATGGCAACGCAGCCGGCAAAACCGAGCACCAGCCCGAAGCAGGGAGGGAATGGACCCTCCAGCGGGAAGCAGACCGGGTCCAAGCCCGCCTCCACCCCCAAGAAGTAAGGGAAAGCCAGACTGGCGTAGATCGGCCGTCCCGAGTCGCCAACCCGGGGCGGCCCCTCGCGTCCCGACGCGGGGGGCGCTATTATTCCCTTATGGATCCGAACCTGGCGGTGGGCGCCCTCGTCCTCGTCGATAGCTCCGCCATCGTCTACCTGGTCGAAGGCGACGGGGGTACGCCCCGCCGGCGGGCCGTGGAGTCGTTATTCTCCCGCGCGGAAGCGGGGGAGCTGCGGCTGACCGCTTCGACCATGGCCTGGGCCGAGCTCCTGGCGCGCCCCCTCGAGGGGGGAGACGCGCGCCTCGCGGACCGCTACCGGATGCTGCTCTCCGACTCGCGTCGCATAACGCTCCGAGAAGTCGACGTGGAGGTCGCCGAGGCGGCCGCCTCGGTCTCGGCCTCCCTCACCCCCGCCCAACGCCGCAAGATATCCCAGGCGGATATAGTCCACGTGGCCACGGCCGTCGCCGCGGGCGCCGACGCGATCCTCACGAACGACGAGGCCTGGGCCTCGATCCCCCGATGCCCTCGGCTCCTCCTCGTGGACGAGATCGCGGCCGAAGAGGAGGCTGAGGCATGAACGTGCGAGTGCTCCGAGGAGACATCACGAAGGTCGAGGCCGACGTCATCGTCAACGCGGCCAACGCCGGGCTCATGGGCGGCGGCGGGGTGGACGGCGCCATCCACCGGGCCGGCGGCCCCTCGATCATGGCCGAATGCGACCGCGTCCGAACGGAGCGCGGAGGTTGCCCGACCGGCGGCGTCGCCTTCACCGGCGCAGGGAAGCTGAAGGCCAAGTACGTCGCCCACGCCGTCGGCCCCGTGTGGAGAGGCGGCGACTCCGACGAGGCGGGGCTCCTGCGCTCCTGCTACGAACGGGCCCTCGAAGGAGCCGAGGAGCGGGGCGCCGCCAGCATCGCCTTCCCCTGCATCAGCACGGGGATCTACGGCTACCCCAAGCGCCTCGCCGCCCGGGAGGCGGCCCAGGCGGTGCGGAGCTTCGAGCGGCGGGCCAAGTCCTTGAAGGAGGTCCTCTTCGTCATCTACGACGACGAGAGCTTCAGAATCTACGAGGAGCTCTTCCCGAGCTAGGGCCCGCGCCGCCAGGCGAAGCTAGGCGCCCCGCTAGGCGCCCCCTGACGAAGCGTCCCCGGCGCGGCGTCGCCAGGGAGCCGCGGAAGCGCTGCTAGGCGCCGCCTAAGATCCTCCTGGCTGGCGCCGCCGTCGGCTTAAATCTTCTCCAGCTGGTTGATGGCGGCGCGCATGTCCTTGGGCAGTGGCGCCTCGAGGCGCAGCTCGACCCCGGTGACCGGGTGGGCCAGCTCGAGGGTCGCGGCGTGGAGGGCCGAGCGGGAGAGGAGGGGCCGCTCGTCGAGGGGGTCGCCCTTCCACCGCCTCTTGAGCTTCGAGAGGAGGAGGGGGGCGCCGTCCCCGTAGAGGGGATCGCAGAGGCAGGGGTAGCCCAGCTGGGCCAGGTGGACCCGGATCTGGTGGGTGCGGCCGGTGGCCGGCCTGGCCTCCACGAGGGCGCAGTCCTTGTATCGGGAGAGCACCTTGAAGTACGTGGACGAAGCCTTGCCGCGCCGGGGATCCACGATGGTGCGGTGGGCCTTGTCCCCGTCGGGCTTGAGGGGGAGCTCGCAGGTCGTCTCCTCCCATGAGGGAAGGCCCCGGACCAGGGCCCGGTAGGTCTTCTTGACGCTCCGGGCCTCGAAGGCCGCGGAGAGGAGCCGGTGGGCCTCGGCGTTCCTCCCGTAGGCGAGGACCCCGCTCGTGTCCTTGTCCAGCCGGTGGACCACGAAGAGCTTGCCCCAGGTCCCTTCCAGGGCCGACGAGACTACCGGCGCCTCAGCCTCCCAGCGGTCGGGGACCGACAGGAGGCCGGCCGGCTTGTCGACGACGAGGATCGAGTCGTCGGAGTAGAGGACGGGGATGGACTGCATCGGGCAAAGATACACCGAAGGGCGCCCGCTGGGCAACGAGAGGGCGTCCCAAGAATTACGAGGGGCGCCCCCCGCGGCAGCGCGTCGCCCAGCGGCGGCTAATCGCCCACCGGCGAAAGCCCGGCCCCGCCCGTCGGGGTGGCGCTCCTCCCCTTCTCCGCCTCGGACGCGGCCAGGTTGGTCTCCGAAGCCTCCCGCACGCCGCCGATGGCCCGGGCGATGTCCGACAGGTCGCCGGCGATGCGCTCGTAGGCGTCGCGCATGCCGACCGTCGAATCCCTCATCTCCCGGAGCGCCGCCGTGAGCTGGGAAGATCCCGAGGCGGTGCTCGCCAGGAGGTCCAGGACTTCGGACACGCCCGCCGAGGTCTCGCGGACCTCCCCCATGACGGCGATGACCTCGCTGTCGGCCTCCAGCGAGAGCTCCGAGGCCCCCGAGATCGCGCCCCCGATGTCCTCGAGGTCCTTGGCCACCTTCGAGGAGCTCCGGGCCGAGGACTCGGCGAGGCGCTTCACCTCCCCGGCTATCACCGCGAAGCCCTTCCCCGCCGCGCCCGCGTGGGCGGCCTCGATGGCCGCGTTCATGGACAGGAGGTTGATCTGATCCGCGATGTCCGCGATGGTCCCCGACATCTCCCCGATGCCCGACACCGAGGCCATGATGGCGCTCATCGCCGAGCTCGCCTTGGACAGGCGCTCGCCCCCGACGCGCGCCCCCTCGACGACCTTGGCCAGGGCCTCGCGCCTCCCCTCGGAGACCCTGGAAGCCTCGCGGATGGAGTTGATCATCGACTCGATGGCCGCCGTCGACTCCTCGATGGAGGCGGCCTGGCTCGAGCAGCTGTCCACGAGGCCCTTCATCGTGGTCTCCAGCTCGTCGAGGTCCCCCTCGACCTCGACTATGCGCCCGTGGAGATCCGCGGCCAGCTTTAGCTCGCGCTCGCGGTCCTTCCGGAGGAGGGCGTACTCGTACTTCTGGCAGTTCTCCGCCTTGTTGAGGCCGTTGTGTATGGCGACCGCCATCGCCTCGCAGGAGCCGTAGCCGCAGGCGGAGCAGTCGTAGAGGTCGGCCTCGCCGCGCTTGTCCATGGACGCGTAGATCCCGTCGAGCTCCTCGCGCGTCGGCCTGGCGATCCGGGCGCCGGAGGACCTGTCGACGTAGCGCCGGGAGAAGTCGACCCCGGCCCCGGCCTTGGAGAGGGAGGCCCGGAGCTCCCGGAGGGACTTGTCCCTCCTCGCGCGGACCGCGACTCCGCGGGCCGGGGCTTCGTCCTCCCCCGAGCGCTCGGCGATGGTCTTCCTGAGGAGGTCGAGGGGGAGGTCGCGGTGGCGCCCCCCCGGTCCCACGACGCAGCCCTGCGCGCAGTTCAGGCAGTCCAGGACCAGGGGCGCGAGGCCGAGGGAGATGCTCTCCGAGAGGTGGTCCAGGTAGGGGTAGACCTCGTCGGGCCCCTCGATGGTCCTCGCCTTGGCGGCGGCCTCCGGGGCGTCCCGGGCGAGGGTCCGGATGAGCCCCCCGGGCAGGGGGAAGCCGGCGGCGCGCTCGGCGGCCGGGCCGTCGAAGCCCGACTCGGGGAACTGCGCCAGGGACTCGCCCCGGGACTCCATGTTGGCCATGACCGACACGAAGGTGACGTTGTACGAAACCGTTCCGGTCTCGGCGAACTCCCGCCGCTTGGCGAGGCAGGGCGTGAGGGCGGCTATCTTGGCGGAGCCGAGCTCCGGGTAGCGGGCCCGGACCATCTTGGCGCCGTGGAGGATCGGGCTGTCCACCGGCGAGAGGCTCGGCAGGAGCTCGGGCCGGTAGAGCTCGATGTAGGTGACGATGGCCGGGCAGGGCTGGGCGATCAGGGTGCCGGAGAAGTCCGCCCCGAGGATCCTGCGGTAGGAGTCCACGCAGAGCTCCGCCCCGTAGGACGCGTCGAAGACGGCCTTCACGCCCCGGGCCCTGAGCCAGCCCAGGAGCCTCGGCAGCCGCCCGGCGAAGCTGGCGGCGGCGGCCGGGGCGACGATGACCACCAGGCCCGCTCCGGAGTCGAGGTCCCGGAAGAAGGCCTCGGAATCGTCTATGGGGAAGCGGGCGCCGTGGCTGCAGGCCTCCAGGCAGCGGCCGCAGCCTATGCACAAGTCGTGGTTGACCCGGACCTTATCCCCGGATCCGTCGATGCAGTACTTGACCGGACAGGCGGTTATGCACGCGTGGCAGTTGACGCACTTCGATTCGTCGACCCCGACGACGGGAAGAAGCGATGAGTTCAGGATGCATCTCCAAAGGTGTAGAGCTGGCACCATCATGCCCCGATGCCGGGCGCAGGTTCAACGGGGAGCCTGCAGGATATCCCTCGCCCGCCGCTCCACCTTGTCGAGGGCGCGCGCGAGCCCGGAGCGCTCCTCGGAGTCGAGGACGTCCAGGGGGTCCCCCAGGCTCTCGGGCCAGAGGACCCGCGCCGCCTCCATCTTGTCCAGGAGCTCCTCTCCCTGCCCAGTCAAGGAGAGCGAGGAGGATCGCCGGTCGACCCTCGAACGCTTGACCGCGAGCCAGCCCTTGGCCGCGCACTTGCGGGCCACGAGGGTCATCGTGGGCTTGTCCCAGAGCAGCTCCGCCGCCGCCGAGGAGAAGCTGATGGCGCCCCTGCGCCGAGCCAGCTGGATCAATTGGAGCTGGTTCAAGGAGATGCCGAAACCGGCCAAGGCCCTGGACGCGCAGCGGCGCCAGAGAGCGTAGACGATGCCCATCGACGCGATCTCGTCCATATGGTTAGTATACTAACTATTAAAATAATTTGCCAGCGGCCCTTGCCGGAGGAGCGGAATATTTTGTATGTTTGCAGCGATCCGGGGTTCCCGGATCTAAACCAAGTTCCAAAACCTGGAGCCGCAGCGGCATCCAGGAAAACAATTTCTTTTCAGGAAGGGAGAAATAGAAATGGCAAAGCAGCTCCTATTCGGAGAGGACGGGCGGCGCAAGCTCCTCGTCGGCGTTGAGATGATTTCCAAGGCCGTCAAGGTCACCCTCGGCCCCAAGGGCCGGAACGTCCTCCTGGACAAGAAGTTCGGCGCCCCCACCGTCACCAAGGACGGCGTCTCGGTGGCCAAGGAAGTCGAGCTCGAGGACCCCTACGAGAACATGGGCGCCCAGCTCCTCAAGGAAGTGGCCACCAAGACCAACGATGTCGCCGGCGACGGCACCACCACCGCCACCGTCCTCGCCTACTCCATCGTCAAGGAAGGCCTCAAGTCCGTGGCCGCCGGCCTCGACCCCATGGCCCTGAAGCGCGGCATCGACGAGGCCGTGGACATCGCCGTCGAGGAGATCAAGAAGGCCTCGAAGGAGATCAAGGAGAAGGAGGAGATCGCCAACGTCGCCTCCGTCTCCGCCAACAACGACACCGACATCGGCAAGCAGATCGCAGACGCCATGGAGAAGGTCGGCAAGGACGGAGTCATCACCGTCGAAGAGTCGAAGACGATGGACACCACCATCGACTTCGTCGAGGGCATGCAGTTCGACCGCGGCTACGTGTCGCCCTACTTCGCCACCAACCGGGACACCCAGACCGCCGTCCTCGAGAACCCCCTCATCCTCATCCACGACAAGAAGATCTCGAACATGAAGGACCTCCTCCCCGTGCTCGAGAAGATCGCCCAGCAGGGCAAGCCCCTCCTCCTCATCGCCGAGGACATCGACGGCGAGGCCCTGGCCACCCTCATCGTCAACAACCTCCGGGGCACCCTCTCGGTCTGCGCCGTCAAGGCCCCCGGCTTCGGCGACAGGCGCAAGGCCATGCTCGAGGACATCGCCATCCTCACCGGCGGCGAGGTCATCTCCGAGGAGCTCGGCCTCAAGCTCGAGAACACCGCCGTCTCCCAGCTCGGCACCGCGAAGACCGTCAAGGTCGACAAGGACAACACCACCATCATCAACGGCGCCGGGAAGCAGAAGGACATCCAGGACCGGATCGCCCAGATCAAGAAGCAGATCGAGGACACCACCTCCGACTACGACAAGGAGAAGCTCCAGGAGCGCCTCGCCAAGCTCGCCGGCGGCGTCGCCGTCATCAACGTCGGCGCGGCCACCGAAGTCGAGATGAAGGAGAAGAAGCACAGGGTCGAGGACGCCCTCTCCGCCACCCGCGCGGCCATCGAGGAAGGCATCGTCCCCGGCGGCGGCATCGCCCTCATCCAGGCCTCCCTCGCCCTCGAGAAGGCCGACATGGCCAAGATGACCGACGACGAGAAGGTCGGCTTCAAGATCACCAAGCGCGCCCTCGAGGAGCCCATCCGCCAGATCGCCGAGAACGCCGGCGTGGACGGCTCCATCATCGCGGACCGCGCCAAGAACGAGAAGAAGGGCATCGGCTTCGACGCCTCCAAGATGGAGTGGGTCGACATGGTGAAGTCGGGCATCATCGACCCCGCGAAGGTCACCCGCTCCGCCCTGCAGAACGCGGCCTCCGTCGCGGCCCTCCTCCTCACCACCGAGTGCGCCATCACGGACCTCCCCGAGAAGGAGAAGGCCCCCGCGATGCCCGGCGGCGGCATGGGCGGCATGGGCGGCATGGACTACTGAGCCGACGGCCGTTTCGCTTGTTCAACCGAAGGGCGCTCCCGCGAGGGGGCGCCCTTCTTGTTATCTACGAAGGATCGTCCGGCCCATTCCGCCCCGCGGGGCCTCGAGGGCGCCATCATTAATAATTCGTGGGGGGGAGCGCGGTCGAGCTCGCGGCGCGTTGCGCGCAATAGGTCTCGCGGCTCGCCCCTGCCTCCAGCGTCCTCGGCGCGCACTCTCCTCGGGCTCGCGGCCCGGAGTCGAGCAATTATTACTATCGCGCCCTCCGTAGTGGGCCGCGACTATCCCGCGCGTTGCGCGCCTGCGGTCGCTTCCGGCACCCCCACACGGCCACTCAGCGGATATTGAAGCAGGATCACTTCTCGGAGCCGGGCAATGAGCTGTTCGGTGACGGCGCCGTAGTCCCCGAGCCCGGCGGAGGGTATGCCGCCCGGGGGATCGAGCGCCCGATCCTCTTCTGGACGAGCCGGAACTGGGCCTCTTCTTCGGGGCAGACCAGGCTGATCGCGAGGCCGCCCTTCCCCGCCCTCCCGGTGCGCCCCACTCGGTGCAGGTAGTCGAGGGGGGCTCGGGGAAGCTCGTAGTTGATCACGCAGGGGAGGCCCTCGATATCCAGGCCCCGGGAGGCGAGATCGCTGGCCACGAGGACCCGGAGAGAGCCCGATCGGAAAGCCTGCAAGGCCTTGGTCCTCGCACCCTGGGAGAGATCGCCGTGGAAGGCCGCGGCGGCGAGACCGTTGTTGTTGAGCTTCCGGGTCACATTGTCCGCCCTGCGGTTCGAGGAGCAGAAGACGAGGACCCGCTCGTAACCCCCGCCTCCCGAGTATCCCTCCCGGGAGCCCTCGGCTATGAGCCTCCGGAGAAGTGGGCCTTTGTCGTCCCTCGCGACCGCGTAGCCCAGTTCGACGAAAGCCGCACCGCTGCCGGGCCCGGCGGAAGAGATGGCTTCGGAGGCATCGCCGGCCGCAGGGGCCGCCGCCCCGGCCACCGCCGCCGCATCGCCGTCCATGGCGACGAGCTCGGGGTCCCGGAGGGCCGCCGCCGCCACGTCCTCGATCCGGTCCGAGAGAGTCGCCGAGAAGAGGAGGCTCTGCCGCTTCGCGGGAAGGAGGGCGAGGATCTTCGACAGTTCCTCGCTGAAGCCCAGGTCGAGGAGCTTGTCCGCCTCGTCGAGGACGAGGATCTCGACAGCCCCGAGCCGGGCGGCGTTCCTGGAGGCGAGGTCGAGGAGCCGACCCGGGGTCGCCACGAGGACGTCGGCGCCTCCCCGGAGGGAGAGCATCTGGGGATTGATGGATACGCCGCCGTAGGCTACCCGCACCGAGAAGGCGGCGCCGAGCCCCCGGGCGAGATCCCTGAATACCCCGCCCACCTGGTCCGCGAGCTCACGGGTGGGCACGAGGACGAGGGCGCGGACCGAGCTTCCTCTCCTCCCGGGATTCCGGCGGAGAGAATCCACGATCGGCAGGGCGAAGGCCAGGGTCTTGCCCGAACCCGTCTTGCCCCGCACCCGCAGGTCGCGGCCCGCGAGGATGAGGGGAATCGCCCGGCTCTGCACCGGGAAGGGCTCCGACAGCCCGAGGCTCGCGGCCGCGCCCAGCACTTCGGGCGATAGGGGAAGATCGGAAAACGGCACGGGGCGCTCCTCGTCGGTACAGATGCTTGCGTCCACAGTATAGCCGGAAATCGGCCCCGTGATTCCAGGTCCAGGCCGATCGGTTTCGCGGCCTCGGCCAGCGCGGGGCGAGATGGATCCCCGCGCCCCAGCGGTCATCACCCGCAAGACGCGCTATGGGGGGAGCGCCGCCGGCTCCGCGGCGCGTTGCGCGCAATAGGACCCGCCGCCCTCCTCGCCCGCGCCCCGGCCTCGGATCGCGCGCCCTGCGGTGGGCTCCGCTACCCCCGCTCGGCCGAAGGGGCCCGGGTCCCGACGGCGCCCCGGGCACGATGCGGGAGCGCGACGCTCGGGGAAACGTCTTCCCTTCAGCTTGGGCTGCGCGGCGCATGGGTCGATCCAATCCCTCGGACGCGCTTCGCCTTGGGCGGGACTTGTGTTCAAGGGCGGCCCTTCGGGCGGGAGAGGTGTGTGAGCCAGGATGCTCAGCCAATCGGGAGCCGCGCAAAATGAGAAGACGGTGGGCTGCGGGAGCCGGGGACCCAGCGGAGTTTCGAGCCGCCCCGCGTCCCGGGCCGGCGGTCACTTGAAGAGATAGCGGCAAATCGCCTCGACGGTCGCCTCCAGGATCTTCGATCCGTCGCTCCCCTCCTCGGGGAAGACCATCGCGTCCACGGCGACCCTCACCATGCCTTGGACGACGAAGGCCGCGAGGCCGAGGTCGCCGACCCTCAGCATGGCCGCGTTGAACCTGAGGTACTCGAGGATTATCTCGGTCTCCCGCGCCCGCTTCCGGCGGAGGATTTCGGCCACCTTGGGGTGGACGTAGCCCAGGCTCCGGAGCTGGTCGTAGAGCTCCCGCGTAGGCTCCTGGAGGCCGACCATCCGCTCGATGACGCGCCTGAGCCACAGCCCGATATCGGATCGGCAGAGCTCCTTCTCGCCGGAGAGATCGTCCAGGGCGCGGTTCAGGGAGGAGTCGTACTTCTCCAGTATGTCCGCGAGGATCTCTTCGCGATCCTCGTAGTACGAATAGAGGCTCCCGATCGAAACCCCCGCCCGATCGGCGATGTGGTTCGTCGTGGTCTGGTAATAGCCCCGCTCGCAGAAAAGCTTGTACGCCGACTCAAGGATCCTGTCCTTCGTCGCCTGGCTCCTGGACTGGCGAGGCCGCCGCGTTTCACCCAATTTTGTTCAGCCGATCCTTTCCCCCGGCAATGCTACCAAGCGCCGCAGGAAAAATCAAGAAATATGAGCTAAAGCTCGCATTCTTATTGACCTAGGCGAACTCCGTGGCTAAATTATGAGCAATTACTCACGTTTGGAGGTGCTTCTTGCCGTCTCAGACCCGCTCTCCGGGCGGCCTCACGGTGCTTTCGGTGGCCATCGGCGTCTTCATGACGAGCCTCGACATCAACGTCGTGAACATCGCCCTGCCCTCCATCCAGCGCCAATTCGGCGTCGGGGTCGGGGATGTCCAGTGGATCGTCGTGGGCTACCTCTTCGTCCTCTGCGCCTCCCAGCTCATCGTGGGAAGGTTAGCCGATATCATCGGGCCCAGGAAAGTATTCCTGGGGGGCCTCGCCGGATTCACCGCGGCCTCCCTCGCCTGCGGCTTTTCTTCCGGCATGGTCACGCTGGTCGCCTCGCGGATCGCGCAAGCAGCCTTCGGTTCCATGATCGTGGCGACGAGCAACGGCCTGATCACCTCGGCGGTTCCGGCGACGAGGCGAGGAGCCTCCCTCTCGGCGACGTCCTTGGCCGTCGCCCTCTCGACCATGGCGGGGCCTCCCCTCGGGGGCTTCCTGATCCAGCTCTTCGGCTGGAGCGGCGTGTTCCTGATCAACGCGCCCATCGGGATCGCCGCCATAGCCCTCGGCGCCGCCGCGATCCCCGCGGACCCGCCCCGCCGCCCCGAGAGCTTCGACGCGTTAGGCGGCGGACTCTTCCTCGGGGCCCTGGCGGCGCTCGTCTTCCTCCTCGAAGGGGCGGCCGCCGGCGCCCTAAGTCCCCTCGCCGGGGCCGCCGGCGCCCTCGCCGGAGTTGCCCTCGCGGTCCTGTTCGCCCTCCGGGAAGCCGCCGCCCCCTACCCCCTCCTCGACCCGAAGCTCTTCCGGATCCCGGCCTTCCTCCTCTCGAACCTCGCCGCGACCTCGTTCTTCGTCGCGGAGTTCATGCTTGTCTTCATCGTGCCCTACTACCTCCAAGGCGTCCGCCGGCTCTCCACCTCCGCCTCGGGGCTCATGATGCTCCCCCTGTCCCTCGGCATGGTCCTCGCCGCCCCGATCGCGGGGAAGCTCTCGGACAAGGCCGATCCCCAGGCCGTGGCCGCGGGCGGCCTCGTCCTCTTCGCCCTCGCCGCCCTCGCCCTCGCCGCGTTCCAGGCCGCGACGCAGGAGTGGATCGTCCTCGCCGTCTTCCTCGTCGCGGGAGTCGGGGCGGGGTTCTTCCAGGCGCCCAACGCCAACGCCGTCATGAGCGCCGTCGATCCGCCCCGCCGCGGCATAGCCGGGGCGGCCCTCGGGACCATGAGGAACCTGGGCATGCTCCTCGGGGAAGCCGCCGCGGCGGTGGCCCTGGCGGCGGCGGATCGGAGGCTGCCGCCGGCCTCCTCCCCCGCGGGGACCTTTGCCGCGTTGTCCGGAATCGGCGTGGGGGCCGCCTGCGCAGCGGCCATCGCTGCCGCCATGAGCCTCAGGCTCCTGGGCGAGGGCGCCCATCTCCGCCGAGGAGCCTGAGCCCGCCCCCGGAGCGACAGGCCGCCTTCGAGACCATAGCTTCCCCAAGCCTATTTTAAGGGGGGGAGCGCGGCCGGCCTCGCGGCGCGTTGCGCGCTATAGGTCCCGCTGCTCCCCCTCGCTCCGCCCTCCTCGCCCGCTCCCCCGCGCCGGGCCGCGCAGGCTCCGGTGGGCTCCGCTACCCCCGCACGCGCCTCGGGGGAGAGTGCCGCGACCGCGCGCGCCGGATCGTCGACGAGCCAATGCCGCCGCATCGACGCTCCGTTCGCCTTGAATATCGGCTGGAGTTGGCGGCCCCGGGTTGGACGTCACACCAGGCGAAGGAGGCGCTTCCGACATCGTTCCCGCTCTTCTTGTCCCTCCGGGCGGCCGGTTCTCGCTGGTGCCACGGGAGCTTCTCCTTCATGTCCGCCCAGGTCTGGTTTTCCTCGAAAGCGCCGAAGTGCGCGAGGATGGGCTTGACGCCGGAGGTCGAACCGGGGAGGTCGCCGCCGAGGATTTCCTGGCCGCTCTTCCCGGGGCCGTCCCCTCCCGACCGCCAGGGGCCCTAGGCCGCCGCGTATTTCCCTACCCCCTCCTTTCCTGCTATAGTCGATCTCCCCAGGAGAATAGCCATGAAGCAGACTTACAATAGCGGCTCCCAGTCCGACGAGCTCGCCAAGATGTACGAACAGAGTTTTTCCGGGTTCAGCAAATTCAGGCCGGGCCAGGCGGTGAAGGCCGAGGTCGTGTCGATCTCCAAGGACAGCGTGTTCCTGCAGCTGAACGGGAAGAGCGAGGGGATCATCGACCGGGACGAGCTCGCCGACGACGAGGGCGAGCTCTCGGTGAAGGCGGGGGACACTATCAGGGCCTTCTTCCTCAAGGCCGAGGACGGGGAGATGCGCTTCACCACCAAGATCAGCGGGAAGGAGGCCGGCTCGGAGATGCTCGAAGAGGCCTACCTCCAGAAGATGCCGGTGGAGGGCCTTGTCGATCGGGAGATCAAGGGTGGCTACGAGGTAAAGTTAGGCGATTTCCGCGCCTTCTGTCCCTACTCCAAGATGGGGGACAGGCGTTCCGAGGAAGGCGCGGTCTACGTCGGCAAGCGCCTGACCTTCAAGATAGAGGAGTTCAAGGACAGGGGCAGGAGCATCCTCGTATCGAACCGGGCGATCCACGAGGAGGCCCGGCAGGCCCGGCTCGAGGAGCTGAAGAAGAGCCTCCGGGAGGGCATGGTCGTCGCGGGGAGGGTCGCGTCCATCCAGAGCTACGGCGCCTTCGTCGACCTGGGGGGCATCCAGGCCCTCCTGCCGGCCTCCGAGATGAGCCGCGCCCGGGTGGAGGACATCGGGGCGATCCTCTCGGTGGGCCAGGAGATCGAGGCCGCTGTCCTGCAGCTCGACTGGCAGAGGGAGCGCATCAGCCTCAGCATGAAGAGCCTCACCGCCGATCCCTGGGACTCCGCGGCGGAGCGCTACCCGGTGGGCTCCAAGCACGCCGGCAAGGTCGCGCGATTGGTCGATTTCGGCGCCTTCGTCTCCCTGGAGAGCGGGGTCGACGGCCTCGTGCACAGCTCCGAGCTCGCCAAGGCCGGCCGCGGGGGGCCTAGGGGGGAGCTCTCCCTGAAGCTCGGGCAGGAGCTGTCGGTGGAGGTCCTCGGGGTGGACCAGGCCGGGAGGAGGATCTCCCTCAAGCCCGCGTCCTCGGCGGAGGAGGACGCGACCGCCGCCAAGTACATGGACGATTCCGAGGATTCAGAGACCTACAGTCCCTTCGCCGCCCTCCTCAAGAAGAAGTGAGCCGGCGCCCTTGGGCGCGTAGAGGGCCCCGGCCGCCGGGAGCCTGAGGCCGGCGGCCGCCCCGGATCCGTGCGTTGCGCGACACTAAATACCCCATTCGACTCATCGGAGGAAGGAGGCCGCGGTGCAAATCCTCCGAAGCTGGATAATACTATAAGCCAGGAGGAAGCCATGGCGATGACCAGGATCCAGCTAGCCAGGAGAATCATCTTGGGGGCCGCTTTGACCGGGGTCACCCTCCTCGCGTTCCTGCACCAGAGGACTCAGGGCATGCCGTCGATCGACGCCCTCGACCCCTTCGGGGGCCTCGAGACCCTCCTCAAGTTCGTCGCGGGGGGCGAACTCATGAAGCGGATCGAGCCCGGCACCATAGTGCTTTTCGGCGCCGTGATCGTCTTGGGCCTCGTCCTATCCCGGTTCTTCTGCGGATGGCTGTGCGCCTTCGGGGCCCTGCAGGCGGTCTTCGGCTGGCTCGGAAAGAAGCTCTTCCGAAAGCGTTTCTCCCTTCCCGAGAAGCTCGATTCGAGCCTGCGGTGGACCAAGTATCCCCTCCTCGCGGCCATCGTCGCTCTGACTTGGCGGGCGGGAGACCTAGTCATCCGCCCCTACGACCCGATGGCGGCCTACGGCCACCTCTCGGCGGGCCTCGCCGCGGTCTGGGAGGAGTTCGCCGTAGGCTTGGTCTTCCTCGCGGCGGTCATGCTCCTCTCGGCCCTCTACGGGAGGGTGTTCTGCAAGTATCTCTGTCCTTTGGGGGCCCTCAACGCGATCCTCGGGAGGGTTCCCCTCTTCAGGATCAGGCGGGAGGAGTCGAGCTGCGTTTCCTGTTTAAAATGCGACAGGTCCTGCCCGATGGGCATCGAAGTGTCGAAGGCCGAGGGGGTCGATTCCCCGGAATGCATCGCCTGCCTGGAATGCGTATCCGCTTGCCCCACGGAGAAGGAGACCCTCGCGACGACCCTGGGGGGAAAGGCCCTGAAGCCCCGATCTATCCTCTGGATCGGCCTCGGGATATACCTCGCCGCGGCCGCCGCGGGTCTGGGCCTGGGGATGCTCCGCTTCGCCCCGGCGAGCCTTGCGGAGCGGGCGGCCGCCGGATCCCTCAAGGTCGATGATATCAGGGGTTCCTTCACGTATGCCCAGGTGGCGAAGGCTTTCGGAGTGGACCTCGAGAGTCTCTATCGTGAGCTCGGGGTCGACCCCACGAAAGTCCCCCCGGAGACGATGCTCAAGGATACGGGGAAGCTCGCGGGGATAGCCGGGTTCGAGGCCGAGTCCGTGAGGGAGGCCGTGGCGAGGCTGACCGGGACGAAGCCCCCGGGAGGGAAGGACGGCGGGGGGACGGCGCCGAAGGCGGGATTCGCCCTCGAAGGCGCGATGAGCGTCCGGGATATCGCCTCTGGCATCGGCGCGACGGACGAGGAGGTGCTCTCCAAGCTCGGCCTCCCCGCCGACATGCCGGCTGACCGGCCACTGAGGGAGCTCCAGGGGAGATACCATTTCACCATGTCCGAGCTCAAGGCGAGGATGGCGCGTTGACGGGGGGCGCCCGAGGCACCGTTGGACGCTTGAGCCGCCGGCCGCGCATTGAAGCTGCCGCGCTGCCCGGGGTATGATTCTCTCCCTCGGTCCGCGGGGCGCGGCCATAGGTGGCGATGAAGAGAGACTATTCGAGGATGCGGGTCTACAGCCAGATCCTGGGCATCGCCTGGCCCGCGATCGTGGAGCAGGTCCTCGTCATGACCGTGGGGATCGTGTCCACGGCCTTCGTGGGGCGGATCGGCACGGCGGAGCTGGCGGCGGTCGGCTTAGTCAACATGATTGTGACCTTCATCCAGACCGTCTTCGAGGGGCTGTCCACGGGCTCGACGGTGGTCATAGCCCGGGTCACCGGCGAGGGCGACGCGCAGGAGGCCAAGCGGGCGATGGTCCAGTCGCTCTACGTGGGCGCCGCCGCCGGCGCGCTGGTGGCCATCCCCGCCCTCGTATTCGCCCGGCCCGTGCTGGGGCTCTTCTTCGCGGGCACCGACCGCGCGGTGCTGGACATAGGGCTCTCCTACTACCGGATCGTGATGCTCGGGACGCCTTTCCTCGTCGTGGACCTCATCACGGCGGGGGCGACCCGGGGCTCTGGGGACATGAAGACGCCCATGCTCGTGACCCTGGGGGTCAACGCCCTCAACGTCCTCCTCCAGTCGATCCTGGTGCCCCGCTTCGGGGTGACGGGCTCCGCGGCGGCGGTGCTCATGTCGCGCGTCGCGGGAGGGGTCGCCAGAGTCGCCGTCGCCTTCCTGAAGCCGGGGCCCATGCGCCTGGGGCGAGGCGACGACTACGGCCTGCGCCCGGCGCTGATCGGGCGGATATTCAAGGTGGGCGCCCCGGCTTTCCTCGAGCAGTTCATTATGCAGGGCGGCTTCCTGATGCTCCAGATCATCATCATCGGCATCGGGGTGGCGGACGCGGCGGCCTGGCAGGTGAGCGTCAACGTCAACTCCTTCGCCTTCATGCCCATCATGGGCTTCGCGATAGCGACCACGACGATCGTGGGGCAGAGCCTGGGGCGGGGCGACAGGAAGGGGGCCGGGATCTACGCCCTGGAAGCGAACACCATGGGCGTGGCGGTCATCTCGGCCATCGCCGCGTGCAGCTTCGCCGCCGCCCGGCCCCTCGCCTCGATCTTCACGACGGACGGCGAGGTCATCGCCCTCAGCGCGGCGGTCATCTCGATATTTTCCTGCATCGACCCCTTCCTCGGCGTCATGAACGTGAGCGCCGCGGTCCTGCGGGGCGCTGGGGACGTGATGTACGTCACGGTCACGGCCTTCGTCGGCCTGTGGGTCTTCAGGATCGCGGCCTCGCTCATCCTCGTCCGCGGGCTGGGCATGGGCATCTACGGCGTGATGATCGGCACGGCGATGGACTTCGCCGTGCGCGCCGCGATGTACAGCCTCAGGGTGCGCGCCGGGCGGTGGAAGGAGCTCAAGGTCTAGGCGGGGCTGTGCAGGGAGCGCCCAGGGGCGCCTGGCCGCCGAAGAGGGCCCCCGGGACTCTCGCCCCGGGGGCCTCAGGATCGCGCGGGCCGATCTCCTCGGCCCGGCGGGTCCTACTCGCCCGCCGCGGCGTTCGCCCCGGCGATGCGGCCGTAGACGATGGCGGTGGGGATGGCGTTGCCGCCCAGGCGGTTGCCGGCGTTCACGCCGCCGGCGGTCTCCCCCGCGGCGTAGAAGCCGGGTATCCACTTCCCGGACTTGTCGAGGACATGAGCCTCCTTGTCGATGGCGAGGCCGCCCATAGTGTGGTGCACCGAGGGGGACCGGGGGGTCGCGTAGAAGGGACCGTGCTCGAGCTTGGGCCCGAAGTTCTTCTTCCCGAAGTCGGGGTCCGCGCCCTTCTCGATGAAGGAGTTGTACTTCGCGATCTCGGCGACCAGGGCTCCCTTGGGCATGCCGATCTGGGCCTCGAGGTCGGCGATGGTGTCGGCCCGGTAGATGCTCTTCGTCTTCACGAGGTCCTCGACCTTGTCGCCCCAGCCGTTCTTGCCGTCGGGGGAGATGCCCGCGGTGTCCTTGTCGCAGATGATGTAGAAGAGGGCGTGGCTCTGCTTGAGGGCCGCGGCGGAGAGGACGTCCCGCTCGGCGTACTCGTTCACGAAGCGCTTGCCCTGCTCGTTCACGAAGACCTGGGTCTCGGCGCTGCCCCAGACTCCACCGCCGAGGGAGCCGGTGACGGGGTGGGAGGAGGGCATGAGCTGGATGAATCCCATGCCGAAGAGATCGGCCCCGGCCTTCTCGCCCATCACGATGCCGTCGCCTGTGGCGTTGGTCGTGTTGGTCGTGGGCATGGTGAGGGGGAGGCTCGGCCAGTAAGTGTTGTACTTGGCCCGCATCTCGGGGTTGGCGCCGAAGCCGCCTGAGGCCATGACCACGCCCTTGGAAGCGCGGAGGACGACGGGAGTGCCGTCGGCCTTCTTGGCCTTCACCCCGGCGACCCTGCCATTCTCGACGATGAGCTCCTCGCCCTTGGTCTCGAGCATGATCTCGACGCCGAGCTTGGCGGCGTTCTCCGAGAGCACCTTGATGAAGCCGGTGCCCACGGGGTACATGGTGCCGTGGGTCCGGGGCCAGAGGGCGCCGAGGACCGTGGAGATGTCGTCGCTGAACTTGAGGCCGAGGGACTCGAGCCACGCGATGGACTTGGGCGAGCCCTCGCAGAGAGTACGCACGAGGTCGATCTTGCCGTGGATCTCGTTGCCCTTGAGGTCGACGCGCTTGCCTCCGAGGTAGGTCTGGATCATGTGGAGCTCGACGGAATCGAAGAGCTTGTCGGAGCCCGAGGCGAGGTAGGCCTTGATCTGCCCCTGGAGGGTGACGAGGACGGGACCGTACTCGCCGAAGTCGGCGGGTTTATAGTCGAGGAAGGTCACGAGGTCCCCGAGGAGGGGCTTGGTCATCTTGACCGAAGCCTGGCGCTTCGGATCGACGGCGTTGTAGGCGCCGCCGGCCCGGATGGTGTTGCCGCCGAGGGCCGAGGACTTCTCGATGAGGATGACCTTGGCGCCGGACTGGGCGGCCGAGACCGCGGCCGCGAGGCCCGCCCCGCCGCCACCCACGATCACCACGTCGGCGCTCTTCTCGACGAGGGCGCCGGCGGCCGCTGCCTGGACTTTCTTGGCCTTGAGGGCGTCAATGTCGCCGCCGGCCTTCTTCACGCACTCTTCCACCGCCGCGAGGACGGCCTTGCTCGACATGGAGGCGCCGGACACGACGTCGACGTCCAGGCTCTGGCCAGCGACGATCTCGTCGGCCACCTTCTGGAGGGCCACGTCGCCGATGCCTTGGGTCTCCTCGGCCTTGAGGATCTTTATGCCGAGGATGGCCGAGGCGCTGAACCGGACCTCGACCTCCACTTCCCCGTGAATGCCCTGGGCTTTGGCCGTGTAGGTGCCGGCCTTGTACAGGCCGGCGGCCGGCGCGCTCTTCGCCCCGCCAGCGCAGGCCGAGGTCGCCGCCGCGATCAGCCCGACCGCCGCGACCAAGGCGACGAGGCCGAGCCGCTTAGCTCCGCTCTTTCCTCTCATTCTCTGGACTCCTTCTGCGGCCCCCTTGGGGGACCGGAAGCGAGTCTAAAGGTTCAAGCCGCTAGAAGGTCAACCGAATAGCCCGCATTTTATCGATAAACGGGCATATATATCCTGTACAGATATCTGGGTTCTTCCTTAGCCCCGAGGATGCCGAGGAAGGTCCCGCGGGGGTCGCCGGCTAGCTCGAGGCCGGATGCGGCGAAGCGGTCTCGGAGGGCCGAGACCTCGCCGGGTTCCAGCGTGCCGGCCTCCTGGCGGAGGAAGGATAGGGCGAGGCAGTCGGCCGCGGGGAAGCTCTCGGCTATCCCGCGTTCGGGGGGCTCCAGGCTCTCAGCCTCGATGCCGAAGCCCCACCGGCAGCTCAGGTCCTCTAGGCCGAGGAAGGCGCGCCGGGGGATGACGAGGGAGTAGGAGACGCAGGGCAGAGCCTCCATCCACGACCGCACGAGGGCGCTTCGGGCGGGATCGTCGAGGGCGTAGCCCGAGTCGATGGTGAACACGTACTTCATCGCGGGGAGGCGCGCCTCGGCGAGGCTTTCTCCCTGGCGCATCGCGACCTCCACTTCGGCGCGGTAGGCCCCGAGGGCCCGCCTCGCCCTCTCGATCCTAGCCGCCTCGGACTCGAGCTCAGATTCCCGCTCGGCCAGGGCCGAGGCGAGCGCCTCCGGTGCGCCTTCGGCGAGGAGCCTCGCGGTGCGCTTGAGGTCGAGGCCCAGGCTCCGGTAGCGCCTCGCCATGAGGAGGGCGCAGCTCTCGGCCGGGGTGTACCTGCGATAGCTGTTCCGATCTTGCTTGGCCGGGGCCACGAGGCCCTCGCCCTCGTAGTAGCGCATGGCCGAAGGGGCGAGGCCTATGAGGGAGGCCAGACGCCCGATGGTGATGCCGTTCCGGGTGCGCTCCCCGGCCCCGCGGCGCTTCACTCCGGAGCGGCGGGGCATCCCGGTCCCCCGCGGCGACGTCGATGATAGGACAGCATGTCGGGATAAAAATACGGTCGCCCGCCCAGGCGGGTCAAGCTGCGGGGCGCCGCGAGGGCGCCGGCCCTAGGGGACCGCGGTCGGCCCCAAGGCCCTTTCCTCTCCGGTTCGATGAGCGCATACTTCTTCCATGCGCAAAGAATCAGAGGATTCCGCGCTCGAAAGCGCGGCCAAAGCCATACGGTCCAGCGAGGCCCTCATCGCCTTCACCGGAGCCGGCATCTCGGTGGAGAGCGGCGTCCCCACATTCCGCGGCGAGGGAGGCCTCTACGAGACCATGGACCCGAGCCTCCTCGAGATAAACCGCTTCAACTCCGAGCCGAAGATCTGCTGGGAGGCGATCCGGTCGGTGTTCTACTCGGCCGGTCCCTCGGGGAAGCGGCCCGAGCCCAACGCCGCCCACCGGGTCCTGGCCAAGTGGGAGGCCGCAGGCTTCCTCCGGAGCGTCGTCACCCAGAACATCGATGGCCTCCACTCGAAGGCGGGTTCGCGCAACGTCGTGGAGTTCCACGGGTCCACGAGGGAACTCCTCTGCCGGCGCTGCGGCAAGAGGATCGCCGCCACCGACGAGGCCCTGGACTCGGGGCTCCTAGCCTCCCTGCCCCCGCTCTGCCCGGACTGCGGGACGATCCTAAAGCCGGACTTCGTGTTCTTCGGCGAGGGCATCCCCCAGGAAGCCTACTCCGACGCCTTCTCCGCCGCCGCCGAGGCCGACGCCTGCATCGTCGTCGGCTCCACGGGAGTCGTCTACCCGGCCGCCCAGGTGCCCATCATGGCCAAGCGCTCCGGGGCCACGGTGATCGAGGTCGACCCGGGGGACACTGAGTTCTCCTCATCCATAGTCGACATCCACGTGAGGCTCGGCGCCGCCGAGGCGATGACCAAGCTCGACGAACTCGTCGGGCGCTAGGCCTTCTCCCGCCTGGCCGCGGCGGCGGAGAGGACTACGGCCGCCGCCAGGATCGAGGCGATGACCCCGAGGGAGAGCCCGATGGGTATCTTGAAGAATCCCGAGACGAGCATCTTGGCCCCCACGAAGACGAGGATCGCCGAGAGGGCGGGCTTCAGGTAGCGGAACTTGGCCACCGCCCCGGCGAGGACGAAGAAGAGGGCCCTGAGGCCGAGGATGGCGAAGACGTTCGAAGTGTAGACGATGAAGGGGTCTTCGGTGACCGCGAAGATGGCGGGGATCGAGTCCACCGCGAAGACGAGGTCGGTGGTCTCCACCACGATGAGGACGAGGAAGAGTGGCGTCGCCGCGGCGCGCCCCCTGCGGCGCGCCCCCGGGGCGCCGGGCCGCCGCACGAAGAACCTGCCCCCCTCGTAGCCCTCGGTCACCGGGAGGAAGCGCCGGGCGAGCCTCACGACGGGGTTCTTCTCGGGGTGGATCTCGGCTTCCTTGTGGGCGGCCATCTTGGCCCCGGTGAAGACGAGGAAGGCCCCGAAGAGGTACATGACCCAGTGGAAGCGCTCGAGGAGGACCGAGCCGCCGAGGATGAGGGCGCCCCGCATGACGAGGGCGCCGAGGACGCCCCAGAAGAGGACCCGGAAGCGGTTCTCGGAAGCCACGCCGAAGGCCGAGAAGACGAGGATGAAGACGAAGATGTTGTCCACGCTGAGGGACTTCTCGATGAGGTAGCCGGCGAGGAACTCCAGGGCAGCTTCCCCGCCCTTCCAGAAGTAGAGTCCGACGTTGAAGGCCAGGGCCAGGGCTATCCACCCGGCGCTCGTGAGGAGGGCTTCCTTGATCGAGACCTCGTGGGCTTTGCGGTGGAAGACGAGGAGGTCGAGGGCAAGCATCGCCACAACGAAGGCGTTGAAGGCGATCCAGGGCCAGGCGTCGTCGAAGGCCATAGGGCTTTCTCCAAGCGTCGGCGGGACCCGATGATAAAACACAGGGAGACCCGCGACTAATAGATAGTCGTATTGGTCTCGCCATCGCTTGCGCGCTTGTCCGGCCGGAAGGCAGCCCTCCGGGCTCGCCTCCGTCTTGACGACCGGCCAACCCGTTGGACGGGCGGCTACTCCCCAATCACTTCCTTCAAGATAGTTATTCCCGCGGATTAGTCAAGGGCGAGGTCTACGGGGGCGCGCCGCGGGCGCGCCCCTCATGGGCTCCCCCTCTTCCGCTCGGGGAGATGCGTGGGCCGACTGTGGCGCGACGGATTAATGGAAAACTAACGCAGGCCCAACAATCCGGGTGCTAGGATCCTCCCGCAGGAAGGAGAGGAACCCATGGCACAGAAGACCAGCGACAAGTTAGCTGCCATAAAGAAGTGGCTCGAGCGCAACCCGGAAGTCGGCCCCACCATCAAAGCAGCCCAGGCGGCACTGGCCGCCGCCGAGAGAGCGACGGCCGAGTCCGCCGCCGCCAAGGCGGCCCTCGCCGAGGCCGCGGCGGCCAAAGGCCGGGCCCTGGCGGCCCTGGACGAGGCGATAGCCAAGGCGAAGGCCGAGAAGAAGCTCAAGGCCAAGGGAGCCAAGATCCAGGCGAAGCTCGCCTCCCTCTCCGCCAAGGGCTAGTATCCCCGGGTAGGCGGGCGCCCGCCCGGAAGGGGCGCGAAGCGCCGCCGCCGAGCCGGCGGCGGGGCCAAGTCGAACCGCCTCTCAGCGGCCGAGGATCGCGGCCGTTGCCCTCTCGTACTCGGCTTTGGACTTCGACCGCCCGAGGGCCGCGAGCTCGCGCCTCGCCGAGGGGAAGGAGGCGCCGAGGTAGGTCCAGAGCTCCTTCATCTTGTCGAGGAGGTGGCCGGGGCCGCAGAGGGCCTCCTGGTACGACCGGTACAGGTCCTCGTGCCAGCCCCGCAGGCGGGAGAGCCGGTCTCCCTCGATCGCCCCGGACTTGATCTCCTCGGGCAGGAAGGGATTCGAGACGGCGCCCCGCCCGATCATCCACTCCTCCACACCGGGAAATCGGCGGGAGAGGGCTTCGTAGTCCCCGCGGCTCCCGATGTCGCCGTTGTAGACCACCCGATGCCGGCAGGCTTCCGCGGCCCCGGCGAAGCCGTCCAGGTCGACGGTCCCCCGGTACATCTGGGTGCCTATCCTGGGGTGGATGATCACCCGCGACAGGGGATGGTCGTTGAGCACTGGCATGAGCGCGAGGATCTCGCCGGGGTCGAAGCGGCCGAGGCGGACCTTGACCGACGCCTCGACCTCCGGGACGGCGCAGAGCTCGTCGAGGATCTCCCCGACGAGGCCGGGGTACGGCAGGAGGCCGGAGCCGCGCCGCTTCTTGGCCACCATCGCGAAGGGGCAACCGAGGTTGAGGTTCACCTCGCGGTAGCCCAGGCCGACGAGGACCGCCGCGGTAGCGGCGACGGCGGAGGGATCGTTCCCGAGGATTTGGGCCGCGAGGCTCGGAGCCGGGTCTCCGGCCAGCCTCGCCCGGGCGATTCCCGGAGAGCCGGAGGGGTTGGGCAAGAGATCCTTGAAGTGCCTCGGCTTGGCCGTCGAGCCGGGGATGGCGACGACGAAGGGCGCCACGGCGCCGTCGAAGCCCGAGAAGTGCCGAAAGTACGAGTCCCGGAACACCCGGTTGGTGACTCCGTGGAGCGGAGCGAGGTGCAGCTTCATGGCCTATCAGTCCCGGCCATCGACTATACCGCCAGAGCCGCCGGCGAGTCTCCGCCGGCGACCGGGCGCCGCTAGGCCGGCCAAGTTAGGCAGACGAGGACCGCCCAGGCGATTCCCCAGGCGACGCCTCCGAGGATCTCGGAGACGCTGTGCCCCTCGAACTGGGGAGGCACCTCGGCCCGGGAGAGGGAGCTGCGCTCGAGGAGCCGGTCCACTTCCCGGGAGTCTTGAGCGACGATCCTGCGCATCTTGAGTATGTCGTAGACGATGATGCAGCAGACGGTGAAGGCGAGGGCGAAGAGGCTGGACCCGAACCCCTCGGCCAGGCCCACCCCAGCGGTGCAGGCGACGATGAAGGCGGTGTGGGAGGACGGCCATCCGCCGTAGTTGGCTACGTCCCTCAGCTTGGGCAGCCGGCCGGCGGCCAGGGGCTTCAGGGTCTTGAACACCTGGGAGCTGAGCATGGAGGCGAGGGCCGCGACCAGGGGTCGATTGAGGAGTAGTTCCCAAGGGCGGAGCTGATTCATGGATACGAGGATATTCGATCCCGGTCTCCGCCGCAACGCCGTTCAAGGCCTGAAGCGAAGGGAAGCCTTCACTCCGCCGTCCTCCGAATCGATCTCGAGCTTGCCGTCGAGCTGGGCCGCGAGGAGGTAGACCATCCTCAGGCCGAAACCCTTCGCCGCGGCGAGGTCGAAGCCCGGCGGAAAGCCCACGCCGTCGTCGCGGATATCGAAGACCAGGTCGTCGCCGTCGGGGACTGCGGCGACGGAGATCGTCCCTCGCCGGCCGTCGGGGAAGCCGTGCTTCAGGCTGTCGGTGACCAGCTCGTTCACGATGAGCCCCAGGCTCACCGCCCGCTTCAGGTCGATCCTGAAGCTCGGGACCCGGCGGTCGACGACGATCCGGCCGTCGTCGCAGCCCATGCTGGCGAGGGCCGAGTCGAGGACCCGCCCGAGATAGTCCGACATGTCCACGGACTCGGTTCCGCCCGCGTCGAAGAGCTCCTCGTAGAGGTCGCCGACCGCGGATATCCTCGCCCGGACCGAGGAGATCGCGGCCTTGGCCTCGGGGTGGGTCGCGGCCTGGGCTTCGATCCCGGCGATCGAGGCGATGACGCTGATGCTGTTCTTGATCCGGTGTTGCAGCTCCCTGAGGAGGACCGCCTTCTCCTCGGCCGCGGCCTTCTCCGCGCGGATGTCCGCGGCGCTCTTGAGGGCCCCGCTGAGCTGCCAGCGCAGGATCTCGCAGAGCAGGGCGTCGTCCTTGTTGGAGATCTCGTACACCACGAAGCCGAAGCACTCCAGGCCGAAGTACAGAGCCTGGGCCAGGAGGGAGTTCCCGGCCGCGCCGAAGGGCTCGCTGGCCGGCACGAGCTCCCAGGCCGGGAAGAGGACGCCGCCCGGCGGGATAGGTCGGCGCTCGCCGTTCCTGTAGGAGAGGACCAGCCGCGCCTCCCCCGTCGGGTCGTCCAGGCGGGAGAACAGGGAGATGCAGCAGCCAGTGAGACCGAGGCGCGAGAGGTGGGCGGCGACTATGTCCATCTGCTCTTCGACCTCGCTGATGCCGCCCAGGCGCTCGCTGATCCGGCGAAGGGCCTCGTGGCGGGCCCCGAAGGAGACGCTCCTCCTCGCGATCTGGCTCTGGATGGATATGGCCGAGAGCTCCTGGGCCCTACCCCAAAGCTCCCCGGCCCTCAGCTGGCAGTCGTGGCCCTGGGCGGCGACCCAGGGGACGATGGCGCGCTGAATAGCCACGAGGAGGCGGAGCCAGCGGGTCGGCTCGGCCCCGGCCGCCACGGCCTTCTCGATCTCTCGCTCGAGCGCCGGAATGAAGAGCCCCTCGCCCTCGCCGCGGATCTCCCGGGAGAAGAGCTTCCACAGGCCCTCGACCGCCGCCTCGGAAACCGCGGCCTCGGACTCGCGGAGGCAGGCGGCGACGGCGGCCCAGCCGTCCTCCGCTTCGGCGGGGGCCTGGCGCTCCCGCCGGGGATGAGAGCGGGATGAAGAGAGCCCCTCCTGGTCGAGGGAGCCGGGGCAGCCGCACGAGCGGCGCCGCACGAAAGTCACGGGCAGGATCTCGACCTCGGGGACCGGCCGCCCCTCGATCATGTCGGCGAGGATACCCACGGCCCTCCTCCCCATGGCGAAGAAGGGCGGGTCAGCGGAGCTGAGGGTGGGCGAGACGGCGAGGTCCTCGGGGAGGTTGTCGAAGCCCGCGACAGCTATGTCCTCGGGGATCCTGAGCCCGACCTCGGGCAGCGCCTTGATGGCGGAGAGGACGAGGATGTCGTCGGCTCCGGCGAGGGCGTCGGGCGGCGGAGCACCCGAGGCGATGATGGCCCGCATTGCCGCGAGACCGTCCAGCTCGTCGGCCGGGCTGGGGGCGAGGCGGGGATCGAAACCGAGGCCGTGGGCCTCGAGGCTGTCCCGATACGCCCGGTAGCGCTCGGCGAAGCCCTCGTGGGTGCCTCCGCCGCGGATGAAGGCCACGCGCCTGCGGCCGTGCGCCTCGATGAGGTGGTCGACCGCGCCGCGCATACCGCCGTAATCGTCCATGAGGACCGAAGGCCTGCCGTCGAAGCGCATCTCCATGCTCACGAGGGGCGTCGAGCCGAAGCGGGACAGGAACTCGGCCAGCCCGTCCCGGGGGAACATCCAACCGATAGCTGTGGACCAGACAATGAGCCCGTCGAGCCTGGCCGAGGCGGCCAGGTCGTACATGACGCTCGCCTGCCCCCCGTAGCGCGAGGAACTGAGGACCCCGCCGATGAAGCTGACGAGCCGGAAGCCCCGCGCCCGAGCGGCATCCACGACGCCATCCCACTGCCGGGTGGCCCAGGGCTCAACGGTGGACGAGGTGAGCAAGCCTATGAGGGGGGAATCGGAGCCCAGCAAGGTAAAGCGGTCCTCCTGCTTCGGCGGCTCGAGCGCGAAGGCCGTCAGTGCAAAGTCTAACAGCTAGCGAGGGACTGTCAAATAGGTGGGATGAGTTTCGCATCTCTCCGCGCCGCCAACAAGGTTCGAGGAACTCAGGAAGATTTACATGGCGCGCGAATGATTGTTTTGGATATTTTATTTATTTTAGTCCTTTTGTAGTAATTATAGTATCTCATCGATGACGCGGCTCTCTTTTGAAAAGACCTGGCCGCGAGCAAATAAGTGGAAATGACCAACCAACTAGGTAGAGGAGCGTATGAAGGTCTCAGTGATCGACGACGCGGTGGTTATGCGGAACATCCATAAGAACATCCTTGTGGATTTCAGGCTCCAGGAATCGAATTTCGACGAGGCGTCCGACGGGAAGATGGCCCTGCAGATAGCGGCCTCCCGGAAGATCGACTTGTTCCTCGTGGACTGAACATGCCCGAGATGAACGGCATCGATTTCGTGAAGACCATCCGGGCGATGGACTGCTACAAGGAGAGGCCGGTGGTGATGGTCACGAGCGAGGCGGCCAAATGCAACGCGATGGAGGCCATCGAGGTCGGGGTGACGAACTACATCGTCAAGCCGATCAAGGCGGGGATGCTGGAGGACGGGCTCGGGAAGTACATCCTTTGGGGAGGCGCGTGATGAAGGCCCAGTACATCAACCCTTTCTTGGCGCCTCGATGAACCTCGTCAAGAACTACCTCGGGGTGGAGTGCTCGAGCGGCGCCCCCTACATCAACCAGGATCCCTACAACCTGGACGAGGTGACGGACATCGTCGGCCTAGCCGGCGAGACGGTGGGCGCGGTAGTCCTGAGTTTCGGCCGGGATACGGCGATAGGCGTGGCCTCGAAGATGGCCGGAGAGAAGGACCTGAACCTCTCGAACGAGGTCGTGGACATCGTGAGCGAGCTCGCGAACATCGTGGCCGGCAACGCCAAGAAGGACCTCCTCGAGTTCCGGATCAGCATCTCCCTCCCCGGGGCCCTCATAGGCGAGGGTAGCAAGATCAAGTGGCCGAGCAACGTGCCGGTCATAAGCGTACCCTTCGAGTCCGAGCTCGGGCCCTTCACCGTGAACGTCTCCCTGAGGGTCTAGTGTGAAGCCAGCGACCAGGAGCCTCGCCGCGAAGCTGCGCCTCGGCATAGGGGCCATACTCGTCGCCTTCGCGGCGGCTGGGGCGGCGGTGGACGCCCGCGGCGCGCCGAGCGGCGGCCCGGGCGGAGGGGCCCGGACGGGGGCCGGGCGGCCGAGCGAATAGCCTCGGGTGACCGCGGCGCCAGGCTCGAGGGCGTGGGGATCGAGGAGTTCCGGGAGCCCGAGTCGAGCTTCAACGACATGGCCGAGCGCCTCGACGAGGCGGAGCGGGGCCTCGTGCGCAGCTACGAGGGTCAGCGCAAGATCCTCGACGAGATCCCCGTGGGCCTCCTGACCGTGGGTCCGGACTACAGGATCGGGCCCGAATACTCCGCCGCGACGGACGACATCTTCTCCACCGACAGCGTCGTCGGCGTGTCCCTCATCGGCCTCCTCGTCCCCTCGGAGTCCGATGCCGCGCAACGCGCCAGCGACGGGGGAGCGGGCGCCAGGGCCGCCGAGCTGGAGCGCTACCTCAGGCAGTTCTTCGAGAACACGACGGCGGACGAGGGCTTCCTCGGCGCGATGAACCCGATCCGGGACCTGACCATAGCTGGCCCCGAGGGGCGGCGGAACCTCGAGGTCGCCTTCACGCGGATCTACGACGGCGAGAGGGTGAGCGACCTCCTCGTGCGCATTGCCGACAGGACCAAGGTCATCGAGGCCGAGCGGGCCCTCGAGGAGGAGAGGCGGTCCCACAAGCGGGACTCCGACAGCATCCAGGCCATACTCAGCGTGGGCCCGGGCCCCCTGAAGGATCTCTTCGTCGAGACCCGAGAGGTCCTGGGGCGGATCAGGGAGAGGCTGGGCTCCCTCTCGCAGAGGGAATCGGTCAACGCGTGCTTCCGCGAGCTCCACAGCATCAAGGGCGCGGCGGGGAGCTTCGGCATAGAGGCCGCCGCCTTGACCGCCCACGAGGCCGAGGACATCTTCGCGGCCCTGCGCGACGGTCGCCGCGCCCCGAGCACCGCCGAGCAGGTGAGGATAAAGGTCCTCCTCGGCACGATCGGCGAGGAGCTGGACGCGTTCGAGGACCTCGTGCGCCGGCTCAAGGCGACCCTCGCTCGGCTGGAGGCCCAGGGGGAGCGGAGGACCGAGCTCCAGGAGTTCTTGGAGAGCCTCGGGCCGATGGTGGGCCAGCTCGAGCGCAGTCTCGTGAAACCCATGGAGTTGGTCACCGACGTCCGGGTCGATTCGATCCCCCACCTCAAGGAGATGAGGAGGATCATCATCCACCTCATCCGCAACGCGGCGGACCACGGCCTCGAGGACGAGTACGAGCGGCTCTTCCGGGGCAAGCCGAAGCGAGGCGCGATCAAGCTATCCATCCGCTCCAAGGGCGGGGCGGGGAGTGGCATCGAGGTCGAGGTGGAGGACGACTGGCAGGGCTTGGATTTCGACCGCATAGCCTCCCGAGGCGCGGAGATGGGGCTCGCGGCTCCCGGCGGGGTGGCGGCCCAAGACAAGGGGCGGCTCCTAGCCCTCCTCTTCAGCCCCGGCTTCAGCACCAAGGACAAGGTCGACGAGATATCAGGCCGAGGCGTGGGCCTCGACCTCGTGCGGGACATCGTGAAGAGCCTCGGAGGCGGCATCTCCATGGGCTCGGCCCGCGGCGTAGGCTCCCGCTTCTCCGTGACGATCCCCGCCTAGCCCTCCGCCGGAGGAGGGGCTGGGGAAAGAGAGAGGCCGCCGCCCCGCCGGGCGGCGGCCTCGGGCAGTTCCGAGGGTGTCGGCGGCCCTCACATTCCCATGATCGCCTTGTTGTAGGCGAAGTCGATGTTGGCGTTGGAGATGACGGTCTCGTTGAGCTTCTTGTAGTCGATCTTCGCGGACTGGAGGGCCGCGATGTCGCCCTTCGCGAGGGACGCGGCGAGGGGCGAGCTCTTCCCGAGGACCGTGGCGCGGATCGCGTCCAAGTCCTTGTCGGCGGCCAGCTGCGAGGCCTTCTTCTCCGCCATGCGGTAGCTCGCGACGTCGAACTTCACGAAGTCCTTGCGGACCTGGATCTTGTTCTTGTCGCCGGGGGCGGAGTCGGTGCGGAGGCAGTGGTTGTCGAACTCGATGTGGCCCTTCCAACCGAGCTTCTCGAGGATCCACAGGACGCCGACCATCTCCTTGAGGCCGTCCATGCCCGTGAGGACCGGGAAGTCGTTGTCGAACTGGCCGGCCTTCTGGTTGCCGACGTGGAGGAAGGGGAGCTTCCCGGCGTGGACCGCCAGGGCCGCCGCGTTGGAGGCCGAGAGGTTGGTCATGCCCTCGTGCTGGAGGAGCTCGGGGTTGACGCCCCAGAAGGAGGGGTCCTCGAGGCGGGAGATGAGGGCCAGGGCGTGGCCGGTGGTGGCGAGGAACATCTCGCCCCGGGGCTCGTTCGGCTTGGGCTCGATAGTGCCGCCCACGATGGAGAGCTTATTCGCCTTGGCGTAGCGCGCGGCGAGGTTGAGGCCCTCCTCGATGTACTTGTAGGCCACGGACCAGTCGATGGCGAACTGGCTCTCGAAGCCGTCCCGGGCGACCCAGTAGGTGAAGTATTCGGCTCCGAAGAAGTCGCCGATGCGGAGGGTGCGCATTACCTTCTGGGCGGCCAGGGCGCGGATCTCGGGGTCGGGGTTGGTGAGGCCGCCGTTGCGGAACACCTTGTCGCCGTGGAGGCTGCAGGTGACCATCTTCATCTTGAGGCCGACCTCGTCCATCATCGACTTGAGGGTCCGGATGGTCTTGTAGCAGTCGCTCGAGGGATCCTGGTCGTCCATCGGGTTGGTGGGCTCCCAGGCGACGATGTCGTCGTCGTGGGTGGAGGTGAAGTCGATGAGGCCCCGCTTCTTGGCGTCGCAGAGGATCTCGCAGGCTTCCACCGCGGTGATGCTGTCCATCACCCCGCCGCCGAAAGGATCGCCGCAGGTGCTCTTGACGCACCAGAAAGGCATCGAAAGTTTTCGCTGCATGGTATACCTCTCCAATGGATTGATGGCTCTGAGGGCCGACGAGCAAACTCGTCGACTTATGATAATAGAGGCCCGGCGCGCATTCAAGTTGATCCTCCAGCGGAGTTCAGGAGCCGCTCGGCGGCGCAACCCCGGACCGGCGATTTGTCAATCGGCGAATCGACCGCAAGGCCCCTGGACCCCGTCCGCTGGGGGCGCCACAATAGCGCCGACGAGGAGGAGCGAAGATGACGGACGCCGAGATCATCGGGACCATGCCCAAGGCCGAAGTGCACCTCCACCTCGAGGGGACGATCTCCCCCGAGACTCTCTGGGGCCTCGCCCGGCACAACCGCGTCGAGCTCCCGGTCTCGAGCCTCGAGGCCCTGAGGGAGCTCTACCGCTTCGAGGACTTCGGCAAGTTCATCGAGGTCTGGTCCCTCATGTGCTCCTGCCTAAAGTCCGAGGAGGACTACGTCGGCATGGTCGACGGCTTCGTCGGCGAGTGCCTCAGGCAGAACATCCGCTACGTCGAGGCCCACTTCACGCCCTACAACCACGAGCGCTTCGGCATCGGGGCGGCCAGGTCCCTCGAGATCGTGAGCCGGCGCCTCTCGGAGGCCGAGGCGTCCGGCGGGCCGGCGACGCGGCTCATCCTGGACATACCCTCCGAGGCCCGGGACGAGGCCGGGGAGTTCACCGCCTCCTTCCTCGAAGGCATCGCCGACCCCCTGGTCGTGGCCGTCGGCCTGGGAGGTCCGGAGGAGGGCTTCCCGCGCTCGCCCTTCGCGCCGTACTTCCAGCGGGCCCGGAGGGCGGGGTACCCGGCGGTGGCCCACGCGGGGGAGACCGGAGGCGCGGAGCACGTGCGCCAAGCGGTCCTCGAGCTCGGCGCCAGGAGGATCCAACACGGGGTGCGGGCGGTCGAGGACGAGTCGGTTCTCCGCCTCCTCGCCGAGAGGGACATCTGCTGCGACGTCTGCCTCACGAGCAACGCCTGCCTGACCCAGTTCAAGGACCTCTCGCGGCACCCCGTCAGGAGGATGCTCGAGGCCGGGATCCCCCTCACCCTCTCGACCGACGACCCGCCCTTCTTCGGGACCGACCTCGAGGCCGAGTACCTCGCGGCGAGGAGGATCGTCGGCCTGGACATGAGGAGCCTCTGGGAGATGAACCTGAACGGCCTCCGCTACGGCCTGGCCGACGTGGGCCTTCGGCGGCGGCTCCTCCTCGATTTCCAGGAGGAGGGTCGGAAGCTGGGGCTCCAGGAGTGACGCGAGGCCGGGGCTAGAGATCCACCTCGAGCTCGACGCCGAACCTCTCCCGGCAGTCGGCCTCGGTCGCCTGGGAGCACTCGATCCGCATCGCCGCGGGCGCCTCGCCTGACGCGGCCTTTACAAGGCGGCGCGGCCCGGGCATCCTCGTCCCATGGAAATCCAGCAGCGCGCCCCCGCCCCGGCGAGCCGGACGGGGCGGCCGGCGTGAAGCGCCACCGCCTCGTGGAGGCCCTCCTGGGGCTCGAGGGCAACCCCCGGGGCTGCGTCTACGCCGAGCCGCTGTGGGGCATCCCCTACAATCTCTACGCGCCCTACGCCTCGGTCTTCATGGTAGCCCTCGGCCTCGCCGACGCCCAGATAGGGCTCATCGTGAGCCTCTCCCTGGTCCTCCAGGTCGCCTCCTCTCTGGCGAGCGGCGCCATCACGGACAAGCTGGGACGCCGCCGCACGACCCTCGTCTTCGACATCCTGGCCTGGGGAGGCTCGGCCCTAATCTCCGCCTTCGCCCAGAACTTCTGGTGGTTCCTCGCCGCCGCGGCGCTGAACTCCCTGTGGCGCATAACGCAGAATTCCTGGGGCTGCCTCCTCGTCGAGGACGCCGACGGCCGCGACCTCGCGGACATATACACCTGGATCTACGTCGCCAACCAGGCGGCCGGCTTCGCAGCGCCCATGGCCGGCTTCCTCATCGCTCGGTTCAAGCTCGTGGGCGCGGTGCGGGGCCTCTACTTCTTCGCCGCGGCCATGTTCACCATCAAGG
>Ga0268360_1000771_pt1 | contig 43415 bp, 37 predicted proteins | sample BioMet11_FD_192465 | JGI IMG/M metagenome (GOLD analysis project Ga0268360, IMG submission 192465) | Sewage microbial communities from Oakland, California, United States - Biofuel 11 (Illumina Assembly) | ecosystem: Engineered > Wastewater > Sewage > Unclassified | place: USA: California... | reverse complement strand
CGGAACTCATCCCGCTGCACGTCCACGAAATCCTGGGCGAATTTGTGGCAGGCGTCCCGGAATTCCGGGATGCTCATGGCCTTGCGGTTGAGCTTCTGCTTCTTGATGATGGCGCTCTCGATGGGCATGCCGTGGTTGTCCCAGCCGGGGGTGTAGGGCGCCCGGAAGCCGGACATGTTCTTGTAGCGGACGATGAAGTCCTTCAGGCACTTGTTGAGGGCGGTGCCCATGTGGATCATGCCGTTGGAGAACGGCGGGCCGTCGTGGAGGATGAACGGGGGCCTGCCCTCGTTGCGCCTGAGCATTTCCCCGTAGAGGTCCATGCCGTTCCAGCGCTCCAGCATCCCCGGTTCGCGGTTGGGAAGGCCGGCGCGCATGGGAAAGTCTGTCTTCGGCAGATTTACTGTCGCATTGTAATCCTGAGCCATACTCTTTTCCCCTTATGTCATTGTGAGGGCCGCCCCGCCGGAAAACCCCGGGGAGGCGGCCCGCGTTGTGCTCGTGCTGAAAGGCCGGCGTCCGTTTACTCGTCGAAGTAGTGGGACCCGAACTTGAGATCCTTGAAGTTGAACTTGGGCCGGGGCGTCACGGGTTCGTCGTCGTCCGGAAAGTCGATGCGCTTCGTGGGCTCGTCGGCGATGTCCTCGGGCGCGGCGGGCTCGTCCGCTTCGGGCGCGGCGGCGGCTTCCTGCGCGGGAGCCGCGGCGGGCGCGAACGGCTGCACGTTGGACGCAGGCTGGGCTGCTGCTGCGGGCGCCGCGGGCGTGGCTCCGTCGCCCAGCGCGCCGGCGACGCAGGCGTCGATGTCCCGGATCGTGTCGGCCATGGCGTCGTCGTCCAGCGGAGCGTTTTCAGCCGCGGGCGCCGCGGGCGCGGCGGCCTGGGGCTCCGGCTCCGGAGAACGGACCGGCTCGGCGGCCTCGGCGGGCGCGGGCTCCTGGGAGGGCGCGGAAACGCCGCCGAACTCCTGGGTGATCTCGTCCAGACGGGACAGGAAGTCGGAATGGCGGGTCATGATCTCGCGGGAGGCCTGGACAAAGCGAACGGTCTGCTCCTTTGCGGCTTCCAGCCGGGCGGATTCGTCGGCCTGCTCCTTGGCGAAGCTCTGCCGCCTGTCGTCGATCTCCTGCTGGGACTGGGCGAGCATCTCGTCGCTCTTCTTTTTGGCTTCCTGCACGATGTCGTCGCCCATCTTCTGGGCGGTGAGCAGCGCCATGCGCATGGCGTCCTCGGTGGAGCGGTATTCCTCGACCTTCTCCACAAGGACCTTGATCTTTCCCTTGAGAATGGCGTCTTCCTTGTAGAGGTCGGTGTAATCTGCGGTCAGCTTTTCAAGAAAATCGTCCACAGCGGCCATGTCGTACCCGCCGAAGACCGCCTTTGCGAATTCCTTGTTCTGGATATCCTGAGGGGTGAGCATCCTTATCCCGTCCTTTCGGCTCCGCGGACCCGCGCGGGGCCACCGTCATCAGAAATACAGCCCGTTCGTTTCCAGCTCGTCGATGAGATCGCCGAGCAGATCCACGTTGTAGGGGGTGATGAGATATGTATTGACGGCGACCTTCTTGATCTTGCCGTCCTGCGCGTAAGCCACGCCGGAGAGGAAATCGATGAGCCGGCGCGCGATGTCCTTGTTCGTCTGCTCCAGGTTGAGGACCACGGTGCGCTTCTCGCGCAGGTGGTCGGCGATCTCCGCCGCGTTTTCGAAGCGCTCGGGCTTGACCAGCACGACCTGCAGCTGCGTCGTCGCGTGGATGTTGACGACCTTGTTGTCGCGGGGCTTTTCCTTTTCCTCGAAGCCGTAGGCGGGCGCGACGCGCTGGGGGGCCGCCGTCCTGGGCGTCACCGGGATCTTCTCGGGGGCGCGGGGGGTAAAGTCCTCAAATTCGTCGTCATCGTCGTCGTACGGTTTCGTAAGCTTTTTGAGTTCACTGAAGAAACCCATGGAACATTTCCTCCGTTCTTTTGGAAATCCGCGGGCTCAGACGGCGTAATTCCGCCGCCCGAAAATGGCCGTCCCGACGCGGACGAGGTTCGCGCCAGCGGCGATCGCCTCTGCGTAATCGGCGCTCATGCCCATGGATAATATTTTCATGCAAACATTATCGTATTTTTTTGCGCCCATGTCAACATAAAGCTTTGCCATGCTGTCAAAATATCGTCTGGAAAGCTCCGGATCGTCCGACGCGGGGGGGATGGTCATGAGTCCCTCCACGGCGATGCCCTTCGTTTCCGAGGCAAAGGCGGCGAGCTCGTCCAGCCTCTCCGGCGCGACGCCGGACTTGGCTTCCTCCCCGCCGATGTTGACCTCCAGCAGAATGGGCTGGAGCTTCCCCGCGGCGGCGGCGCGGCCGCCGATGAGGGAGACGAGCTCCCGCGAGTCCACGGATTCGATGAGATCCACGTTCCCCGCGATATACTTCACCTTGTTCGTCTGCAGGTGGCCGATGAAGTGGAGCGCCGCGCCCTCGTATGCGCCCAGCGTCCGCTTTTCCTCCAGCTCCTGCACCCGGTTCTCGCCGAAGAAGCGGATGCCGGCGGCGAAGGCCTCCCGCACCCGGGAGGCGTCGTTCATCTTGGACGCGGCCAGGACGGTCACGTCCTCCGGCCTTCTGCCGGATGCGGCGGCCGCCTGGGCCGCGCGCTCGAGAACGGTTTTCACATTGTCTGAGATGCTCATGGCTTACCCCTGAAAGATGCGTTCTTTCTCTGTGTGTTTATTGCCCGCCGACGACCTTTCCGTCGTAGAGGCCGTTGGCGCGGGTGATGATCTGATCCCCGGCGCGCAGCGATTCCCCGCCTGAAGCCAGGTAGCTGTCGCTGCTCTCGCCCTGGATCGTGATGGGCGTTTTCTTCGCCTGCAGGCCCTGCAGGACGTAGACGTAGGAGCTGCCGTCGCCGTCGAGGTGGACGGCCTCCCGCGGGACGCGCAGGCCGGTGAGCTTGCGGAGCACCAGCTCCGCGCTGAGGGAGCGCAGGGCCGCCACGTCCTGGATGTATTTTTTGCTGGAGAACACCACGGCGCATTTGCCGTCCTCTTCGGAGCTGATGCTCACCACGTCCATGGAGAGGGTGTTGCTGTATGTCCTGGAGAAGGACAGGGTGGCCGTGCCGCCGGCGCGCAGCTGCAGCGCCGACTCCGCGTCCATCGTCGTGGCGTAATACCACCGGATGCCCGTCACGAGCTTCCCGAAAACGCCGCCGCCCACGCTGCCCGCCTTGCCGAACAGGTCCGCGAGCTTCGACGGGGTGAGCTCGTCCAGATCGGAGGGCGTCACGCCCTCGAAGCCGTCGGTCACAAAGGAAAAGACGCCGGCGCCGGAGGCGCTGACGTTCCCCGTGTCGGAGGCGGATTCGCCGGTGAGCTTGTCCAGCTCGGACTGGAGCTCGGCGGCGCGGGCCTGGGGGTCTTCGCCGCCGGCCTGCTCCATCACGCAGCTGCGCACGGAGAGCTCCAGCGCGTCCAGCTCGGAGAGGTCGCGGGCCGCCACCGCAGCGGAAAGGGCGAGAACGCTGTCCCACGCGGAGGAGGCGCTGTCCGCGGAGGTCTTCTGGGAGGAGAGCTGGGCGATCTCGAGCCGGAGCTCGCGGATCCGCTCCGCCCGCTCCAGCGCGTCGGAGCCGCTGTATTCCACGGCCAGCGTTTCGCCCGCAGATACGGACTCGCCCTCGGAGACGACGGCGGATACGTTCCTGCCGCCGCCCGTGAGGAGCTGCTCGCTGCGGACGGCCCAGCCTTCCGTGCTGACGCTGTCCGTGATCTCGAAGTCCGTGGCCTCCGCCGTTTTCAGCGGATTCACCTTGGCCCGGTACACGGAATAGGCGAAGCAGAAGACCATCGCCAGGAAGACGACGAAGGATATGAAACGGATGAGAGAATCGCTTTTCTGCAAATCGGATCACCTCAGGGATCTGCGTCCTCTCCGCCGAGGGAGATGTCCAGTCTGCGGGAGGGCGCGAGGGTGGAGATGGCGTGCTTGTATATGAGCTGCTGCCTCCCCTCGGTCTCCAGCACCACGGTGAAGCTGTCGAATCCCGTCGCCACGCCGCGGAGCTGAAAGCCGTTCACAAGGAAGACGGTGAGAGGCACTGCTTTTCTGCGCGCTTCGTTCAGGAACACGTCCTGAAGGTTCTGATTTTTCGCCATAGGCTGCCGTCCTTTCCGGGACGGAAGAAAATTCGGGGCCTGCCCGTCCGTCCCGCGACGGCCTTATCGTATACCGGCGGCGGAGACGAAAGCCGTCGAAAGACGGAGGGCCTCCGCGAAATCGGGCCGCGCGTCCCAGTCGACGCGCAGCGCGTCCCGGTAGCGGGAACACCAGGAGATCTGGCGCTTGGCGTAGCGCCGGGAGCGGAGCTTCACCGCGTCCGCGGCCTCCTCCATGGAGCACTCGCCGCACAGCGCGGCCGCGATCTCCTTGTAGCCGATGGCCTGCATGGCCGTCCGCTCCCGGGAGAGGCCCGCGTCCAGAAGGCCGCGCACCTCGTCGGCAAGCCCCTGCGCCATCATCGCATCCGCCCGGGCGTCGATGCGGGCGTAAAGCTGCGCCCGGTCCCGGAAATTCAGCACGATCACCGCCGCGCCGTAGCGGGGCGGGAGCTCCCGGGTTTTCGCGTCGTGCGCCGTGAGCTCCTCGCCCAGCTCGGACGCCTCCAGCGCGCGGACGACGCGCTTTTTGTCGTTGGGGTGGAGCCTGGCGGCCCGCGCGGGGTCCCGCTCCGCCAGCAGGCGCAGCATGGCCTCGCCGCCGCGTTCGTCGTAGAGGGCGGAATACCTCGCCCGCGCCGCGCCGTCCCCGTCCCGGGGAGCGAAGGTGCGGCCGGAGAGGAGAGAGTCGATGTAGAGCCCGGTGCCCCCCACGAGGAAGGGCGTTTTCCCCCGGGCCAGGATATCGTCCGCCCACGCGCCGGCGTCGGCCACGTAGCGGGCCACGGAGTAGTCCTCGAAGGGTGAGACGACGCCGATCATCCGGTGGGGGACGCCCAGCGTCTCCTCCGGCCGGGGCTTCGCCGTGCCGATGTCCATGCCCTTGTAGATCTGCATGGAATCCGCGGACACCACCTCGCCGCCGAAGGCCTTTGCCAGCGCGGCGCCCAGCGCCGTCTTGCCGGAAGCCGTGGGCCCGGTGACGACGACGATCTTCGGCGCGCTCATATGCGCTTGAAGCCCCGGTCCAGCTCCGCCTTCGTGATCTCCATGCAGACGGGCCGGCCGTGGGGACAGTACTTCACTTCGCCGGAGAGGACTCGGCGCACGAGATCAAGCACCGCCGCCGGCTCGGAGCGCTTCCCGGCCTTGATGGCGGCCCGGCAGGCCACCGTGTGCATCACGCCGTCGCGCATGCCCTCGAGGCCGCGGCGGCCGCCCTCCTCCAGCGCCCGGGCCAGCTCCTCCAGGAGCGCGTCCGGGTCGCCCTCGTCGATGTCCGCCGGGACCTGGCGGAGCGCCACGCAGCCCCCGCCGAAATCGTCCAGCTCGAAGCCGAACTCGGAGAGCAGCGCCTTGTTTTCCAAAAGCCGCTCCGCCGCGTCGCCGCCGGGGCGGCAGACCGCAGGCGTCAGCAGCACCTGGGAGGCGGCCTCGCGCTTTTCGCGCTTGAGCCGGTCGAAGATGATCCGCTCGTGGGCCGCGTGCTTGTCGATGAGGAAAATGCTCCCGCCCTTTTCCGCGATGAGATAGGTGTCCATCGCCTCGCCGATGAGCCGGAACGGGGGTTCCCCGCGGGTCTCGCCGGGCAGGTCGATGGCCGTCTGGTAAGGCGCGCGCAGCTCGTCGCGCACGGGCGCGGCGGGAGCCGCCGCCTCCCGCGCGGGGGGAACGGCGGTGGAAAAGCCGCTTTTCGCGCCGCCGGCGTACGCCGAACGGAACTGGGCGGCGGGAACGCTTTTGAAGAAGCCGCTGCGCGGCTCCGCCTTGGCGGAGACGGGCTGCGCTCCGGACGCCCGGGGCGCGGGGGCGCTTTCGGATGCCGCAGGCGCGGCGGGCGGGACGGCGTCCTCCGCCGGAGCGGCGGGCGCGGCGCCCTTTTCCAGCGCGCCGCGGGCGGCCCAGTACACCGCGTCGAAGGCCTTCTTCTCGTCGAGGAAGCGGACCTCGGTCTTGGTGGGATGGACGTTCACGTCCACGGCCGAGGGGCTCGTCCGGATGTCCAGCGCGCAGGCCGGGTAGCGGCCCGTGAAGAGCTGGTTGCGGTACGCCTGCTCCAGCGCGGCCTGGAGAAGCTTGGACCGGATGAACCGGCCGTTGAGGAAGAAAAACTGCCAGCTCCGGTTGCCGCGGCAGGCGGACGGGGCCGTGACGAAGCCGGATACCTCGTACCCGTCCCCGGAGCCCTCCGCCTCCAGAAGCCCGGCGGCGAAATCCCGGCCCAGAACGGAATAGACGCAGGAGCGGAGCTTCCCGTCGCCGGGGGTGTGGCACTCCTCCGTCCCCTCCCGGAGATAGCGGAAGGAGACCTCGGGGTGCGAAAGCGCCAGACGCAGAACAACGGAGGAGACGTTCGTCCCCTCCGCCCGGTCGTTCTTCATGAATTTGAGGCGCGCGGGGGTGTTGTAAAAGAGATCGCGGACGATCATCGTCGTCCCGTCGGGACAGCCCTCCGGCGATTTGCCCGTGACCTTGCCGCCCTCCAGCGTGAGCCGGGTGCCGGCGTCCGCCCCGCGCTCGCGGGTCAGCAGCTCCACCCGGGAGACGGCGGCGATGGCCGCCAGCGCCTCGCCCCGGAAGCCCAGGGTGCGGATCGCCTCCAGCCCGCGCTCGTCGCGCAGCTTGGAGGTGGCGTGGCGGAGGAACGCCGTTTCCGCGTCCTCGGGGGCGATGCCGCAGCCGTTGTCGGTCACGCGGATGAAGGACATCCCGCCGCCGCGGATCTCCACGGTGACGGAGGAAGCGCCCGCGTCGATGGAGTTCTCGCACAGCTCCTTGACCACGGAGCCGGGCCGCTCCACCACCTCGCCCGCGGCGATGAGGTCCGCCAGATGCGGCGGCATTTCATAGATTTTAGCCATTCGTCTTTTTATCCTGCCCCGGTTCCTGACCGTTGATGTAGATGCGCGTCAGCCCCTTGACGTTCACGGGGTCCACATCCATGACGGCCTTGTCGCCCACGCGGCAGTCCAGATTCGTCACGTCCACGATGGTGTGCATCATCCCGATGCTGCCGACGACACGGACGCGCTGGCCGTTCACCTTCACGGTGGGGCGGGCGCGGCGGGCGCGCAGCAGGCCGAAGAGCCCCATCTCGCGCTCGTAGCGGTCCACGCCGAAGCCGTGGTAGTAGCCCACGGAGACGACGGCGAGGCGCGTGGGTTTTTTGAGGGTGATGGAGCCGATGCGGTGCCCCTTGGGGAACCAGCCGACCTCCTCGAGGCCGGCCTCGATGTATCCGACCCGCTGCAGGCCGGCGGTGTTTTTGCCGGGCAGACGCCCGGAAAAGGCCGTGCCGACGCGCACGGCGTCCATCCTGCCGAAGTCGTAGCGGAAAAGCGCCGCGCTGTCGCAGATGTGCGTGGCGCCCAGCTCGAAGCCCATGGCCGTGAGCTTGGCCAGCGTATCCTGGAAAAGATCGAACTGGGAGAGGGTGATGCTCCGGCTCTTCCACGACTCGGAATAGCTGGAGAACACGCCCACGATGGCCAGGTTCGGCATATACCGGAAAATGGAGGCGATCTTGTCGGTCTCGGAGGCGATGAAGCCGTACCGCCCCAGGCCGGTGTCGATCTTGATCTGCACCTCGCACACGGTCTTGCGCGCCTCCGCCAGCCCGTTGAGGACGACGGCGGCGTCGTAGGAGCCGATGGTGCAGATGACGCCGAGATCCATGAGCTTTCCCAGCTCCTCGCCGTCGGCGGTGGAGCGAAGCATCATGAGCCGCTCCTCGGTGAACCCGGCGGAGCGCAGCACCTCCGCGTCCCTCGGGTCGGAGATGGCGAAGGTGCGGACGCCGCCGTCCCGCAGGAGCTTCGCCGTTTCCAGAAGCCCCATGCCGAAAGCGTCGCCCGAAAGGTCGGCGTAGATCTCCGCGCCCTTGGCGCGGGATTTCACCGCCGCGAGATTGCTATTGATGGCGCGCTTGTCGATGATGAGATTTTTCAACGCGCTCCCTCCTCCGAAACACGCAGCCGCCGCGCGGATACGCGGATGTACAGATACTCAGATTATACACGATAGGCGTTGTAAATTCCATCCTTAAATGTTAAAATACTAAAATAATCATGCCGAATCTGGGCGTGCGGCCGGTCTGCGGCTGCGCGCCGGAAATTGCTGCGGAGGATTTTTCTTTGGGCGCAGTCAGAAGAGAGGTGCCCGCCGGCGAGCTGCGCCGGCAGGCTGAGATCATGGAACGGGCCGCCGCGCGCAACGCGGCGCTGCCCCGCGCCCCGCTGGCGCTGGTGGATACCTACGGCTGCCAGCAGAACGAGGCGGACAGCGAAAAGCTGCGCGGGATGCTGGCGCGGATGGGCTACGGCTTCACCGACGACCCCGGCAGGGCGGACGTGGTGGTGATGAACACCTGCGCCGTGCGGGGACACGCGGAGCAGCGGGTCTTCGGCAACGTGGGCGCGCTTTCCCACACGAAGGCGGCGAACCCGGCCCAGGTGGTGGCGCTGTGCGGCTGCATGATGCAGGAGCCGGGCATGGCGGAAAAGGTGAAAAAGTCCTACCGCTACGTGGATCTGGTGTTCGGGACCCACGCGCTCTGGCGTTTCCCGGAGCTGCTGGAGGAGGTGCTCGCCGGAGGCGGGCGCGTTTTCGAGACGGCGCCGGAGGACGGCAGCATCGCGGAGGGGCTCCCCTCGTACCGCACCGGCGGCGTGAAGGCGTGGCTGCCCGTCATGTACGGGTGCGACAATTTCTGCTCCTACTGCATCGTCCCCTACGTCCGCGGCCGGGAGCGGAGCCGGGAACCGGCGGCGGTGCTGGCCGACGCCCGGGCGCTGGCGGCCTCCGGCGCGAAGGACATCATGCTCCTGGGGGAGAACGTGAACTCCTACGGCAAGGGGCTCCCCGAAAAGACGGATTTCGCCTCGCTCCTGCGGGCCCTCAGCGGCATCGACGGCGAGTTTGTCCTGCGCTTCATGACGAGCCACCCGAAGGACGCCGGCGAGGCGCTTTTCGCGGCCATGGCGGAGCTGCCCAAGGTGGAGCGCCACCTGCACCTGCCGTTCCAGTCCGGGAGCGACCGCATCCTGAAGGCCATGAACCGGCGCTACGACTCGGCGGCGTATCTGCGCCTGGCGGCGCTGGCCCGGTCGTACATGCCCGATCTCGTCCTCACCAGCGACGTGATCGTGGGCTTTCCGGGCGAGACGGAGGAGGACTTCGGGGACACGATGAAGCTGGTGGAGACGGTGCGGTTCGACGCGCTCTTCACCTTCATTTATTCCCCCCGGACGGGGACGCCGGCGGCGAAGCTGCCGGATCCGGCGACAAGGGAAGAAAAGCAGGCCCGGTTCGAGCGGCTGCTGGCGCTCCAGAACGGGATCTCCGCGGAAAAGCACGCGGCCTACGTGGGGAAAACGCTCCGCGTCCTGGCCGACGGGACGGACGCCTCCGATCCGGCCCTCCTCACGGGGCGGACGCAGGGCGGGCGCCTGGTGCGCTTTCCCGGCGGGGCGGAGCTGGTGGGGCGGTTCCTGGACGTGGAGATCACGGGCAGCAGTACCTGGGCTCTCGCGGGAAAGCTTTCGGAAGGAGAAAAACAATGAACGATTTCAATACTATCAACGTCGTTTTGGACTTCCTGGTGCCAGTCCTGCTCCTGTATTACGGGTACAAGGCGCGCTTCCGCACGCCGCCCTTCGGGGACGCCAACGGCATCTCCACGAAGCGCGCGCGCAAGAGCGAGGCGGAATGGGCGGAGGCCAACCGCTTCGGCGGGCTGCTCTGTCTCATTTTCGGCGGGGCCATGGCCGTCCTGCTGGCGGTCAAGTACGCGCTCAACGGCTTCGGGGCCGCGGGCGTGTGGGATTATATCGTGGTGGCGGCGGGGCTTTTGTGCGTCGTCGTCCTGCTGCCGCTGGTGAACCTGCGGCTGAAAAAGGTTTTCGGGCCGGCGAAATGACCGGCGGAGCGGAAGGGGGCGGCCGTCATGCCTGAGGGCACGCCGATGATGAATCAGTACCACGCGATCAAGGAGGAGCATTCCGACTGCATCCTCTTTTTCCGCCTGGGCGATTTTTACGAGATGTTCGACGAGGACGCCCGCACGGCCTCGAAGGAGCTGGATCTGACCCTCACCACCCGCGACCGCGGGGTCGAGGACCCGGACGAGCGCGTTCCCATGTGCGGCGTTCCGTACCATTCCTCGGAGGCGTACATCGCGCGGCTCATCCAGAAGGGCTACAAGGTCGCCATCTGCGAGCAGCTGGAGGATCCGGCCGAGGCCAAGGGGCTGGTGGACCGGGGCGTCATCCGCATCGTCACGCCGGGCACCGTCACCGACTCCTCCATGCTGGACGAGGCGAAGGCCAATTACCTGGCCGCCGTCTGCGCGGATGCGGACGGCGCCGCGGTGTGCTTCGCGGATATTTCCACGGGCGAGCTGTGCGCCCGCTCCTTCCCGGCGGCGGAGGCGTCCCGCGTGCTCAACGAGCTGGCGCGCTTCTCCCCGTCGGAGGCGGTGCTCGATTCCGGCGCGGCCGCCGTGCCGCAGATCACGGATATGCTGAAAACGCGCCTTTCCTGCATGACGGAGACGAACGACGCGCTTTTCGACGGCGAAACGGCGCGTTCGCTGGTCCCGGCCCAGTTCGGCGCCCGGAATCTGGAGGCCCTCGGCCTTGCCGGGGAGCCGGAGGCGACGGCCGCCGTGGGCGCGCTGCTGCGCTACATGCGGGACACCCAAAAGACCGAGCTTTCCCCTGTCCGCAAGCTGGACTTCTACTCCGACGGGCGGTATATGGAGCTGGACATCCAGACCCTGCGCAGCCTGGAGCTGCTGGCGTCCATGCGCACCGGCGAAAAGCGGGGGAGCCTGCTCTGGGCGATGGATCAGACGAAGACGCCCATGGGGAGCCGGATGCTGCGCGCCTGGGTGTCCCGTCCCCTGCTCTCGCCCGCGGCCATCGGCCGCAGGCTCGACGCGGTGGACGAGCTCTTTTCCGACAACGTGGCCCGGCCGGAGCTGGCCCTCGCCCTGCGGGGCGTGGGGGACATGGAGCGCATCGTGGGCAAGGCCGTCTACGGCAGCGCCAACTGCCGCGACCTGGCCGCCCTTTCGAATTCCATATCGGCGCTGCCCCGCCTGGCGGAGCTGCTGGCGCCGATGAAGAGCTCGCTCCTGGGCGAGATACGCGCCATGGACCCGCTTTCCGACCTGCGGGAGCTCATCGGCCGCGCCGTGTGCGACGACCCGCCGTTCTCCGTCCGGGAGGGCGGCATGATCCGGGAGGGATACTCGGAGGAGGCGGACAAGCTCCGGGATCTGCTGGGCGGCAGCGCCAGGGCCATGGCCGACATCGAGGCCAGGGAAAAGGCCCGCACCGGAAAAAAGCTCCGCGTGGGCTACAACCACGTGTTCGGCTACTACATCGAGATCCCCCGCGCCCAGTCGAAGGACGTCCCCGCGGACTACGTCCGCAAGCAGACGCTGGTCAACTGCGAGCGGTTCATCACGGGCGAGCTCAAGGAGCTGGAAACGGCGCTCCTTTCGGCGAAGGAGAGCCTGGTGGCCCTGGAATACAGGCTTTTCACCGAGCTTCGGGAGCGGATCGCCGGGGAGGTCCTGCGCATCCAGGACACCGCCCGCGCGGTGGCGGAGCTGGACGCGCTGTGCTCCCTGGCCTCGGCCGCGGCGTCCAACGGCTGGACCCGGCCGGAGATCACCCTGGACGGCGTGGTGGACGTCAGGGACGGGCGCCATCCCGTGGTGGAGCTCACCCAGAAGGACACGCTTTTCGTCCCCAACGACGCGTATCTCGATACCGAGGGCTCCCGCACGGCCATCATCACCGGCCCCAACATGGCCGGCAAGTCCACCTACATGCGGCAGACGGCGCTCATCGTCCTCATGGCGCAGATGGGCTCCTTCGTCCCGGCCGGGAGGGCCCGCGTGGGCATCGTGGACCGGGTGTTCACCCGCATCGGCGCGTCGGACGACCTGGCCGGCGGCCGCTCCACCTTCATGGTGGAGATGACGGAGGTGGCGGAGATCCTGCGCGCCGCAACGCCGCGCAGCCTGCTCATCCTGGACGAGATCGGCCGCGGCACCTCCACCTACGACGGCATGGCCATCGCCCGGGCGGTGCTGGAATACTGCACGGACAAAAAGCGGCTGGGGGCCAAGACCCTTTTCGCCACCCATTACCATGAGCTGACCGCGCTGGAGGCCGAGATACCCGGCATCAAAAATTACAGCATCACCGCCAAGAAGCGGGGCGGCGACCTTATTTTCCTGCGCAAGATCGTTCCCGGCGGCGCGGACGACAGCTACGGCATCGAGGTGGCCCACCTGGCCGGCGTGCCGGAGGCGGTCATCCGCCGCGCCCGCACCGTGCTGGCGGAGCTGGAGAGCGCGGGCGCGCCTGCGTCCGCCCCGGCGCCCGCGGCGGCCCCGGCCGGCGATCAGTTCTCTCTCGAGCGCATGGCGGCGGACGATCTTGCCCAGACGCTGCGCGCCACCGATCTCAACACCATTACGCCGCTGGAGGCGCTCAACCTCCTGTTCGAGCTGAAAAAGAAGGCGTCCTCATGAGTCGTCCCGGCAATTCGCTCCGTTCGCCCATGTCCCGGCGGGAGGAGATCATCGGCTGGATCTATCTCGTCATCCATATGTTCATCCTCAGCTACCTCCTGGCGCTGATGAATACGAGGCTGTTTCCGCTCCTGCACTGGAAGCAGCTCGACACGGCCAGGCTGAACCTGGTCTACTACGGCTTCGGCTTTGTTTTTCTGCTGATTTTCCTTTTTGAATATCTGCGGAAGTCCTTTTCCGATATGCTGGGGAACCTGGGCGGCACGCTGGGTGCGGTGCTGCTGGGCTACGCCGCCTATTTCGTCTCGATCTACGCGGCGTCGTGGCTGCTGACGAAGCTGCTGGGCAATTCCGTGAACCCGAATTCGGCGGCCATCCTGGCGGAGACGAAACTCAACCCCAACGCGATGCTGGTCATCGGCGTCCTGCTGGCGCCGATGGTGGAGGAGACGCTTTTCCGCGGCGTCGTGTTCGGCACGATCCGGAAAAAGAGCCGCTTCCTGGCCTACGCCGTCTCGGCGCTCCTCTTTGCGCTCTACCACCTGCTGAGCTATTTCCTCGGCGGCCACGACTGGACGGTGCTGCTCTACCTCATCCAGTATATCCCGGCGGCGCTGATCCTGGCCTGGTGCTATGAACGGGGCCGCAGCATCTGGGCGCCGGTGTTCCTGCACATGCTCATAAATTATGTGTCCATCACCGTGAACCTCGGCTGAGGGGAGAGCGCTCCCGCCGCCGCGCCCCGTGAAGGAAGAACATAAAACGCCCGCCGGAAAGCATGCTTTCCGGCGGGCGTTTTCATAGGCACGGGGGTGCGGCGCGGGCCGTTACGGCGCGTCTGCGGCGCGGGCCTTCGTCCGGCCGAAGCCGAACTTCGTCTCCGACGCCAGCACGGCGAGGAAGATGAGCGCGAAGCCGCAGCCGAGGCGCAGCGTCATCGTCTCCCGGCCGAGCGCCAGCGAGAACGCCACGCTGAACACCGATTCCAGCGCCAGCAGCACCGACGCCTCCGCCGGCGAGGTGCGCTCCTGCCCCCAGGCCTGGAGGAAATAGCAGAACGCGGTGCACATCACGGTCAGATAGGCCAGCGCCAGCAGCGAGCCGGAGGGGATGCGCGCCGGCGCCGGCCCGGAGAGCGGCGCGCTGACCAGCGCCAGCACGGCCGTCACGGCCGTCTCCACAAGGGTGAGGGCCAGCGTGTCGTCCCGCCGCGCCGCTTCGGCCAGAAGCAGCATCTGGAAGGCGTAGACGATCCCGCCCGCCAGGGTGAGCCCGTCGCCGGTGCTCAGGCGGAGGCTCCCTCCGGAGAGGGAGACGAGCCCCACGCCGGCGATGCAGATGAAAGCGGCGGCGATGTTCCACCCGTCGGGCCGCTTCTTTTTGAAGATCCAGCAGAGGAAGGGCACCGCCACGCAGTGCACCGAGGTCAGGAAGGCGTTTTTCCCCGGCGTGGTCATCGTGAGCCCGAAGGTCTGGAGCACGTAGCCCAGATACAGCAGGACGCCCAGCACGGCGCCGTCCCGCAGCGTGCGCCGGTTCAGGCTGCGCAGCCGCCGGGCGGAGAACGCCAGCAGGATGAGCGTGGCCAGCGTGAAGCGGATCACCAGGACCCACAGCACGGGCACCACGGCCAGCGTGTCCTTGAGCACGACGAAGGAGGACCCCCAGATGGCGGCCGCCGCCGTCAGCGCGGCGCAGCCCGTCAGATTGCTTTTCTTTCCGGCCATGATTTACTCCGATCCCGTTTTTTGCACAGGATACAATTATACGACTTCCGGGGCGTTTTTCAAGCAAATCCTCCGCGCCCCGCCGAAATGGGAAATTTCATCACCCGTGGTATAAAAAGCCGCCGCGCGGTCAATGATACCAACGAAACGACCCGGGACGAAATTTTGCGGAGGTTTTTGCCATGGATGAAAAAAAGAGCTTCTCCACGCGCGTGAACCGCTTTCTCTCCGGAAAGGGCTTCTACATAGTCCTTTTCGCGTGCATCGCGGTCATCGGCGTGTCCGCGTGGGTCCTGTTCTTCTCGGACAGCGCGGTCACCGGCGACAGGGACTATGAGGCGGTTATGGCTGAGACGAGCGGCGCCGGCACGGATCCGGCGGCGATGACGCCCGGAAACGGCGAGGGCACGGAAACGAACGAGCTCCCCGAAAAAGAGGAGCAGCCCGTGATGGAACCCGTGACCGGACCGGTCTCCGAGGCGGCGTCCGCCCCGGAAACGGCCGCAGGCGAAACCCAGGCCGAAACCCCGGCCGAAGCGCCCTCGGAGAGCGAGGCGGAAACGGCTGAGGATCTGACCTTTATCTGGCCGGTGTCCGGCGAGACGGTGGCGGTGTTTTCGCCCGACGCGCTGGTCTTCGACAAGACCATGGGCGACTGGCGCACCCACGACGGCGTGGACCTCGCCGTCTCCGCCGGCACGCGGGTCATGGCCCCGGCGGCGGGCACCGTCAGCGAGGTGAGGGACGACGACCTGTGGGGCACCACGGTGGTCATTGACCACGGCAGCGGCCTCGTGAGCCTGTGCGCCAATCTGGCGTCCACGCCCACCGTCAAGGCCGGCGACGCGGTGACCATGGGCTCCGTCATCGGCTCCGTGGGGGACACCGCCCTCTGCGAGACCGGCGAGGAGGCTCATCTCCACTTCGCCATGTACAAGGACGGGAAGCCCGTCGATCCGGCGGATTACCTGCCCAGGAAGTAACGGATGTCCGTCCCGTCGGGGACGATATGACTTGATCCCCTGCATATATGCAGGGGATCAAGTCATATCCGAATGATTCGCGCAGGAAAAACCTTCAAAATTTAAGCGAATCGGCGAAAACGCAGGATATGATTCAAAAATGCCGGAAAACACGCAGGAAAACCAGTCGTTTTGGATTTGAATCCTGCGGGCCGCGGATGTAAGATTCAAGCTGCGGGGCGGGCGTTCGCGCCCGCCCCGCAGCTTGACACTGAAGTCAGCGAGGGAGGAACCCGACATGGCGGAGACGAGACTTGAGAGCGATTCCATCGGGGAGCGCGCCGTTCCGGCCGGCGCGTACTACGGCGTGCAGAGCCTGCGCGGAGCGGAGAATTTTCCCATTACGGGGCAGCGGCTGTGCGGCGAATTCATCGACAGCCTGGCCGAGGTGAAGAAGGCCGCGGCGCAGGCGAACATGGCGGCGGGGCTGCTGGACGCGCGGCGCGGCAGCGCCATCGTCGCGGCCTGCGACGAGATCCTGGCGGGAAAGCTGCACGGGCAGTTCATCGTGGATCCCGTGCAGGGCGGCGCGGGCACGTCCATGAACATGAACGCCAACGAGGTCATCGCCAACCGGGCCATCGAGCTTCTGGGCGGGCGGAAGGGCGATTATTCGGTCGTTCATCCCAACGACCACGTGAACTGCGGCCAGTCCACGAACGACGTGGTCCCCACCGCGGGGAAGCTCACCGCGCTGCGGCTCCTCGCCCGGGCGCTGCCGGAGCTCACGCGCCTGCGCGCGGCGCTCGCGGCCAAGGCGTCGGAGTTCGACGGCGTGGTGAAGATGGGGCGCACCCAGCTCCAGGACGCGGTGCCGATCCGGCTGGGGCAGGAGTTTGCGGCGTACGCCCACACCGTCTCCAGGGATATCCTGCGCATCCGCCGGGCGCAGGAGGAGCTGCGCCGGCTCAACCTGGGCGGCACGGCCATCGGCACCGGCCTCAACGCCGACGCCCGCTATTTCAGCGCGGTGGTGCCGGCCCTCTCCCAGCTCGCCCGCACCCGGCTGACTCAGGCCGGGGATCTGGTGGGCGAGACGGAGAGTCTGGAGTGCTTCGTGGCTGTTTCCGGCGCGCTCAAGACCTGCGCGGTGGACCTTTCCAAAATGGCCAGCGACCTGCGGCTCATGTCCTCCGGCCCGCGCACGGGCCTGGGGGAGATCAATCTGCCCGCCAAGCAGAACGGCTCGTCCATCATGCCGGGCAAGGTGAACCCTGTCGTCCCGGAGGTGGTCAACCAGATCGCTTTCCAGATCATCGGCAACGACCTGACCATCACCATGGCGGCGGAGGCGGGGCAGCTGGAGCTGAACGCCTTCGAGCCGGTGCTGTTTTTCAACCTCTTCCAGTCCATCACCATGCTGGAGCGGGGGGCGCGCACCTTCACGGACAACTGCGTTTCCGGGATCACGGCGAACGAGGGCCGCTGCCGGGAGCTGGTGGAGCGCAGCGTGGGCATCGTCACGCCGCTGTGCACCCGCATCGGCTACCGCCGCGCCGCCGGCATCGCCAAGGAGGCGATCCGCACGGGCGAGCAGGTGCGCAGCATCATCCTCCGGGAAAAGCTCATGGATCCGCGGGAGCTGGACGAGGTGCTCGATCCCGCGGCGCAGACGCGCCTTCCCTGCGCGGCCGCGGCGGGCCCGCGCCGCGAAACGGGAACGTAATCCGCACGGACGGGAAAAGCGGGGATAACAAGGGCCGGGACCGGTCGAAAGACCGGCCCCGGCCCTGTCTGTGCGGCGGGACGGCGGGCGCGCGGCCCGCGCCCCGGAAAGGGCGATTATTCCGTGACCTTGATGTGCAGCTCGCCGAGCTGCTTCGGCGTGACCTCGGCGGGGGCGCCCATCATGAGATCCTGGGCGTTCTTGTTCATGGGGAAGGGAATGATCTCGCGGATGGAGTCCTCGCCCGCCAGGAGCATCACCATGCGGTCGATGCCCGGGGCGATGCCCGCATGGGGGGGCGCGCCGTAGCAGAAGGCGTTGTACATGGCGGGGAATTTGGCCTTTACGTCCTCCTCGCCCAGCTTCACGAGCTCGAAGGCCTTGATCATGATCTCCGGGTCGTGGTTGCGCACCGCGCCGGAGGAGAGCTCCACGCCGTTGCACACGAGGTCGTATTGGTGGGCGGTGATGGTGAGCGGATCGATTTCGCCGCGCTCCGCCTTTTCCAGCGTCTCGAGGCCGCCGTCGGGCATGGAGAACGGATTGTGGCAGAATTCCAGCTCGCCGGATTCCTCGCCGATCTCGTACATGGGGAAATCCACGATCCAGCAGAAGGCGTACTGTTCCTTGTCCATATGCCCCGGAACGGCCGCGCCCAGCAGCTTCACCAGGACGCCCGCGGTCTTGACCGCGGCGGACTTCGTCCCGGCGGAGAGGGCCACCAGCGTGTCCGGCCCCAGACCCAGGGCGGAGACGACGGCGTCCTTCAGGGGCGTCACGAACTTGGCGATGCCGCCGGAGATTTCGCCCTTTTCGTCGGTGCGGAACCAGTACATTTTGCCGCCGGACTGGACCTCCGCGTCGGCGGCGAGCTTGTCGATGAACTTGCGGGACTCATGGAAGCCGGTGACGACGACGGCCTTCACGGTGCTGCCGGCGAAGGGGCCGAAGCCGCAGCCGGAGAGGAGCTCCGTCGCGTCCTTCACCCGCAGGTCGATGCGCAGGTCGGGCTTGTCGCAGCCGTAGTTCTCCATGGCCTCGGCGTAGGGGATGCGCACGAAGGGGGCGGCGGAGGCGCGGGAGTAGAGGCCGAACTTCGCAAAGACGGGCGGGAGCACGTCCTCCAGCACGGTGAACACGTCCTCCTGATCGGCGAAGGCCATCTCCATGTCCAGCTGGTAGAATTCGCCGGGGGAGCGGTCGGCCCGGGCGTCCTCGTCCCGGAAGCAGGGGGCGATCTGGAAATAGCGGTCGAAGCCGGCCGTCATGAGAAGCTGCTTGAACTGCTGGGGCGCCTGGGGCAGCGCGTAAAACTTGCCGGGATGGTTGCGGGCCGGGACGAGGTAGTCCCGCGCGCCCTCGGGCGAGGACACCGTGAGGATCGGCGTCGTGATCTCCAGGAAGCCGTGCGCCGTCATGGCGGCGCGCAGGGCGGCCACCACGTTGCAGCGCAGGACGATGTTTTTCTTTACGTCGGGGTTGCGCAGGTCCAGATAGCGGTATTTGAGCCGGGTGGCCTCGTCGGCCTCGCGGCTGCGGCTGATCTGGAAGGGCAGCTCGGCGTGGCGGCAGCGGCCCAGGACCTCCACGCTCTCCGGGACGACCTCGATGTCGCCGGTGGGCATGTTGGGGTTCTTGCTGGCGCGCTCGCGCACCGCGCCCCAGACGGCGACGGTGGATTCCTTGGCGATGCCGCGGAAGGCCGCGATCATCTGCGCGTCCTCCACGGCCAGCTGGGTCGAACCGTAAAAATCGCGCAGGACGACGAACATGAGGCCGCTTCCGACCTCGCGCACGTTCTCCATCCAGCCGGCGAGGCGGACCCTCTGGCCGGCGTTTTCGAGCCGGAGCTCTCCGCAGGTGTGTGTGCGGGACTGGAACATATCGATCTTCCTTTCCGTTTCTCTCTTTGCCGGAGGGGGTTTCATTCGCGGATGGGTTTTGCGGCCGGGCGGGCGCGGAGCGCCTCCGCCATGCGGCGGCAGGCTTCTTCGGGCCGGGCGGTGAACTGCTCGCCGCTCTTCATGTCCTTCACGGCGACGGTGCCGGCGCGGATCTCGTCCTCGCCCAGGAACACCGCGAAGGGCGCGCCCAGCTTGTCCGCGTAGCCGATCTTGGCCTTGAACTTTTTGGCTTCGCAGTATAGCTGCGTCCGGACTCCCGCCGCGCGCAGCAGCGTGGCGAAGGCCGCGGCGGAGGCGATGTCCTCCGTCATCGGGATGACCACCGCGTCGGCCGGAGGAACGGCGGCGTCTGGATCCAGCATCCCGCAGTCCTGCAGCACGAAGAAAAGCCGGGTGAGGCCGATGGAAATGCCCACGCCGGGGAGCTTCCTTTCGGTATAGTACTCCGCCAGGCTGTCGTACCGCCCGCCGGAGCAGATGGAGCCCACCTCGGGGTGATCCAGCATCGTCGTCTCGTAGACGGTGCCGGTGTAGTAGTCAAGGCCGCGGGCGATGGTGAGGTCCACCGCAAAGTGGTCCTCCGGCACGCCGAACTCCGCCAGGCATTTCGTGACGGCGGCCAGCTCCGAAAGGCCCAGGTCGAAGGTGTCGTTCCGGCCCTTGTAGCCCTCCAGCGCGGAGAGCACCTGGGCGTTCGTGCCCCGGATGGCGATGAAGGCGAGGATGGCGTCCGCGTCGGCGGGGGAGACGGCGAAGTCGTCCGTGAGGATGGCCTTCACCTTGTCGGCGCCGATCTTGTCCAGCTTGTCCACGGTGCGCATAATGTCGCCGGATTTCTCCGCCAGGCCCAGCATCCCGTAAAAGCCCGTGAGGATCTTCCGGTTGTTGACCCGGATGAGGAAGCGCGTCAGCCCCAGCTCCGTGAAGGCCCGGTAAATGACGGAGGGGATCTCCGCCTCGTTGTAGACGGAGAGCTCGCCGTCGCCGATGACGTCGATGTCCGCCTGGTAAAATTCCCGGAAGCGGCCCCGCTGGGCGCGCTCGCCGCGGTAGACCTTGCCGATCTGGTAGCGGCGGAAGGGAAAGCTCAGCTCGCCTGCGTGCATCGCCACGTATTTGGCCAGCGGCACGGTGAGATCGAAGCGGAGGGAGAGGTCGCTGTCGCCCTTGGAAAAGCGGTAGATCTGCTTTTCCGTCTCGCCGCCGCCCTTGGCCAGCAGCACGTCGGAGGCTTCCAGCAGCGGGGTGTCCAGCGGCGTGAAGCCGTAGAGGGAATAGACCCGCCGCAGCGTGTCGGCGACGGCGTCGAACCGGGTCTGCTCCTTCGGCAGAAGCTCCATGAATCCGGACAGGGTATGCGGCTTGATGCGTTCCATAAGGCGTCCTTTCAGCAAAGAGGCCGCGGCAAAACCGGACGGCTTATCCGGCCGTCCCGTTCCGCCGCAGCCCCCGGAATACCGGGAATGTCACTTCTTGGGATTGACGATGTCGCGCCAGTCGAGCAGGCCGTCCTTCAGGCCGCGGATGAGCACCTCGGCCGTTGCCACGTTGGTGGCGAAGGGAATGTTCTGCTGGTCGCAGAGACGGCCGATCTTGTCCACGTCCTCCCGGGAATGGTCCTCCGCCGGGTCGGCGAAGAACAGCACGAGGTCCAGCTCGTTGTACGCGATGCGCGCGCCGATCTGCTGGTCGCCGCCCTGGTTGCAGGAGAGATAGAGCGTGATCGGCAGGCCCGTGGCCTCCGCGATGAGCTTCCCGGTGGTGCTGGTGGCGCACAGGGAATGGCCTGCGAGGATCCCGCAGTAAGCGATGCAGAACTGCACCATGAGTTCCTTTTTCCGGTCGTGGGCCATAAGAGCGATATTCAAGAGAAACACCCGCTTTCTATTTCGATGGGCCTATTCCTTCACGTTTTCCCGAGCGGCACCTTTTCGCCGGCGAGCCGGCGGGCGATGCGGGAAAACTGATCGAATGCGTATTTTGCGCCGTAGAGGATGAGCGGCGTGCCGAGGTTGGCGGCGAGGCCGACGGACTCGTCCTCGGAGACGAGGCCCAGGAGCCGGGCGCCCACGGCGTCGATGATATCGTCCACGGTGGCGCGGGTCCTGCGCAGCATCCGGGGGCTCAGGCGGTTGACGATGAGCCGCACGTCCTCCATGCCGAGGCCGCGCAGCTCCGCGACGGTCTTCTGCCCGTCCCGCAGGCTGGAGGCGTCCCCGGTGGCGACCACCGCCGCGGAGGCGCAGCCGCAGGCCGCGAGCCTGAAGCCGGGGCCGAGCCCGGCGGGAGAATCGACGATGCAGAAATCATATGCCTCCGCGAGCCGGGAGACTAGCTCCTTCATCGCGGGAAGCGAAATATCCTCCGGCGAGAGGTCGGAGGGCGCGGCGAGGAAAAAGAGGTTGTCCACCGCCGGATGGGGAACGACGGCCTCCTCCAGGGAGATGCGGCCGTCGATCACGTCGGAAAAGTCCCAGGGAGCCGCGTCGGAGAGGCCCAGCATCAGATCCAGGTTGCGCAGGCCGATGTCGCAGTCCAGGCAGACGGTCCTGTGCCCCTGCCGCGCCAGGAAGGACGCGACGGCGGCTGCGCAGGTGGTCTTGCCGGTGCCGCCCTTGCCGGAGGTGAAAACGACGGCGCTTCCCAAAAGCCACTCCTCCTCCCCGAAGTATGGAGCCGCAGCGCGGCATACCTTTTGAACATTATATCCGCGCGGCGCGCAGTTTTCAAGACGTTGAAGCCAAAAGTGGAAAAAGTCCCCTGAAGTCCTATTTTGTGAGCGTATTCTCCGACGGGGTCGCCGGAACGTAGGTCGAGGTCGAAAAATAGGCGTCCAGGATATCCTTGGCGATGGAGGTCAGAGCCGAGCCGGAGCCGCCCTTTTCCACCACCACGGCGATGGCGATCTGGGGGTCGTCGGCAGGGGCGTAGCAGACGAAAACGCCGGTGTTCATGGTCGCCGTGTCGGACTGGACTGTGCCGGTCTTGGCGGCCACGGGGATGGGATAGTCCTTGAAGGCGCTGGAGGCGGTGCCGGTTGCGGCGACGGCCTTCATGCCCGCCTGCACCACGCCGATGGAGCCGTCGGAATCGTCGATGATGCTGCGCACCGTGGGCGTCTTGCGCAGCACGACGGAGGAGTAGTCGTGGCTCACGACCCGGTCGAGCACCGTGGCGGAGTAGAGCGTGCCGCCGTTGGCGATGGTGGAGACGTAGTTGGCGATCTGGAGGGGCGTGAACATGTTGTTGCCCTGCCCGATGCTGACGAGCAGCGTGTCGGCCGCCCACCAGCCCTCTTTCATGACGTTCTGCTTGTATTCCGGCGTGTAGAGGATGCCGGCGCTGTCGCCGATCTCGATGCCGGTGTTCTGGCCGAGGCCGAACCGGGAGGCCCAGTCGGCGATGGCGTCCGCGCCCAGGCTGTCGCCCAGGGAGAAAAAGAAGAAGTTGCAGGAGTTCTCCAGGGCGCCCACCACGTTCAAGGTGCCGTGGTTTCCCGGGTACACCCAGCATTTGGGCTGGTAGTCGTTGTATTTCGTGAACTTGCCCGTGCAGGTGAAGGTGGTGGACGGCGTGATCGTGCCGGTCTTGAGGCCGGCCATGGCCGTCACCATCTTGAAGGTGGAGCCGGGGTTGTAGGTGCCGTCCGTCGCCCGGTCGAAAAGAGGATTCCGCTCGTCGGCGGAGAGCGCGGCGTAGTTCGAGCTGTATGTGGCGGGGTCGTAGGTGGGATAGGAGGCCAGCACCTTGACGCCGGCGGTCTTCACGTCCATGACCACCACCGCGCCGGCCTCGGCCTTTTCCTGGCCCTCGGTGCGCGCCGCGTTCATGGCGGCGATCCGGTCGGCCAGGGATTCCTCGGCCACGGCCTGAAGGCTGATGTCCGCCGTGAGGTACACGTTGTCGCCCGCCTGGGCTTCCTTCTCCGTGACTACGTTCGTCACCGCGCCGGAGGCGTCGGTGTAAGTGGTGACCACTCCGTCCGTCCCGTGCAGGTACTGCTCGAAGGCGGACTCCGCCCCGCTCTGGCCCACGGAGGCGTTCATGGAGTAGCCCAGGGCCTTGTACTGATCGTACTGGGCGGCGCTCATCCGGCCGATGTTGCCCAGCAGATGGGCCGCGTACTTCGTGTGGTACTCGCGCACGGAAGAGGGCTCCACGCTGACGCAGGCGTAATGCTGCTCGGACACGTAGGTGATGAAGTCCACGCCCACGCCGCTGGCGAAGGTGTAGTCGGAGATGTTGATGATGGCGCGCAGCTCCAGCTCGTAGCGCACGCCGATGACGGCCCGGGCGTCCTCCGCCGTGGTGGTGTAGCTGATGCCGTAGTGGTTGCGCAGCCAGGCGATGAAGTCCGGCGCGGAGATGTCGTCCTTGAGCTTGAAGTACTTGCGGTAGTCGGCGAGGCGCGAGCTCTGGGTGGAGGTCATGTCCGCCGCGTAGGCGAAGGGGCCGCTTTTCGTGACGGGGAAGGAATCGCCGTACTCCACGCCGTACTTCTTGGCGGCGTTGATGATGGAGAGGACGATGGAGTTGGGATCGTCCTCCTTCAGGAGCTGGGCGCGGGAGATGCGGATGTTGTACACCGTGCGGTCCGAGACCAGCAGGTTGCCGTTGCAGTCCAGGATGGAGCCGCGGGCGGCGTTGACCGTGGCCGTGGTGGCGAGGGAGCCGGTGGAGTCCTCCAGATACTGCTCGCCCTCCATGACCTGGAGCTTGTAGAGCGTGGAGCCGCAGACCGTTACCAGCGCGGCCAGCACGATGAAGATTATCACTATTCTTGAGGTGCGGATCATTCTGTTCATTTCTGTTTCCTTTGAACGGCGGCGGGCGCCTTACGAGAGAGCCCGGCTCACAAAGCGGGACAGGTAATACATCGGGATCGTGAAAACGAGGGAGCTGAGCGTCTGGCGCACGCCGGTGTCCAGCAGCGGGGAGAAGGGGACGCCGCGGAAGAAGAGGAGCGGGAACATCTGCACGAAGGCGCAGACGAGGAGCGCGCCCAGGGTGACCAGCAGGAACGAGGGGAACCCCCGCACCAGGATCGTCTCCGAAAGAAGGCCGACGCCCACGCCCACCGCGGTCAGCAGCAGCGTGAAGGTGATGGCCGGTTCGTTGAAGGACATGTCGCACAGGATGCCGGCGAGAATGCCGAATATGCCGCCCGCGGCGGCCCCGTCGAAGAGCGCCACGCCGCACACGGCGACGGGCAGCAGCAGCGGCTTCGCGCCGAAGATCGGCAGGTGGGTGAAGACCATGGACTGCAGGATGTAGGTCACCAGAAGGAGCGGCGCGACGACCAGGATCCTGGCCAGCGTTTTGCGTTTCTTTTTCTGCATGGCGCCCTCCTCAGCCCGCGGGGGTGAAGTCGGTGACGATGTAGACGTTGGCGATCCCGCTGATCTCCGCCGCGGGCGCGACCACCGCGTAGGAGTCCAGCCCCGAGGTGGACGGGTTCAGCCCGGTGATGTGGCCGATCACGAGGCCGCTGGGATACGTGCCGCCCTTGCCGGAGGTGACCACCGTGTCGCCGATGACGATGTCGGCGTTGTCGCCCAGGTAGGAGAGCTTGACGTTCCCCTGCTTCAGGAGCTCGAAGCCGCCCTCCGCCACGCCGGTGCGGCCGTTTTCATAGACCAGCGCGCCCACGCTCATGGTGGTGTCCAGGATGGTGGTGACGGTGGAGGACGTGGCGCTCACCTCCGTCACCTGGCCGACGAGATAGCCCGTCTCGGTGATGACGGCGTCGCCCGTCTTCACGCCCGCGCCGGAGCCCCGGTTGGCGGTGAAGGACGAGGCGTAATTCGAGGCCGTCCACGCGATGACGGAGGCGGGGAGGGTCTTGAAGTTCTCGTCGCCCCGCCCCTGGGTGAAGTTCAGCAGCGCCTTGAGGCGCTCGTTTTCCGCGCTGATCTCGGTGTACGTTCTGTACTCCTCCTCCAGCTGGGCGACCTTCTCCTTGAGCTGCGCGTTTTCGGCTTCCATCTCGTCGTAGCGGTACATGTAGTTGTAGATCTTTTCCAGCGAGCTCACGAAGGAGGTCATGGCGCTCCTGACGGGACGCCAGAACGGCTCGGAGAGCTGCGCGCCGAGATCCGCGTGCCCGCCGGAGAGCGACACCGACACGGCGGCGGCCAGCGCGATCACGATGGCCGCGATGGCGATGTAGATTCCTTTTTTCCTGAAAAATTCTTTCAATGCAGTCACCTTATTGCGTTTTCCGGGCGCCTGAAGCCGCGCCGGGCGCGGCGGCGCTCATTCCGGACCGGCGCCGAAATCGCGGAGCATCAGCGACAGACGGCAGACGGGCAGGCCCATCACGTTGAAGAAGTCGCCGTCGATGCGGCGGATGAACATCGCCCCCCGGCCCTGGGCCCCGTAGGCCCCGGCCTTGTCCAGCGGCTCGCCGGAGGCGACGTAGCGGGCGATCTCGCCCTCCGTCATCTCCCGGAAGGTCACGTCGGTCTTTTCGGCGGCGGTCTCCAGCCGCTGCCCGCGAAGGAGCGCCACCCCGGTGAGGACGGCGTGGGTCCGGCCGGAGAGCAGGCGCAGCATCCGCGCGGCGTCCGCCGCGTCCGCGGGCTTCCCCAGCGGGACGCCGTCCAGCCAGACCAGCGTGTCGGCGGCGATGATGAGCGCGTCCCCGGGCGCGCGGAGCGCGGCGTCCCGGGCCTTGCCGGCGGCGATCCGGACCACGGCCTCCTCCGGGGAGAGCGACGGGTCGGGCGGGATCTCCGTCAGCGCGGGCAGAACGGTATAGTCCAGCCCCAGGTTCGCGAGCAGTTCGCGCCTCCTGGGGGAGGCGGAAGCAAGAACGATCTTCATGGGCGCCTTTCAGAAGCGGCCCCGCATGCAGGCGGAAGGCCGGTAATCGCCGAGGCCGAGATAACGCTCCGCGATGGCGGCGCACTCGGCGGCGTTTTCGGTGGTGAACATGAGGCGGACGCCCCAGAGCCCGGCGTTCATGTAATCCCGGCTCAGAGGGGCGAGAAACAGCTTTTTCGGGGAGTAGACGGTGTTGCGGCAGCCGAAGGCGCGTTCCGTCGGAAGCAGGAACCCGCTGGGGTCCGTGACGCCGCCGAAGCTCTGGCACGAGCAGATCCCCGTGCAGGCGCGGGGCACGCAGACCTCGGTCTGCATGAGCGGGATGCGGCCGTAAACGACGAGCTCCGCGTCCACGGCCTTGGAGAGCGCGGCCACGCGCGCGGCGGAGAGCTCAGGGGAGAGCAGGGCCGAACGCAGGCCCAGGGAACGCAGGACGCTCATGTCCCAGGAGTTGCGCACGCCCAGGCCGAGGCCGCCCCGGACGGAGAAGCCCAGCCGCAGCGCCGTCACGATCTGCCCCAGATTCCCGACGGAGAGCTGGCGCACGCCCATCTGGGCCGCGCGGCGCAGGAGCTCCGCCAGCTCCCTGCGCTCGCCGTCCCGCACCGCGGGCGGGAGCTCAGCGCAGACGGAGACCCCCTCCGCCCGGACGAAGGGGGCGACGGCGGCCTCCGCCGTGGGGGCGGAGAATTCCGAGAGAGGGAGATAGACCACGGGCGGCGCCAGCTCCAGCAGCCGGTCGGACAGCTGGGAGAGATGGGCTGCGGAGACGGTGAGCACCGGAGGCTCGGTCTTTTCGGCGTATTCGGGGAGGGGCGGGACCTCGTCCACGGGCCGGGGCAGGTAATCCTTGCGCTTTTCGGCCAGCTCGAGAAGGAGCGCGTCCCGCATCCTGCCGATATCGGCGGAGGACAGGGAGATGCCCTTGGCCACGCTGCACCGGACGCCGCCGCAGAGGAAGGGCGTGCCGCCGGTGCGGAAGAGCTCGGTCTGGAGCATGGTCGGCGTCAGTTCCTGATGGAAGGCCAGCTCCGGGACGGCGCCCTCGGTCTCCGCGGCGTTGCCGCGGTCGTCGGAGGCGGTGAGCCGGGCCGGCGCGCCCAGCTCCAGCGAGCCGCCGAAACGGACCGGGACCCGCTGATATTCCCGGTTCAGGTATTCCCGGCGCAGGGCGGAATAGACGGCGGAATCGGACGGAAGCTCCGAGGCCGGCGCGCCCAGCATGGCGGCGCCGGGCTTCCCGGCGTAGAAGCCGTCGGTGAAGCCGCCGCAGGGGAAGGCCGCAGAGATCGCGCCCAGCTCGCCCGGCTGCACGTCCCGCCCCAGCTTGGCCGCCCGGGAATAGACCGAGGCGGTGACGGCGGAATACTCGGGCCGGCGGGAGAGACCGTCCACCCGGGCGGCGCGGACGCCCATTTTTTCCAGCTCCCGCAGGTGGCCGCCCAGGCTCGTGTCCAGCAGCGAGAGCGGGTGATCCACCTTCGTCCCGGTGGCGTACCCCAGGCGGCAGGGACGGGGGCAGGAGCCGCAGGGCGCGTCCTCCCCGCCGGAAAAGGCGGGGAAAAGACACAGGGCCCGCGGGGAAATGCAGGTGGGGCCGTGGACCATGACCTCCGTCTCGATGGACGAGGCGGCGCAGAGGGCCGCCAGCTCCTCCGCCGGGAGGAAGGGAGAGAGGGCGATCCGGGAGAGGCCCATGGCCGCCGCCGTTTTCACGCCCTCGGCGTTGTGGATGTTGAGGAGCGCTCCGCCGTGGAGCGGCGTCTGCGGCGCGGCGCGGCGCAGGGCCCAGACGAGGCCGACGTCCTGGACGATGAGCGCGTCCGCTCCGGCCGAAACGGCGCGGCGCGCGTTCTCCACCGCCGCGGAGAACGCGCCGTCGTCCGGCGCGGGCGGCAGCAGCGCGTAGAGCTTCACGCCGCGGACGCGGCAGAACTCGGCGGCGCGGGCGAATTCCTCCTCCGTCATGGAGGCGCCTTCCTCCGCGCCGGGAGAGGAGAGACTGGCGTATACGGCGTCGGCGCCGTTCTGCACCGCGGCCGAGACGCCCTCAGCCGAGCCCGCCGGGATCAGGATCTCAAGCACTGCCGCACCCGCCTTTCCGAAGGGGCCGGGCCCGCCTTCCGGCGGGCACAATCCCACATTTTATTCATTTCAACATTATAGCACCCCGCGGCGCAAAGTAAAATACGAAATTGTTCCGCCTGAAACCGGGCGAATTGTTCCGACGGGCCGCGGACCGGCGGAAGCAGCGTTTTGTCAACTTGACTTGACCGGACAGCGGAGATATAATCGGGTTCGTTTCACAGGCGGCCGGTCGGTGGGAAAGCGAAGCGGAGGGATCTATGGAGGAAACGGCAACAAAGAAGGGCGCCCGTCTCAGCCTCGATATGACGCGGGGGCCTATCCTCAGCCTGCTCGTGAGGTTTGCGGCGCCGCTGATGCTGGGGTATGTTTTCCAGCAGCTTTACAACACGGTGGACAGCATCGTCGTCGGCAACTTCGTCGGCAAGGAGGCGCTGGCCGCCGTCGGCTCCACCGGCAGCATCATCAACGCCATCATCGGAATCTTCGCGGGAATTTCCAGCGGCGCCAGCGTGGTCATCGCGCAGGCGTACGGCGCGGGCGACCGCAAGGGCGTCCACGACGCGGTGCATACGGCGATGAAGTTCGTGCTCTACCTCGCCGTGGCGTTCACCGCCGCGGGCACGCTGCTCGTGCGGCCGATGCTGCGCCTCATGGACACGCCGGACGACGTGATCGGCCAGGCGTCCACCTATCTGACGATCTATTTCCTCGGCGTCTCGGGCCTGCTCGTCTACAACATGGGCACCGGCATCCTCAGCGCGGTGGGCGACTCGCGCCATCCGCTCTATTTCATCATCTTTTCGGCGGTTGTGAACACGATCCTCGACCTGACGTTCGTCATCGTTTTCCACATGGGCGTGGCGGGCGTGGCCTGGGCGACGATCATCGCGGAGCTGCTCTCCGCCCTGCTCGTGCTGCGCACGCTGATCCGCTCGAACGACGTCTATAAGCTCTCTCTGGGAGAGCTGAAGATTTCCAGGCCGATCCTGCTGCGGATCCTGCGCATCGGCTTCCCCACCTCGGTGCAGATGGCGCTCACCGCGTTTTCCAACGTCTTCGTCCAGTCCTACATAAACTATTTCCAGTCGGCCTGCATGGCGGGCTGGGCGGCCTACGGCAAGATCGACAGCTTCCTCTCCTTCACTCTTTCGGCGGCCAGCGTCGCCGTCACTACCTTCGTGGGGCAGAATATCGGCGCCGGGAACCTGCCCCGGGCGAAGAAGGGCATGAACCAGGCCATCGTGCTGCTCATCGGCGTGACCGCAGCGGAGTCCGCCGTGGTCATGCTGCTGGCGCCGGAGCTCGTCAAGGTGTTCAACCGGGACGCCGACGTGGTGCGCTACGGCGTGCTGTTCCTGCGTCTCATGTCGGTATTCTACCCGATCTGCAGCGTCGCCAACATCTGCGCCGCCGGGCTGCGCGGCGCGGGCGACGCCACCGCCCCGATGGTCATGCTGCTGGGCTCCTTCGTCGTCTGCCGGCAGATCTACCTCTACATCATCTTCCGGACGGTGGGAACGCTCACGGCGGTGACCCTGGGGTATCCCCTGGGCTGGGTCCTCGCCGCCGCGTCCACCTACATCTATTACAGGGTGCGCGGGCTGAAGCGGGCCGGCCCCACGCCGGCGCCGGCGGAGGATCCGCAGTAACGGGCCGCGGGGACGCGCGTTCGGCAAACGGACCGCGGGGACGGAATTTTTCCGTCCCCGCGGTTTTTCGGCGGCGGGGCGCGGGCCCCGCCGCCCTTTCTTCCGGCGCGTCGGGATTTCGGTATTGTTCTCGGCGCGATTCTTTGATATAATACTAAATCTAATGATTTGTCGATCCGGCCGCAGGCGGGTCTGAAAAGAGGTGAGGCCGCGGTGAAATACGATTGCTGGAACGTGGCGGGCTTTGACCGCGGCGAGGCGGCGCGCCTTTACCGGAGCGGGATGAACCCGCTCCTCTCGGTGGTCCTGGCCTCCCGCGGGATCCTGGACGACGGCTCCATCGGCGCGCTGCTGGACGGCGGGCTCCTGCCGCTCAGCGATCCGCTGCTCCTGAAGGACATGGAGGCGGCGGCGGCCCGGGTCAACGAAGCCGTCGCCGGGGGCGAACGGATCACCGTTTACGGCGATTACGACGTGGACGGGATCACGGCGAGCTGCCTCATGGCGGATTACCTGCGCTCAAGGGGCGCGGACTGCGATATTTACATCCCGGAGCGGCTGGAGGAGGGCTACGGCGTCAAGAGCGCCGCGCTGGACGCGATCCGCGCCCGGGGCGCGTCGCTGGTGGTGACGGTGGACTGCGGCGTGACCGCCGCGGCCGAGGCCGCCCACGCCCGGGAGATCGGACTCGATATGGTGATCACGGATCACCACGAGTGCTCCGGCCCGCTGCCGGACGTGCCTGTGGCGGATCCCCGCCGGCCGGACGACGATTCGCCCGCCAAGGACCTGGCGGGCGTGGGCGTGGCCTTCAAGCTGGCCTGCGCCGCGGAAGGGCCCGGGGGGACGGAGGCGCTGCTGGAGCGCTACGGCGACCTGGTCGCCGTGGGCACCATCGCGGACGTCATGCCCGTCACCGGCGAAAACAGGACGTTCATCCGGCGCGGGCTCGAGTCCGTCCGCCGGGGCGACCGCCCCGGCCTGCGGGAGCTGTGCGCCGCGGCCGGGCTCGACGGGAAAAAGCTGTCCGTCACCGGCGTGGGCTTTGCCCTGGCGCCGCGGATCAACGCTGCGGGCAGGCTGGGCAGCACGGACACCGCCGTTCAGCTGCTGCTTTCGCAGGACGCCGCCGAGGCGGCGCGCCTGGCGTCGGAGCTGTGCGCCCTCAACCGGGAGCGCCAGTCCATCGAAAGCGGGATGCTCGCCGAGGCGCTGGAGGCGCTGAAGGCCGACCCTCCGGAGGGAAAGCCCATCGTCCTCGCGCGGGAGGGCTGGCACCAGGGCGTTGCGGGCATTGTCGCCTCGCGCCTGGCCGACCGGTTCGGCGTCCCGGCGGTGATGATCTGCGTGAAGGACGGCGTGGGGCGGGGCTCCTGCCGCTCCTGCGGCAGCTTCAACATTTTCGGCGCGCTCAGCGCGTGCCGCCGGCGGCTCCTGAGCTTCGGCGGCCACGAGGCCGCGGCCGGCCTCACCATCCGGGCCGAGGAGGTGGACGCCTTCCGCGGGGAGCTGCGGGCCTGCTACGAGGGAACGGCCGGCGGCGGGGATCATCCGGAGCTCCGGGTGGATCTGGAGCTCGTGAAGCCCGGCATCCTCACGGTGGAAAACGTCAGCGCCCTGGGGTCGCTGGAGCCTTACGGCGAGGGGAACCCCCAGCCCGTCCTGTGCATGACGGGCGTGGACGTGGACGGCGTGCTGCCGCTTTCCGACGGCCGCCACACCAAGCTCTGGGTGGAAAAGGGCGGCGAGCAGTTCGAGGCCGTGTTTTTCGGCAAGAGCGCCCGGGAGCTGGGCGCTTCGGAGGGGATGAGCGCCGACGTGGCGTTCGTTCCGCAGGTCAACGAGTTCCGCGGACGGCGGAACGTGCAGCTCTGCCTTGTGGACTTCAGAGCCCACGGCGCCTGAAGGAGGGCCATATGGCCGATTTGGAAAAAACAGCCGCGGCGCAGCCGGCGCCGGCAGCCCCGGAGGACGGGGCGGACCGGGTCGAGCGCGATTACGCGCGGCTTGAGGACGCAGTCCGGAAAAATACCCAGATCAAAGACCTGGCGCGCATCCGCGAGGCCTTCGAGTACGCGCGGGATCTTCACGGCGGGCAGAAGCGCAAGGACGGCTCGCCGTATATCACGCACCCCATCGAGTCGGCCATCATCGTGGCCGAGATGGGGCTGGACGAGGATTCCATCGTCGCGGCCCTGCTGCACGACGTCATCGAGGACACGAATGCCACCCACGAGGACATCGCCAAGCGCTTCGGCGAGACCGTGGCAGGCCTTGTCGAGGGCGTGACGAAGCTGACCCGCGTGGTTTACACCAGCAAGGAAGACGAGCAGATGGAAAATCTGCGCAAGATGCTCATGGCCATGGCCAAGGACATCCGCGTCATCCTCATCAAAATGGCGGACCGGCTCCACAACATGCGCACCATGGAGTATCAGTCCGAGGAGAAGCAGCGGGAAAAAGCGCTGGAGACCATGGAGATCTACGCGCCCATCGCCCACCGCCTCGGCATGCAGAAGATGAAGTGGGAGCTGGAGGATCTGTCCCTGCTCTACATGGACCCCGTGGGCTATGCGGAGATCAAGGAGGGACTGGAAAAGCGCGGCGTGGAGACCTCCGGCTTCATGCGCCGCACCGAGGACGCCATCAGGAAGCGGCTGGACGAGGCGGGCATCCGCGGCAGCGTCCAGAGCCGCATCAAGCATATTTACAGCATCTACCGCAAGATGTACGGCCAGAACAAGCAGCTTTCCGAGGTCATGGACCTTTACGCCTTCCGCGTCATCGTGGACGACATCGCCGACTGCTACAACGTCCTGGGCTGCATCCACGAGCTCTATAAGCCGATCCCCGGGCATTTCAAGGACTATATCGGCACGCCGAAGCCCAACATGTACCAGTCGCTGCACACCACGGTCATCGGCAGCGAGGGCATCCCCTTCGAGGTGCAGATCCGCACCTGGGAGATGCACCACACCGCGGAATACGGCATCGCCGCCCACTGGAAGTACAAGGAGGGCATCTCCGGCAAGGCCGACGAGGAGAAATTCGCCTGGATCCGCAACCTGCTGGAATCCCAGCAGGATTCCGACGCCCAGGACTTCTTCAGCTCCCTGAAGATGGATATGTTCTCCGACGAGGTGTACGTCTTCACGCCGGAGGGCGACGTGAAGAATCTGCCCGCCGGGGCGACGCCCATCGACTTCGCGTACAGCGTCCACTCCGCCGTGGGCAACCACATGACCGGCGCAAAGGTCAACGGGCGCATTGTGCCCTTCACCCACGCGCTGCAGAACGGCGACATCGTGGAGGTCATCACGTCTCCCTCCTCCAAGGGGCCGAGCCGCGACTGGCTGAACATCGTCACGAGCTCCGTCGCCCGCAACAAGATCCGCCAGTGGTTCAAGAAGGAAAAGCGGGAGGAGAACGTGGCCGCGGGCCGCGCCGCCTTTGAGGCGGAGATGCGGCGCATGGGCGTGCCCATGAGCGTCACGGAGGACGAGAAGTTCATGCCGGGCTTCCTGGAGCAGCTCTCCTTCGGCTGCGCCGACGACATGTACGCCGCCATCGGCTACGGCGGCATTTCCGCCCAGAAGGCGGTCAACCGCCTGCGCGACGAGCTGCGCCGCGCCGAGAAGGCCGCCCGGGAGCAGGGCGAGGTCCCGGCCTGGGATCAGCCCGTGAAGTATTCCAAGCCCATCCACGGCATCATCGTGGAGGGCGTGGACAACTGCCTCGTCAAGTTCTCCCACTGCTGCATGCCGGTCCCCGGCGACGAGATCGTGGGCTTCATCACGAGGGGCTACGGCGTCTCCGTCCACCGGACGGACTGCCGCAACTATCTGAACTCCGTCGTCGGCAAGCCCGAGGAGAAGGACCGCTGGATCAAGGTCTCCTGGGCGCCGGAGCGGGACGAACGCTACCAGACCGGCATCGCCATCACCGCCGCCGACCGCAACGGCCTCGTGATGGACATCGCCACGGTGCTCAATTCCCTGAACGTGAAGGTGGACACCCTGACGGCGCGGGAAATGGCCGGCTTCGCCAGCGTGTTCATCACCATCGAGGTCCGCGACCGGGACGAGCTGGGCACCGCCATCGCGCGGCTCCTGTCCGTGCGCGGCGTGAGCGAGATCAAGCGGCAGGGCACCTGACCCCGCCGGGAAACGGAGGAAACGCCATGCGGGCGGTCATCACCCGGGTGACGGAGGCGTCCGTCGCCGTCGGCGGGACGGTCGCGGCGAAGATCGGCCGCGGCTTTCTCGTGCTGCTGGGCGTGGGGACGGAGGACACGGAGGAGGACGCGGAGCGCCTGGCCGACCGGGTCTGCGGCCTGCGCGTCTTTTCGGATGAAGCCGGGAAAATGAACCTGAACCTGGCCGCCGCCGGCGGAGAGCTGCTGGTGGTGTCCCAGTTCACGCTGTTCGCCGATCTGAGCTCCCGCCGGCCGGGCTTTACCGGCGCGGCGCGCCCGGAAAAGGCCGTCCCGCTCTACGAGCGGTTCATGTCCGAGTGCGCCGCGCGGGGCTTTCGGGTGTCCCACGGGCAGTTCGGAGCGGATATGCAGGTCTCGTCGGTGAACGACGGGCCGGTCACCATCCTTGCGGACACAAGGGCATAGGAGGGCTGGATATGCTTGTAAAATGTATGCCGGTGGGCAATCTTGAGGCCAACTGCTACGTGGTCACGGACGAGGCGACGCTGGAGTGCGCCGTCATCGATCCCGGCGACGAGTCCAACGTCATCCTGGATTACATCGAATCGAACCGGCTCAGGCCCCGGGCCATATTGCTGACCCACGGCCACTTCGACCACACGGGGGCCGTGGCCGAGGTGGCGTCCCAGACCGGGGAGCCGCCGGTCTATATCTGCCGGGAGGACGCCGCGGAGCCCGGTTCCCGGGAGCTTTACAAGTACGTCGCGCCGGAAGGCACGCGCTATTACGGGGACGGCGACACGGTGGAGGCCGGGCCGCTGCGCTTCCGCGTCTACGGGACGCCGGGCCATTCGCCCGGTTCCGTGACGCTGCGCTGCGGCGAGGCGCTCTTTACCGGCGACACGCTGTTCCGCGGCTCCTGCGGCAGGACGGACCTGCCCGGCGGGGATCTGACGGCGCTCCAGGCGTCGCTCAAAAAGCTCGCGGAGCTCCCCGGAGATTTCGAGATCTGGCCGGGGCACCTGGATCCGACCACCATGAGCGTGGAACGGAAGAACAACTACTATATGAGGTACGCGCTGGGCGAATGAAGCTGTATCTTATCGGGCACGACTACCGGTACGCCGCCGAGCAGATCCTGCTGGCCCTTTTTCCGGGCGAAAAGCCGGAGTATCCGGCGGGCGCGCCGGCGGAGGAGAACTCCGCCGAGCTGCGCCTGACCTTCGGCGCGAAGTATGCGTCTGCCCGCACCGTGCTCCGGCGCGGCGGAACGCACGCGGGGAGCGCCCGGGTGCGCCTTTCGGCGCTGGCCGGGAAGCTGGCCCGGGACCGGGAGCTCCAGCGGATCCTGAAGCTTTCCTTTTACCGCGCGGCGGCGGGAACGCTGGCCGCGCCGCCCCCCTGGGGCGCGCTGACGGGCATCCGTCCGGGCACCATCTTCACAAAGGCGCTGGAGCGGGGCATGACGCCCGCCGCGGCCCAGCGGTACATGGAGCGGGAGTATTTCGTTTCGTCCGAGCGCTCGGCGCTCCTGCGGGATACGTCCCGGGCGTCCCTGGCGGCGAAGGCCGCGCTGGGCCCGCGCCAGGCCGCGCTCTATGCCGGGATCCCCTTCTGTCCGACCCGCTGCGCCTACTGCAGCTTCGTGAGCCAGAGCGTGGAGAAGTCCATGGGCCTCATCCCGCCGTTCCTTGCGGCGATGGACCGGGACATCGGCGCCACGGCCCGGGCGGCGGCGGAGCTGGGGCTGCGGATCAATTCCGTCTATATCGGCGGCGGCACGCCGACGACGCTTTCGGCCCCGCAGCTTTCCCGGCTGATCGCCCGCCTGCGGAGCGCCTTTTCCGTTCCGGAGGGAGCGGAGTTTTCCGTGGAGGCCGGCCGTCCGGACACCATTACGGACGAAAAGCTCGCCGCGCTGCATGAGAGCGGCGTGACGCGCATATCCATAAATCCCCAGTCCATGGCCGACGGCGTGATCGCCGCCATCGGGCGGAAGCACACGGCGGAGGATATCCGCCGGGCTTACGCCGCGGCGCGGCGCGCGGGCCGCTTCGACGTCAACATGGATCTCATCGCGGGCCTGCCGGCGGACACGCCGGAGCAGTTCGCCCGCTCCCTTTCCGAGGTGATCGCCCTGGGTCCGGAGAACATCACGGTGCACACCCTGTCGCTCAAGAAGGGCAGCCGCATCACCCTGGAGGACACGAACCGGCCGGACGCCGCGGCGGTGTCCGAGATGCTGTCCCGCGGGGCGCGGACGCTCCGGGCGGCGGGCTACGCGCCGTACTACCTCTACCGGCAGAAGTTCATGTCCGGCGGGTTCGAGAACGTGGGCTGGTGCCTTCCGGGGAAGGAGTGCCGCTACAACATCCTCATCATGGAGGAGCTGTGCACCGTCCTCGCCGTGGGCGGCGGGGCGTCCACCAAGCTGGTGGACCCGGCGCGGGGGCGCATCGAGCGCCTGTTCGCGCCCAAGTATCCCGGCGAGTACATCGCCGGCATCGAAAAGACCCTCGCCGCAAAGGCGCGGATCGCCGAGTTTTATGAAAGCATGGAGTGAACGCGATGACTTATCAGCTTGAGGAAATCAACCGCAGGGCGAAGGAAGACCCGGAGGCGTTCGTGGCCGAGTGCGACGCGGACCTGGGCTCCCGGGTGAGGGACGCCGCCGACAGGATCGAGGCGCACCTTTCCGTGAGCCCCATCGTCCTGCTCTCCGGTCCGTCCGGCGCCGGGAAGACTACTACGGCCAAGATGATCGAGGACGAGCTGGAGCGGCGCGGCATCAACACCCACACCGTTTCCATGGACAACTACTTCAAGACCCTGAACCTGCACACCTGCCCGCGCACGCCGGAGGGAGAGATCGACTTCGAATCCCCGCAGCTGCTGGATCTGGATCTGCTCAACGAGCACTTCGCGGCGCTGTCCCGGGGCGAGGAGATCCGGGTGCCCCACTTCATCTTTTCCCGCCAGCGGCGCAGCGCCAACGAGTTCAAGCGCCTGCAGCTGGGCGAGCGGGAGATCGCCATTTTCGAGGGCATCCACGCCCTCAACGACATGATCACGGAAAAGAACCCCGGCGCGTTCCGCCTCTTCATCAGCGCCGGCTCCGTCACCGTGGACGCGGAGGGGAACACCGTCATGAAGCCGGAGTGGATCCGGCTCGTGCGGCGCGCGGTGCGGGACAACAATTTCCGCAGCGCCGACCCGGCGTATACGCTGGAGCTCTGGGCCAACGTCATGCGGGGCGAGACGAAATACATCACGCCCTTCAAGGACAAGGCCGACCTGAAGGTGGATTCGTCCCTGGCTTACGAGATCCCGGTCCTGCGGGACCTGGCGCTGCCGCTCTTCATGGACATCCCGAAGGGGATCGAGCGCTTCGCGGAGCTCCAGGCGCTGGTGCCGGCCCTGCTGCGCCACGCCTCCATTGACCAGAAGTACGTGCGGAAGGAATCGCTGCTGTGCGAATTCATCGGCGGAGGGATCTACGAATACTGAGCCGGCCGTCTGTTGCGGAAACTTCATCGGATTTAACATTATTGTAAATTAATTGTGTATTCCCCGGTTTTGGGGCCCGAAGGTGGTATACTGAGCAAAATCGGTCCGCCGGGGAGCCGGGGGACCGCCGGATCCAGGGATCCGGATCGGTTTTCACATCGCCCACGCCGTTCCGGAGCCGTCCGGGCGGGGCGCAGCGGGAGGTTTCCTCGGGATTATGCGCAATTTTCTTTCGAATTTCATGGCCGGAAGGTACGGGCCCGACCAGCTTGGCATAGCCACGCTGGCGCTTTCGTTCGCGCTGGGAATCGCCGCGCAGTTTGTGAGCTGGCTGGCGATCCCGGCATACCTTCTCATGTTCTTTTTCATTTACCGCTTCATTTCCCACGATCTGGGGCGCCGGCGCAGGGAAAACGACTGGTTCATCCGGGTCTGGTGGCCGGTCCGCCACTGGTTCAGGCGCGTCGGCGAGCGGCTGCGCAGCCGCAGGGACTACCGGTTTTTCCGGTGCCCCGCCTGCGGGAACACGCTCCGCGTGCCGAAGGGCAAGGGGCGGATCAAGATCACTTGTCCGAAATGCGGCGAACGCTTTGAGCGAAAGACCTGACGCGTCCGCGCGCCGAATAGTGAGGAAAAAGGGGGCGGAAAGCCCCCTTTTTCCGTAGATTTCCTTTCGGTCCGGCGCCGTTCGCCACTTGAAAACTTCTTCTCCGCGGTGTATCCTGTAACAACGCGGACCGGCCGCGCGGGAGGGCGAGATGGAAGAGAAAAAACTTGGCGTGTACGTACATATCCCGTTCTGCGCGGGAAAGTGCGCCTACTGCGATTTCTACTCCCTCGTCGGACGGGACGAGCTGATGCCCGCCTATCAGAAGGCGGTGCTCCGGCACATCCGGGAGGCTGGCCAGCAGCTTTCGGGCTACCTCATCGACAGCGTGTATTTCGGCGGCGGGACGCCCAGCTATTACGGCGCGGCGCGCCTGGTGCGGATCTTCGAGGCGCTGAAGAAGTGCGGCCGCGTCCTCGTGGACAGCGAGGTCACGCTGGAGGCAAACCCCGACAGCATCACCTTCGCCGATCTCGTGAAGCTGCGCAGGGCGGGCTTCAACCGCCTTTCCCTGGGCGCGCAGTGCGCCGACGACGGGCTCCTCAAGAGCATCGGGCGGCTGCACAATTTCGCCCAGGTGGAGGAGGCCGTGAAAAACGCCCGAAGGGCCGGCTTCGAGAACATCAACATCGATCTCATCTACGGGCTGCCTTCCCAGACGCGGGACGGCTGGGCGGACACCATCGCCCGGGCCGCGGCGCTCAAGCCGGAGCACTTTTCCTGCTACGGCCTGAAGATCGAGGAGGGAACGGCCCTCTGGCCCTTCCGGGATTCCCCCTTCATCCCGGACGCCGATCTCCAGGCGGACATGTACCTCTACATGGTGGAGGCGCTGGGGAAGTACGGCTACCATCAGTATGAGATCTCCAATTTCGCCAAGCGGGACCGGCAGTCCCGCCACAATCTGAAATACTGGATGGGCGAGGAATACATGGGCTTCGGCGCGGCCGCGCACTCCTATGTCAGCGGCCAGCGGTACGGCTACGTGAAGGACGTGGCGGCCTACACCGAGAACGTGCTGGCCGGGCGCGGCGTGGTGGATCAGTCGGAGCGGCTGACGGATTTCGAGCGGGCCGGCGAGTACCTGATGCTGGGGCTGCGCACCACCCGGGGAATCTGCGAGAAGGAATATTACGACATCTTCCCCTGCAGCTTCGAAATGGCTGCGGAGCTCATGGATTCCTATGTGGAAAAGGGCTGGATGGTCAGGACCGGCGAGCGGTGGAGCTTCACGCCGGAGGGCTTTCTGCTCTCCAACGTTCTCATCGGCGAGGTGCTCGACGCCCAGACCAAACAGCGCATGAGCATCGTCTCCCCCTGGAAGAAGGACGAGGACGCGGAGTATCAGTTCAGCATCTTCAACAAGAAACCGGGGCAGATCGAGCTGTTTCACGGCATTTCGTGAATCGGGTAACAATTCGAAGCTATTAGTAATGGAAATGTAATTGCATTTCCGCGCGGAATCAACTAGTATAGCAATGCGAAGAATTCCCATCAAGGTCCGCCGGGGGGCGGGCCGTTCAGATAAGGACGTGCACAGGGTTGGCAAGAGGAAAAAGAGAGAAAAAACAATCCATCGGGACCGCGGGGATCGCGCTGATCGTGATCGGCGCCGCACTGGTTGTGCTGCTGGCCATGTTCGTGGTCACCGGCGTGAAGGTGGCGCGCTCGAACCGCATCTACCCGAACGTCTCCGTTTCCGGCGTGAGCGTCGGGGGCATGACCTACGACGAGGCCGAGACGGCGCTTGAATCCGCGAACCTCAAGACCGCCGGCGACGTGAACATTACGGTCGCGCTGACGGACAGCGTTTCCGTGACCGCCACCGGCGCGGACGCGGGCTATGCCCGCAACGCCTCCGAGGCGGCGGAGTTGGCGCTGCGCTACGGCAGGACGGGGAATTTCTTCTCCAACACCGTGTCGTATCTGAAGAGCCGCGGCAAGTCCGTTGACCTCAGCTCCGAAGGGATCGACAACTTCGACGAAAGCGGCGTGAAGCAGCGCATCGCAGACGCCGCGAAGAAGGCCGACCGCAAGGCCGTCGCCGCCACCTACAAGGTGACCGCCACGGACGTCTCCATCGTCAAGGGCGTTTCCGGCTACACCGTCCCCCAGAACGACGTGTACGACTATATCCGCACCACGCTCCAGAGCGGAAAGACCGGCACTATCTCCACGGACGAGTTCTCGGACAAGAAGCTCACCGGCGAGGCCGCCGCGGGCGTGGACATCGGCAAGATCTACGACGAGGTGCACGTCGAGGCGAAGAACGCCGAATACGACAAGACCAGCGGCGGGGTCACCGACGGCGTGACCGGGGTCTCCTTCGACAAGGACGCCGCGCAGAAAGCCTACGACGCCGCGGCCGAAGGGCAGACCGTCACCATCGCGCTGGTAAAGACGGAGCCCGAGGTCACGACGGAGAGCATCAAGAGCCTGCTCTTCCGCGATACGCTGGCCAGCAAGACCACCACGATGTATTCCAGCTCCTCCAACCGGCTCAACAACGTCACGCTGGCGGCCAAGGCCATGAACGGCACGGTGCTGAACCCCGGCGAGACCTTCTCCTACAACGACACGCTGGGCGAGCGCACGACGGCCAAGGGCTATAAGCCCGCCGGCGCCTATGTGGGCGGCGAGACCGTCGATCAGGTCGGCGGCGGGATCTGCCAGGGCTCCTCCACGCTGTACTGGTGCGTCCTCAAGTCCGGGCTGGAGGTCGTGGACCGCTCGAACCACATGTACGCCGTCGCCTACCTGCCTCTGGGCGAGGATGCCACCGTCAACTGGGGCACCGTGGACTTCAAGTTCAAGAACAATACGGACTATCCCATCAAGATCGAGGCCTCCGTGGCGAACAAGGAGCTGACCGTCACCATTTACGGCACGAACGTGAGCGGCGACACCTACGACATCGAGTCCGACCTCATCAAGACCATCGATTACGACGAAGTGAAGAAAGAGGACGCCGGCGTCGCCGAGGGACAGACGGAGGTCAAGACCTCCGGGCACAAGGGCTACGTTGCCGAGACCTATCTTCTCCATTACAACTCCGCGGGCAAGCTCATCTCCCGCGATTTCATCGCCAAGGATACTTACAGGAAGCAGGACCGCGTGATCCTTGTCCCGGTGGGAACGCTCACGCCCTCCAGCGGGGCGTCCAGCAGCGGAGCCTCCAGCAGCGAATCGTCCAGCAGCGAATCGTCCGGCGGGACCTCCAGCGGGTCTTCCGGCGAGTCGTCCAGCAGCACGCCGGAGAGCGAAAGCCCCTCCTCCGTGCCGGCCGCGCAGTAAAAAAACAAAACTCAGGCGCGGACCCGTCGTCCGCGCCTGAGCGCTTTCCGAATGAGCGGGGAGAAACAGCGGAGGGGAAATGCAGCCGGTTTGCCCGGCGGGAAAGGTGAAGCGCAGTGAAGAAGCCTCCGTATGAATTCAAGACGAAAAAAGAGCTCATCGGCTATATCTGGGAGTATTACAAGCTCTGGATCATCGGCGCGGCCATCGTGCTGATCGCCGCAATCTCCCTGATCTCATCCATCGCCTCGAAGCCGAAGTATGACTACGACATCGCCGTTTCGACCTCGGAGACGCTGAGCACGGAAGAGACGCAGGCCATCGCGGACGCCTTCGCCGCGCTGGGCAGGGACGTGGACGGGAACGGCGCGATTTCCGTGAACGTGACGGACTACCGCATCGGCGGGGATACCGGCGACGACACCTACGGGTACGCCGACCAGGTGAAATTCACGGGAGACGCGGAGCTGTGCACCAGCGCGATCTACATCATGGACGAGGACACGAAGGCGCAGGTGACGGACATGGGAATGTTCGGCGGCGAGCCCTTCGCGTGGAGGTCGGGGAATACGACCTACTACGTCAATATCCGCGCCAAGAGCGGGAAGTTCGAGACGGATAAGAAAAAATCGGCGGAGTACAACGCCGCGCTGGAGCTCTTCAACGCGCTGAAGGCCTCCTGCGGCTGAATGAAGTTCAGCGCCGCCGGGTAAGCGGCGAGAAAGCGGCCGCCGGGGATCGTTCCCCGGCGGTTTTCGCGCGGCAAAGCCAAAAAAGGAAGGCGCCCTCCGGGGCGCCTTCCTTTTTGGAGAATCGGAACGAAAATGATGCCGGGGGTTATGCTCATTTTGTTCGTTTAGCTTTTCCAGTCCGTATTATATCCAGCAACTAAACCAAAGGTAAGGCAAAAGGTCATGACCGCCAAAATTACACGATATAGTATATAGGAAACATCATTGCTAAGGCTGATTACTAAAGAAATTATTGCGATTAAAAAACAGGGAATGCAAATCAGCAGACCGGTTTTCTTACCAAATTTCTTTATATTCTTATTCATTCATCGTTTCCTCCCATCCTTTGCCTGATATAAATGACCTTGCGTTCAGTTTATCACAGATTCGGATATAGAAAAGCCATATCTTCCCCTTGGAGGAAGATATGGCTTTGGTACGCCTGGAGGGACTCGAACCCGCGATCTCACGGTTCGTAGCCGTGCACTCTATCCAGCTGAGCTACAGGCGCATGCTCCTGAGAGCTTTACTATAATAGCATCATCCCTGGTAAAATGCAAGTGTCTTTTTGGCGGGCAAAGCAAAAAGGTGTTGACAACCGGCCGGCGCGGCGTTAGAATATATCACGCTGACACTGGATATGGACGTTTAGCTCAGCTGGTAGAGCGTCCGCTTGACGTGCGGAAGGTCAGGGATTCGAGTTCCTTAACGTCCACCATGAAAAAAGCACCCGAACGGGTGCTTTTTTTATTGACGGCCGGCGCTGCGGACGCCGGAACACAGAGAATTTCGGAGGCGCGGGATGAAGTACGATTTTACCACGGTGCTCGACCGGCGCGGCTTCGGCCAGGATCCGGTCCGCCTCCGTGCCGGCTTTGTCGCGCCGCTCCTTGACTTCGGAGAGATACTGATCGGCGGCGGACTGGGCGTCCTCGAACACCCGATTGACCTGCAGGGAGGCCTCCGCGATGGATCCGCATTTCTTAAGACCGATCCTTTTATCGCTGAGCTGATGCTCCAGCTTCTCCGTTTTTTCCTTCATCTGCTGAAGCTCCTGCTCCTGGTCCCTGATGATCGAGAGGAGTTCCGTCTTGCTCAGATGCCTGATTTCTCTGTCTGTCATAAAAACGCTCCTCCGAAAACGGAAAAAGAAATATTTGTCTGAAGATCGCGGCATAATCCCACAATTCCAGCCAAACTATTATAACGCTTTGTCCGCTTTCGCTGCCGGCGGCTTTTTCACAAAACCAGCCCAGTTTTTCACACAAAAAGGAGGCGGCACAAAGCCGCCTCCCGGAAACGATCCTTCAGAGCTGATTTGGAAATGGTATCAGCAGCCGCGTATGGAAAACGCCTTCCTCTGCCGAACATTCAAGCGTGGCGTGATTCCGCTGCGCGAAGGCGAGAACGCTTCGCAGTCCGTAACCATGCTCTTCCCCCTTATCGGAAACGGGGAGCTTTGTGACCGGGGAAAATTTGAGCGTTCCGCTGTATGAATTTTCCACATCCAAAAACGCCTGTCCCTTGATCCGGCGAACGAAGAA
>Ga0268360_1000769_pt1 | contig 43440 bp, 24 predicted proteins | sample BioMet11_FD_192465 | JGI IMG/M metagenome (GOLD analysis project Ga0268360, IMG submission 192465) | Sewage microbial communities from Oakland, California, United States - Biofuel 11 (Illumina Assembly) | ecosystem: Engineered > Wastewater > Sewage > Unclassified | place: USA: California... | reverse complement strand
TACATCGGAAATGAGTGTATATATATAATTAAAAGCTGGATTGAGTTATTTTTATCTATAACAACTTTTGAGTTACATCGGAAATGAGTATGTATATATAATTAAAAGCTGGATTGAGTTATTTTTACCTATAACAACTTTTGAGTTACATCGGAAATGAGTGTATATATATAATTAAAAGCTGGATTGAGTTATTTTTACCTATAACAACTTTTGAGTTACATCGGAAATGAGTGTATATATATAATTAAAAGCTGGATTGAGTTATTTTTATCTATAACAACTTTTGAGTTACATCGGAAATGAGTATGTATATATAATTAAAAGCTGGATTGAGTTATTTTTATCTATAACAACTTTTGAGTTACATCGGAAATGAGTATGTATATATAATTAAAAGCTGGATTGAGTTATTTTTATCTATAACAACTTTTGAGTTACATCGGAAATGAGTATATATGTATATTTTTGGCGACTCCTCCTTTGACGTTGTGATTGTTACTGTCTTTGCCAAGTGTACACTTCATTTGTCTTGAGACCACACATAATTGAATATTTGTTTTTGTGTGTTCCTATATTTCTGTAACTATGTATACTTGTATACTAATCTTTTAGTATATATGTATACTTATATTTTGGAGTACTTGAATATATTTAATATAGTAGTAAGTAACGATTTGTTCGGGTCTTTTTAAAGGATCTTTTTAGAAGGTCTTTTACATTTTGAAATATGGAGGGTTTTTAATCTATTTTTCACAGACATTCTTGTATATCTACCTAATTATATTTTGGTATATTTCTGGCTCTTCGTTGTTTTGTGTGGATATCCTCGTAATGTCTTCATAAAAACCAATGCGGTCTCGAATTGAAATCATCTTATCCACAGAGAATGACGAAGAGCCATATTTCTTAATTGAATACTTGTATACATCATGTTTGGATACAAGTCTAAATATATATTTATATACAAATATACCTGACTCGGTTTTATCCCAAAATTATTTCGCTTTTTTAATTTTCTACTATAGTTATGTATCCTACACAGGTAACCCATTATTTTACTTCAACTTTGATTTTGTTTCATTTTACATAATCATTCCAAAATACCAAAATGGAATTGAAATTTACTCAACGTTTAATTTTTTGCGCCGCCTGCTGTTGTATTATGTATTGGACTTCCAAATGGTTTGGAGTCTGTGAAATCATTTCAGGATGGAAGTTATGCAATCCGGAAGCCTGGCAGAAGAACAGGGTTATAGCTTGGGTCAGGAGAGATTTGGATCTAGCGATGTCCCAGAGTTTGAATCGAAAGATGAGCTCATAGAAAACACTTCCAGAAAATAAAGATTTTTTATAGATGAAGGCCATAGACTAGGATTTGATAAAGGCTCAAGGGGAAGCTATAAGGGCTGGAGCATGCCCATCTATGGGGGCATGCTCACGTAATAGTTTGTGAAAAAGTAGGTCCTAAGTGATTTTTGAATACTATCATGAGATCCTTTACCAGTTGCTTTTTTCTTACATATCCACTCTGAGACAATAAATAGTTGAGCTTACTTTTCGTTTATGTCTATATAAGTTAAAAAACGTATGATAAAACTTAAGTATTGGTAACTATTTCTATAATACGACTATTTTTTTGATTATCGGGGTATCAAGATTATGGTTACGCTAAAATATATGACAGCTTGTTTGTTAAAAATAACTTCTGGTTCTTACCTACTAAATGCAGGTAGCCGTATATCAATATCAATCAATGGAATTATAACTCATATTATAACTTATTATTCTTATCTACTAAAAGCATGTAAATATATAACAATAGCAGTCGATGGAGTTGTAACTCCTATTATCTTATTAATGACAAAATTAATTTTTATAGACACTTCATTAAGACCATTGTGGAAGATTAGAGGACTTCTATTATTTCCTTTTATAAAATGTGCTTCAGTTCCGTATATTGGGAAAGATGTCTACTTTATTGAGTTGTTAACTCGAAAATATATTTTCGGGAAAAACGTTAGTATTTCAAATTTTTGTAAGTTAATAGGCCCAATAGAAATTGGAGATAATGTCTCAATGAGTAATAATGTTGAGGTGAGGCATCATACTGTTATTGGTAATAATGTTGGCATAGGACCAAACACACTATTTATTACTGACACTCATGAATTAGGAACTGAAAAAAATAGAGTCGGAAAACACATAACTAAAAAAATAATTATTAAAGATGGATGTTGGATTGGAGCAAACGTTATAATTTTAGGTGGAGTGACAATTGGCGCAGGATCTGTTATAGCTGCAGGATCTGTCGTATCCACAAATGTAAAACCTAATTCATTTGTAGTAGGTGACCGAGCAAAAGAAATCAGGACTTTAAGGAGTATGAATAGCTTAAGAAGATCTCAATAACCCATATTCCAAAAATATTGATCTTACCTGTAGATAATGGAGTGGTAAATTTTAACTAAATAAATTTTTGGAGAAGCGTGTATTTACATACAGAATATCTTATTATTTTAAACAGTGATTACAGTACTTTCCTTATATACCTGTTTTCAAAATATTCTTGAAATATCATCGATAATTGTTTCATTACGAGCAGCCACGAGTGGTGTATCTCCTACAGACATGACTCCATTTACCTTTTTTACATCTGATGGAATGCTGCCTTCACGTTCCAGAAAGGTCTTTGTTATTGCATCGTAAGCACTCTTCTGGTGTTAGCTAGCTACACTATGTATCATTCATCTTTTAGCGGTAGAGAGCGGTATGAAGGTGATGTTATCTAAAGAAATTGAAGCTTTTTCTATCTTTTCCTGAATGAGGACGATGATGCTTTTACCTTCAGGAGTATCGTCTGTGAAAGATGAAAGCAAAGCTGCTTTCATCAGATCTCCATGGGACTGCCACTTACTGGCAAAAACTCAGCCACCAGTCGGTTACCTAAAGTGATAGTACTTGTTTTGTTCAGCAGCAGAACATTTACAAGTCTTCATATGGGTAAGTAGTAAACTTATCAAATAAATTTATATATACGCCGGCCCAATATAAGACTCAGTATCAAAATCCAGTGATGAACATAAAATAAAAAATCACTAGATTTTGTAATTGGTCCCAATCCTTGAAATACAATTTTGGGATTGAGGTCTTTAGACGTCGAATATTGATGTTGATGAAAAACGGATTCTTCTTGCGGATTCAGATTTTCAATCAAGAAATGCAAAAATCACTAGATTTTGGAACAGAGTCCAATATAATGTAACACTTTTAAAATAGAACTAAAGATATTTTTGTATTAACAGCTGCTACTATTAAGACAGAACAACTCGATGACATTCTAACGTGGTATTTGAAAATTAGGCTTTGTAGAGAAAACCTATTAAAATGAGCTTTGAAGGCTGAAAACAAATAAGGAAAGACATATCAGGTAGTTCAATTCAAAACAATAAAAAATTGTTTCATATTTTTATAAAATTTCTCAAAGCTCCAAACAAAGCTCCAAAATCCCTGTAGAAATTTGGCAGGCTGGAGCATTGCACCCAGAGTATTGATAACCGGCTCTTATGGAACCGGAGGCACTATATGCTAAAAGATTTTGATACGAATAAGAATGACCAAAAAACTATTTTGGAACTAAGCAACCTCACTGAATTTTTTGGATTCAAATTACCAGTACAAATATATCGCTCTAACAGGTTCCAGCTATTATTTACATCGATATCTTTTATACTTGTATCTTATTCTCTTTTACTAATTGCAAGAAAACCAGCTATGGGCTATGAAGTTTCTATATATTCCTCCACTCCTTTAGTTTTCTGGATATCTCTACTATTTGGTTTAATAAATGGCATGTTTCTTTTGTGGTCTTCGATTTCCACTAGGAGCAGCAAGCAATTTAATTTAGGGTTTTTTCAGATTATCTTTTGTAATGCTTTGTTAGTTTTGCTTCCCAAACTAAAGAACTACACACTAATTATGGGCAGAGGAGATAATGCCGACTATGTAGGGTATGCAATGGACGTAAGCATTTATGGACATATTCCTGATTATAATTTTTATCCGTATACTTCAGTACTTATTTCTCAAATCAGCCAAATTTTGGACATCTCTGCTTTAGAAGTATCAAAGTATATTCCGTCTTTATTTGTTATTATTTATATGCTTTCTATTTATTGCTGGGCAAAATCATTCAAACAAGATCAGAATTTTATTATATACTCAATTATAGCTTCAATACCTCTATTTTTTGCTTGGTTTTTTTCAACAATATATTATATGCTTATTTCAACTTTAATTTTGCCACTTCTATTTTATACTCTCAATAAAAACAGTGATTTCCGCTATAGAATCTTTGTTGTTATAATCTGCTTAGTACTCCCGTTTACTCATCCCATTGTATCGTTAATTTTTCTATTATATCTCGTATGTACGTATCTTGAGGAAACGTTGTCAGATAGGAACTCTCACAAAGTAACTTTACGTTTAATTATGATTTTTTTAATAACTTCGTCTATCTGGTATCTAACTCAGTACGCTTTGACAAAAAATGCTATTGTAATTTTTGAGCAAATAGAAAATACTCTTCTCCAAAGGAGTTCGGATACTACAACATTAAATGTAGCAACTGAGTATTTTGATAAGTTGGGTTATTTAACAGCAATAAGATCATTCCTAATTATGACATTTGATGAATTGACGTACTATATCTTTTCGTTACTTTCAATTTTATTTATATTCAAAAATTCCGAAAAAGGTTTGAAATCGATTTCTTTGTGTTTTGTTTTTGGTAGTATTTTTTATATTTTTCTTTTTATATCGTCTCAAGCTCATACTCCATACAGATTTGTTAATTTAGATGTTAACATGATATTTACGCCATTGTTGTTAGGATACCTTATGGTTTCTTTGCGTAAACAATATAAGATAGTTCTAAATCTTCTCATAGTCCTGTCTGTGATCACTACAGTTGTCTCACTGTACCAATCCCCTATTGTTACATATCCAAGCGATGAATTTACTGCTTATGACATTTCTGGAGGAAAATGGTTAGTGGATTCTAAAAACGAGAATATACCTACAATTACCTTACTTAGTCCTTTACATCGTTATTCCTCTCTTATTTATGGTTCAACTTATTCTTCAATTCATATGTCCTCAGTTGGACCCTGGTCCAGTTTTCCAACAAATTTAAGTTCATTTGAAACAGGTATCTTCCCAGCTAATTTTACTCAGTATTTTTTGATAACAGAGTATGAAAAACAAGCATATTCTACAGTATGGAAAGGTGTTGGACAAGTTAATGAAAGTGATCTAACTTCAGTTAATTTTTGTAAAAATGTATATCATATATATGATAACCAAGAATTTTCAACTTATCTTGCAAAATCCTGCAAAGAAGGGGGATAATTCAGATTATTAGTGGATACTAAGAGCCTATCCGAAAAGTCCCGCTGCTCTGAAAGTTATCCATGCACATGCGAAATGAAGCATAGCAAGGTAATTCTCAATTTTCTTTTCCCATCGAATAAGCAATCTTCTGAATCTATTCATCCAAGAATGAGTCCTTTCTACAACCCATCTTCTTGCCTTATGACCTGGTATCTTTTTTTCTATTTTTTCTTCTCCACGTCTCCGTATATGGGTAGTATACCCATACTCTTCAACCAATTCATCGATATCGGGATAATCATAACCCTTATCCATGCATATATTCTGAATTACATTATCAGGAGAAGGTCTTTCAATAATTATACCATCAAGAGTCTCTTTTACAAGCATTTTATCGTGGCGATTGGCTCCATCCACAGCAACAGAAAGTGGTATGCCTTTACCCTCAGTTAATAGACTCCTTTTTGTTCCTAATTTACCACGATCAGTAGGATTAGCTCCAGTTCCAGCTCCTCCCAATGGTGCTTTTGTCATAGCTCCATCAATTGATTGCCATTCCCATTCTAATCCTTTTTTATTATCATATTCCAGAAGACCAGATTGCCACATTTTCTCAAATAATCCTGCTCTTCGCCATTCCTGAAATCTATCGTGTACGGTGCTTGGAGCACCATAACATCGCGGCAAGGCTTTCCATTGACAGCCAGTACGAAGGAGATAATAAATACCATTCATTATTTTTCGATCATTCTCTCGAGGTCTTCCAGGCTTTTTCTTAGGCTTAGGAAGTGGTAGTAAGGATTTGATCTTATTCCAGAATTCATCTGAGATCTCATAATCGTGGCCTGTTTTTCTTGTTGTCACTAATAAAAATTACCATACATCGTAGTTCTTTTACTTTTCGGATAGGCTCTAAGTACCCGCAACGAAATAACCTATGCAACTTATAATTTATTGTAACTTTGATTGGCTACCTTGATAGTGAAAATCAAAACGTTCAATTGGAAATCTGCATAGTTTGTTCTGAGACGGGGCCTAAGTCTGAAATATTTTTCGTTTTTACTGGAGAACCACACAGGTTTAGCTATGGGAGTATGTCAGACCTGTATCTTATAACCTGTATCTTATAGTAGAAGGAATCATAGACATTATTATTTGACGTTCGATGTTTTCTTTGGTAAAAACCCATATGCTGACCATATATGCTATTGTTACAACGATTCCAGATATTACTAAGGCTCCAAGTCCTGAGACAGGTACAAGAAAATTAATGAGCCTACAGGATCCTGCTATTATAAACGCTGCCAAAGCTCCCGAGAATATGGAACTCACAAAAGTGGTTCTTGGGATCCCAAGTATTTTGGTAGTGTACCAGGGAATAAAAATGGCGTTATTAAGAGTCAGTACAATTGCTCCTGCAACTGCAACGCCATAATATCCCCAGCCAGTGACAAATGGAAGTGTTAGTTCCAGTAGAAAATTGCCTACTCCCATCCAAAATGTGACAATTCCAGGAGTTCGCACTTTATTGTATGCGATGTTTATATCAAAGAGAAGCATTACTGGAAGGTTAATTACAAGATGAGATAGCATTATTAATATTAATGGCGAGATTTTTACAAATTCAGGACCTACCCAAAGTGAAAGAAGTTGTGGAGCAAAACCACAGATAAAACCAATTGGAAGAGCCAGTGCAAAGCCTGTAAGTTTTATGGCACTTTTTGCTAAATTTATAAGTTCTTCGATTTTACCTTTAATATAGTAAGTTAAAATCACTGGTGTAAGGATACTTATAAGCACACTTGCAATAGTGCGCAGTACTGAACTCCACATAAAAGCTATTGAGTATTCCCCACCTGCAAGAGTGCCAAATAATTTGTTTACAACTATGAGGTCTATCTGGAGAAAGAGAAGAGAGCCGATCTGAGTGATAATTACCCATCCTCCCATTTCCAGAATCTCATTAGCCTTTGATCTGCGGAAGTCTTTTATATTTATCTTAAAATGAGGATTTATCCTGTGTGAGAAAAATACAGTAAGAACAAAGGCAACTATGGCAGCTATCAGGTAAGCTAATCCTATGTAAGCAAGATTTGGAGAATCTAATTTGAAAAACAATATTATCAGGCTCACCTGAACAAGGATATTTATGGCATTTATTATGTTCAGAATGTCAAGCCTGTTATAGGCGAAAATAGAAACTCCAAAGTTACTGCTCCAGGCCCGTAATAGAAACGCAATTATAACGCCAAGAAAAAGGAGTCTTGTGGCATTTTCCTGGTTGGATGGAACTTCAAAAAACGACGGAGAATAGTATGAAAGTAGTAATACTATGGGTAGCATTAATAAGATAATTCCAAGTGTTCCAAATAAAGCAGTATTAAAGGTTACATTTGCTTTTTTAAACTCTTCTTTCTGTAATTCAATAGTTATGGGCCTTGAAACTGATGTATTGAGGGATACCGTAATTAGGTTTACATAAGATGTAAAGGAGGTCGCCAGTGGGATCATTGCATAGCTTGCGACGCCAAGTGAATTTATGAAATATGGTACCAAAAACAATCCACTTGCGAGGCTAATTATAAAATACACAATGTTGGCTGTGAGATTCTTGGGCACTTGCTTGCTGAAAACATCCTGGGGATCCGTTGAATTTAACATTTTTACCTTCTTGAATTCTCGTGTGGTATATGGTAAGATTAATCATAAATCTTCTAATTCTGATTAGTATCCCTCTTAATTTTTGATCATCTCTGCCAAAATTTGTATATTTATGTGAAATTATGAAGAAGCCTTAGAAGTCCTGTAATATAGAACAGGATACATTGGTATACCCAATTTTCCACTTACTTTTGGTATTTACTCCCACAATACCATAAGTGTGTGATATCATTGATTGGGTTGTATGTAATGGAGAGTTTATATAAATTCGAATTTGCAAAATTTGTTGTATTCTTATGGAAGCATAAGAAGAAGCTTATGATATCTATTTAAAATTAATAATATACTTTTATCACGATCCTCACATTATGTCCTCAATATGCAATTTTTATGTTTCAGTTTATTACTTTCTTTTTGATGTCATCTTATTAAAACTTAGGCGTTTGAACTTAGAAAGGACGTTTGGAAATCCGGAATCAGATAAATTCCATTATTTTAAAAATGATAATTCCAATAAAGCTGAGAGTTAAAGGAGTGATTGCAATATTAAAAGAACAGTTAATATTTCGGTTCCATTTTTCAGTTGCAACTAGAATCTCCATTAAAGACAGAAGTATCAAAAGCCCAATAATAATCGTACTCCAGTACTGGGGAATACCGATGGTTGTAGTTGCGGATTTGACGCCAGAATAAACAACATTAGAAGATATTGTGCTGTGTGAGATCATGGTTGTTAACATAAGGATTCCTGTGAGCAATATATATCTTTATTAAAATATTGTTTATAATATGATAATATTTCATCATTATCCAAATAATGATTATTGATATTAAGATAGAACAAGTTATAAAAACCTTTCTTTTTTAAGTCAAATTTGAATATTAAAAGAAAAACATACATAATTTAAATAATAATTTCGTATATTGTAGAATACTTATATATTTTAATGAAAAACTTGCTATTTTTTATATTATTGAGTTCATTCCAAGCTCCTTTTCATTCTTAACTATAAGAATTACTCAAGATTGCTTTTACCTCTGATACTCGATTGGTTACTTAATATGCGGGAATCAAAAAAGCAAATTTTGAGTTTTGAGATCGGCTTATTCAGTCTCCAGAACACTGATTATGGCCAGAATCTTATCTTTCAAAGTAGATATCTCGATTTTCGCAGTACTTCCGACTGTCTTGATACCTTTCCAAATCTGGTAATAGTGCAAAAATCTCATAATGTAGAATAAAACCCATAATGTTTATAACCTCAACTTTTTGGATATCTTACTCAGTCGTTTTTCTGAAAATTAATGTTCTCTAATTGCCATTCACCTTCCGGTCTTCTAAGCTGGAATGCGCAACTTGTATATATGTATCCCACTTCCTATGGAGAACAGTAACAGAAACCTGCGCGTTTTAAAAGTATCATTTAGCATACGCATTGGTTTATGTGTAATCTCATCCCAAAGCCTGCTTTTAATCTTAATCAATGAGATTTGTAGAACTGCTTTATGGTTGGAAACTTGATTAGTCCTTAAAGTACGAAATCTAAAAAGTAGATTTTGAGTTTTTGATTAGCTTTGTATGTATCCCACTTCCAATGGAGAACAGTAATAAAAACCTGCACGTTTGATAAGTATTGTTTAGTGCATATGCCGATTACGCAGAAACTGACAAAACAAAAGTAGGAATAATTTTTGCTTTTCTATCTTTTTCGTAAATGATAAACACTATACATTTTATAATAAAACAATATGGCATTTTTTAAATAATACTAATGGCATTATATCGTAGATATTAAAAGCCTCTTGTTTGTGTTCTCCATTGGAAGTAAGATACATATACAGAAAAATCTCAATTTTTGAATTTAGGAATAAACATTTCTGAAGGAACTTTTGCTATTTGTTGCATTCGATAATCTTCAAGCAGTTTTTCTAAAGAATGTTTTTTTGAAGAAACACTTAAAATTCTTCTATTCCTACCGTGTCTTCCTTTATATTCAAGAGTTGAATCGATTATTCCTAGCTGATCTAGTTCGTTTATAAGATCAGTCACCCATCTTTGCGTTAAAATATTAATATCAAGGGCAGCACATAGAAGTCTGTAGACTTGATACATTGTTGAGATAGTACACTTGTGTCCGGAGTCCAGAGTATAAATACAGGCTAATAGTACTGTTTTAGATTGGGTAGGTAATGTTTTTACAGTTTCGATTACCCTGTCGATTTCTATCTTTTCCTTGGCTTTTTTAACATCGGATTCCTTTATAACAGAACTTTTCTGCATCTCTGCAAGTTCTCCAGCAACCCGTAAAACGTCAATGGCTTTCCTTGCGTCTCCATGTTCCTGAGCCCCAAAGGCAGCACACAGAGGGACTACTGTTTCTTCAAGAGCACCTTCTTTGAAAGCTATCTCTGCCCTGGCTTTAAGAATCTCGCCTAATTGGTTAGCGTCATAAGGGGGTATTAGTAACTCGTTTTCAGAAAGGACGCTTATTAGATGAGCTGGAAAACGCTCACGCAGGTTTAAGTCGTTAGTGATTTCAATAACACAAGGTGCATTGCCTGATGTTTTGGATTGGGTTCTAATGATGCTATTGATTATTTGAGGATTATCAGCTTTATCGATTTCATCTAGTAATATGATTACAATTCCGGAATAGCAGTTAATGAGGTGCTCGAAGTAAACACTATGTTTTGACCTTGAATTTCCTATTTTTTGTCTATTTTCTCCTTCTGGAACAGGTAGGTTGTCATTAATTTTTTGCCAAATTGCATTTTCTGTCTTCGATTTTTCACAATTGACGTTGATTACACACAGTTCTATGTCTCTATTAGCTGCTTCTTTGATTACTTCTTCCAGTACCCATTTAGAAAGAATCGTTTTTCCGGTGCCTGGCTTACCGTAGAGGAATATGTTATTTGGAGATATTCCTCTAAAAATGTCTTTTAAAAATTCATAGTACATTTTTATTTCATTATCTCTTTGCTTTATATCGGAAATACCACGAAGGGGATAATTTGGTTTAAGAACTTGCTTGTTGATAAAAAGACTGTTCTCAAAATCAAGTAAGTCAGATAGCGAGATAGTTTTTGACAAGACAGACACTCCAAAAATCTATCTACAATTTGCATGAGAATATTTTAAGTTTTCTATTTGTTCCAATGGAGTTTTTCATCTGCTTAATTGTGTTTTCCATAGGAAGTCTGATACATATACAATCCCAGAGCTTTCCTTTATTTCTGTCTATATGTAATTTGTTAACAGCTCTAACAATATGAATTGCAAATCAAATTGATTCCACTGCATTGGTCATCGGTTAAGGAATTTTCTTACCTGAAAGCTATCGATTTTGCACTGGAAGCCTGCTTTAAATCTTTGCCTCTTTACATGAAATCGATACCCTGTTCCAGCTCATAATATATTAAAATATTTAACAAATGTTGAGGGAATTAACGCAATTTATCATGATTTTTTACTTAACCGCCGTTGACACGCATGGATTCCACTGCAAAAATCTCAGAATAAGCATGTAAATATATGGATGATGAACAAAAGTCAAAATGTCTAAGGAAAATATATCAATATTATATAACGATTCCAAATAATTGATTAATATATTTGACTTTATTCAAGACCAGAGTAATTTAAATTCTTGATTTGTTCTTTTTTAATCATATTCAAAGCTTCAATTTCAATTAAAATGCATAGGTTTTATAATAAAACCTATGTATTTTCTTTTTTTTGGCTTTGAATCTAAAGACATTTTCTGCTATATCTCTCTTTTATACAGAGGTTTAAATAAAATCTCTGTATATTTCTATTTGGAAGTAATTCACATGGAAAACAAATACAAAACTTCTGGATACACTAAAGATCCCGGAGCCTTGCATCTCTACGTTAAAGACATTCGAATTTTGACTCCTAAAGAATATGAGACATTAAAGGTAGTGATTCCTAAAGATTTTCACAAAACAATATTTGATGTTCTTTTAATTACGGGAATGCGTTACATTGAAATGCTCAGACTTTACGAGCACAGAGAATGGTATAATGAGAAGAGAAATTTAATTCATTTATCTGAAGAAGCTCAAAAGAAGGCTAAAAGAAGACAATTAGAGAGGACCATTTACCCATTACCAGGCATGTTCAGTTATATTTTAAAGGATTTCTGGGAAGGTAAGAAGCCGCCTTTAGAAGCTACTTGGAACAAGAACCTTCAGAGATGGGCTATCGCTGCAGGCATTAACCCATATGGACTTTCAGTGAAAACCACAAGAAAAACACTGGAATCCTGGATGGTTGCAGCGGGCATACTTGAATCTGCAGTTTGTCTCAGGCAAGGACATGATAATTTAACAAGTATGAGACATTACCAAGGGCTTGTTTTTTCTGACGACGAATTACGGGAAATTAAGAAAAAGTTAACTTCATGGGGCATTGGAAAGTAAAATAAAAAGAACTGTTTTACACATAAACTCTTATTTCCTCTGAGTTTAGGTGCAGAGCGAACTACAGCATACAAAACGCGTTTGCTTCCTGTTTCATACCCCTGACTATTCTCATGAATCCAAAGAATCCTTCATGGAACATATGTCTATCAGTCCACAGGTCCTACTCTGTGTTCCGCAGGTGTAAGAAAACAGTATGAAATCTATGAGTGTGATATATTTGAGATGTATATAGCTTCCGTCTTTTCGCGGCTAAAGCATGTGGGATTTAGCCTTTGTTCATCTTAAAACATCTTTTTCAAGCCATTTAGCCCTGTACAACAATTTTAGTTTAGTGAGCTCTGGCACACATTAGTATTTTTTACCAATCACTATTTTTAATTTGCAACATTTTTGTTTTTTTTTATATACATACTAACTAAATATTAAAATCATGTAATATTTTGGCATATTTAACTAAATATCAACCTCTCTAAATTTCTATCAAAATATATTTCTATAAATTGAAACTATTAAATATTAAGTTAATAGTTCTTCTTCTAATGACTCAAAATGGGGTGTGAAGATGAGTGGGGAGTCAAGTAATGGTAACAGACATGAGTGTGTAACTTTGTGTGATTATCCGCAAAAGACGCGGACAGCTCTCAAACAAATTTTAGTGATTCTTCCTGCTTATAACGAAGAAATTTCCATCGGAAGTATGGTTCACCTTACCAGATCATACGCAGACAAAGTAATCGTTGTTGATGATGGCAGCTTGGACCGGACAGCAGACGTTGCCAGGAAAGCCGGAGCTGAGGTCATTATTCACGAAGTAAATCTGGGAAAAGGAAGGGCTCTTAAAACTGGCTTTGAAACCGCACTTACCCTGGGCGCTGACATAATTGTGACGATGGATTCGGACGGCCAGCATAACCCTGCCGAGATCCCAAAACTGGTGGCTCCAATTGTCGAAGGTGAGGCTGAGATGGTCAACGGAAGCCGATACCTATACGGCATGGAAAAGAACACACCTGCATACCGTCGTATTGGCCAGACCATTCTTGATGGAGTCACCAACCTGAACTCTGGGCTCCGGATCACAGATTCACAGAGCGGTTTTCGCGCCTTTGCTGCCTCAACAATTGAAAAATTTCGCTTCAACGCACAGGGCATGGCAATAGAAAGCGAAATGCTTAAGGATGCTGGGAATGCAGGCCTTCGCATAAAAGAAGTGGGTATAGGTGTCCGTTACGACGTTGACTGCTCTACCAAAAGACCAGTTTCTCATGGCCTTGAGGTTCTTTTAGCGGTTTTAAAAGACATGGTCTTGAAGAAACATGTTTGAATACAAAATATTGAGGGAGTAATTTCTGGGGGGTATCTTTTTGAGGATTGCATTTTTTATAAATACACCCGCACATGTTCACTTATACAAAAATGTTATAAAATCCTTAGAACTCAGCGGGCATCAAGCCATTATTTTGGCAAGAAATTATGGAGACACAGTCAACTTATTAGATGAAATGGGTTTTGAGTATTTTGTATATGCCGATGTACCTGATTCAAAATATGGAAAAATCTTGTCTCTGCCTTTTAATGTGCTAACAGCATATAGTTTTCTCCGAAAGAAAAAGCCTGATTTGTTAGTTGGAATGGGAGTTTACTCAGCGTATACATCACAATTACTGCGTAAAAAATGCATAATTTTTAATGACTCTGAACCTACACCTTTTCAGTTCATGCTCTTTAAGCCTTTTGTAGATGTAGTTCTCACCCCTTCATCATTTACTATAGACCTAGGTCCAAAACACGTCAAATTTAACAGCTTTAAAGAAATTGCTTATTTACATAAAAACTATTTTGAGCCTGATGTAAAAATCTATGATTTCCTTGGGATAAGTCAAGATGAAGATTACGTGCTTTTACGTTTCAATGCATTTGACGCTGTACATGATTTTGGCATAAACGGGTTTTCCGTTGATCAAAAGAGGCTCCTGGTCAATGAACTGAGCAAGCATGCACGTGTGTTTATCTCGTCTGAAATCAAATTGCCAGATGATTTTAACAAGTATCTACTGAAAATACCGAAATCTCGCATTCACGATATTCTGTATTATGCAAAACTTGTTGTGGCAGATACCCAGACAATAACCACCGAGTCCGCAGTCTTGGGAACTCCAGTTGTCAGGTTCAATTCTTTTGTAGGCAAGAAAGATATGGGCAATTTCATTGAACTTGAAAATAAGTATCATCTTATTTTCAGCTTCAGTGACCCTGAAAAATCAATTGCAAAAGCAGTAGAACTTATTCAGGAACCTGATTTAAAAAATAAATGGAAAGAGAAAAGAGATAGGCTCCTGGCTGACAAGATAGATGCTACCAAATTTCTGGCTTCTTTCATTGGCAATTATCCAGAAAGTCTGAATAAAATAAGGGAAAGGCAAAAATATTCAAAAAGAGAGGGTAGTGCCATCATTCTGCAGGGTGATCTACTATGAAGATCGCAAGTGTTGTAGGTGTTAGACCTCAATTCGTGAAAGCTTCTGTGGTTTCAAGAGAATTAAGAAAAACTAACGAAGAATGTTTGATTCACACTGGCCAGCATTACGACTATGAAATGAATAAGGTATTTTTTGAGGAATTAGGCATTCCTGAACCTAACTATTATCTTGGTGTAGGTTCTGGCTCACATGGTCAACAAACAGGAGAAATGCTCCGAAAATTAGAAGAAGTTCTCCTAATTGAAAAACCTGACCTTGTGCTGACTTACGGGGATACCAATTCAACACTTGCAGGAGCTTTGGCTGCATCAAAGCTTGGAATAAAAAACGCGCATGTAGAATCTGGATTAAGAAGCTTTGATAGATCCATGCCTGAGGAGATCAATCGCATTTTGACAGATCATTGCTCAAACATCTTATTTTGTCCAACTCAGAATGCAGTTGACAACCTGGGAGAAGAAGGAATCACTGAAAATGTGTATTTAACCGGCGATGTTATGGTTGATTCTCTTCTTCTCAATAAGGAAATTGCAGAAGCCAAATCCTCAATCTTAAAGGATCTTAACCTAAAGAACAGGGACTATCTAGTTGCTACAATCCATAGAGCAAGTAATACTGATAATATAGAGAACCTTCAAAATATTATTGAGGCTTTTCAAGAACTGGACGAAAACATCATTTTTCCTGTTCACCCACGAACTGAAAAGTTGCTTAAGACTTACGGGTTGTATGAGAGCTTAAACTCCTCTGTTACGTTAACAAAACCTCTAGGGTTCCTTGATTTCATAAAACTCATGAATCATGCTAAGATGATTCTACCCGACTCCGGAGGCGTTCAGAAAGAAGCGTATATTTTGAAAGTTCCGTGTGTTACACTCAGGGAAAACACAGAGTGGATTGAGACCATTAGAGATGGATGGAATGTACTAGTTGGTTCCAATAAAAATAAGATTATAGAAGCAGTGAACGAATTTATGCCTTCGGCCCAGGAACACCGAAACATTTTCGGGGATGGAAGTGCAAGCAACAGAATTGCTGCAACAATTAATGCGTTATTTGGGAATAAAAGTGCAAGCAACAGAATTGCTACAACAATTAATGCGTTATAAGTAAAACTGGGGGGTTAACTTATGACCTGCGATATACTTGTAGATAATTCCATGAAATCGCTTTATAACTGGGTAAAAAGTGAAGAGTACTATGGATGGGACCCTTATGATGCACTAAACAGTAAAATAGTAAACAAATTCTGTTCGAACTCTCAGCTACTGGAGATACTGGTAACTCAATTGAATAAGTACTCTATCTTAAACATCAGGCCAATTATAGGTGTCGAAAAAGGGCTAGATGTAAAAGGGATGTCCCTTTTTGCCCAATCATTTTCAAAAATTTATTCTTTAACAAACGATCAACGGTATAAAGAGGATCTGTTTGAATGCAGCAATTTTTTAAAAAATAAGTCTCTCAAACAAAAGTATGGATTTGATTGCTGGGCAGGACACTATTTTTACCATAGGGGCTTCGATGGAGATATATTAACTCCAGAAATACCTGATGTTATCACAACATCAAATGTGATCAAAGCAATGGTTGACAGTTACTTAATTTTTAAGGATGAAGAGTTAAAAGATATCGGAAAAAGCGCCTATGATTTCTTAATAAAAGATCTACTGAGAAAAACCGATGACGGTCTTTATTACCTGCAGTACGATACTTTAAGTGAAGATAAAATCGTAACAGATGCTTCTGCTAAAGGTCTGACTGCTATATGCAAGTTAATGCCACTGTTTGACGATGCTGAGATGAGAAAGGTAGCGTGCAAGCTTTCCGAATTTTTAATACGTACCCAGGATTCAGATGGTTGCTGGATCTACACTAAATATAAAAGTGGAAAGATAAGGCGTCAAACGGATTTTCATCAGGGCTTTATAATAGATTCTCTGGTTGAGTACCTTCCCTTTGCTGAGCCAAGAGAACAGGACCAGCTAATCGACTCAATTAAGAGAGGTGTAAATTTTTACAGGAAAAAACAGTTTTTAGATGACGGCAGATGTTATTACCGATATCCCCAAATGTACCCTACAGATATACATAATCAAGCTCAAGGCATAATTACTTTTAGTAAATTAAGCACGTTTGATCCAGAATTTATTGAATTTGCAAGGAAGATTCTGGAATGGACAATTTTTAATATGCAGGATAACTCTGGATACTTTTTCTACCAGAAAAACCGGGTTTTCACAAACAAAATTCCCTATATGAGATGGGGAGCAGCTTGGATGATGCTATCCATGGCAACGTATTTAGAAAAAGTGGGGGTGGCAAAATCGTAAGAGTTTTAATGTGCGGATCTGTAGCTTCCTCAGGTGGAGTTTCTACACATACCAGGAAATTAATTGAAAATTTGTCTGTTGAAGATAGTGAAATATTATTGTACAATTACTATACAAACGAAGATAACGCAAAGACCACGAATATCGAAAAGATCTATCGTCGTACTTTTGGATTGTTTTTCGAGATTTTATCCAACAAAAAAAAGTATGAAATAATCCATGATCAAACATCGGGCGGGATCTTCAGCTTTATTTCCTCAATTACCGCCTCCATCGCATCAAAAATCGCAGGTAGAAAGTTAATTGTTACATTTCATTACTCAAATACAGAAGAATTCGTGAAAAAATATAGACTTTTTTTTAACTTTGTTTTAAAAAATGTAGATACAATGATTTTAGTTTCAAATAAACAAAAAGAAATTATCTCCAAGACTTTTCCACAATACTCTAATAAATTAGTTGTAATTCCAAACGGCTATGACTCAGCCTTTTTTTTCCCAAGGAATACTGATGAATGTCGGGCTATGCTCGGAGTTCCTATGAATAAAAAAGTGATCTTTAATATCTCAAATTTAATCGATATAAAAGGTCACAAGTACCTTATTGAAGCAATTGGCAATATTGCAAAAACCAGATCTGACATTTACTGTATCATTGCAGGGAAAGGCTATCTATTAGAGACTCTGGAACAACAGATAAAAAACTCCAAACTCGAGGACTATATAAAATTGGTGGGATGGATCCCTGACAATGAGATTCCTATTTACATAAACACCAGTGATTTCTTTGTCCTTCCGAGTCTTGGTGAGGGAAATCCTATTGTTATGTTTGAAGCAATCGGATGTGGAAAACCGTTTATAGGAACGAAAGTAGGGGGAGTTCCTGAGATTATAGCCTCTGAAGATTATGGATTATTATGTGAACATGCAAGTTCAGAAGCACTGGAAAAAACTATAATGTCAGCACTAAATAAAAACTGGGATACTTTTAAAATTAAAGAATATGCAGAATCTTTTACCTGGAAAAATATTGCAAAAACAACTAAATCCATCTATGGGAAAACCTCATGAACTAGCCCACTTGTAAATCTAATAATTAGCAGGGAGGCATTTTGGTTTATAGGTCAAAGCGTAAAAACCCTGGGTCCTTAGCTGAATGATAGTTCACTCTCTGAACTCTAAGTCCACCTTTCTCAACAGGTTGGGTTTACCCTATCTGGCAGATATGGCCTCCCTGCCATTACTTTTTGATAATACAGATAAAGTTCTGCATCTTTTTGTATACTATCACCATCATTTTTTACAGTCAGATAAACCATATTTTCCAGCGTGAACTACTCCTCCCTGAATTCTTTGCCTCACGGCTCAGTTTCGAGGGAGGAGACTTCCCGCCTTAGAGTTAAATACACCTCCTCAAATTGTGGATAGTTGAAATCGTTCCATTACCAGGTACCAGTACCAGGAAGTAGAGCTGTTTATACTCTTATTGGTGAGCCAGCCCATCATTCCTGTTTTTCCAGTTGTTAGCTGGTACTGAGACAAGAGACTGGAACTTCCACCGGTTTTATCGCAGGCATTCCATTGCTGTCACTGGTCTTCAGTTTCATGACTGGTAACGTTATCTTCCAACTATTACTATATTGGCTGCAGTACTTGATTTGTCGCCATTGGTTGCAGTTAATCTTACAATGTAGAATCCTGTTGTGTAGGTGTGACTCGGGTTTGATTCGGTAGAGGTAGTTCCATCGCCAAAGTCCCACTTTATTGAGGCTGCATTGACAGATTTATCTGTGAATTTAACCGTGAGAGGAGAACGCCCAATCTGAGGTGCCAATGTAAAGCTTGCTGTTGGCGAAGCAGATGTTCCAGTAATGGTTATTGCCTTACTTGTAGTATCAGAACCATCTGCGTTGCTTACAGTCAGGTTAACTGTATAAGTTCCTGCAGCAGCATAGGAATGTGCTGGGTTTGCATCGGTAGATGTGGAACCATCACCAAAGTCCCAGTTCCATTGAGTTGGACTATTACTGGATGCATCGTTAAACTGAACCGTAAGCGGCCCTGTCTGCTGTGCGGTGAAGTTTACAACTGGTGGTGTCGGTACGCTATTTACTTTAATATTCATTGATTTTGGATCACTGGAACCATCACCATTTGTTACAACCAGGGTAACACTGTATGTTCCCTCACCACTGAACACATGCTCAGGGTTCTGCTCAGTTGAAGTAGTTCCATCTCCAAAGTCCCAGTTCCATTGAGTTGGACTGTTGGTGGATGTGTCAGTGAACTGAACAGTCAGTGGAACAGAGCCTTCTGTAGGATCTGCAGTGAAGCTTGCAACTGATGGTGTCGGTACGCTATTTACTTTAATATTCATTGATTTTGGATTGCTGGAGCCGTCACCATTTATTGTAACCAGGGTAACATTGTATGTTCCCTCACCACTAAACACATGCTCAGGGTTCTGCTCAGTTGAATTGGTCCCATCTCCAAAGTCCCAGTTCCATTGAGTTGGACTATTAGTGGATGTGTCAGTGAACTGAACAGTCAGTGGAGCAGAGCCTTCTGTTGTATTTGCAGTGAAGTCTGCAACTGGTATCAAGCGGGTTACGGTGATAACCATTGATCTGTTATCGCTGGAACCAGCATCATTTGTTGCAACCAGTGTAACAGTATATGTTCCCTCACTACCGTATACATGTACAGGATTCTGCTCGGTTGAATTAGTTCCATCTCCAAAATTCCATTCCCATTGAGTTGGATTATTGGTAGATGTGTCAGTGAACTGTACAGTAAGACTTGCAGTGAAGTTTGCCACAGGAATAACTGATTCAGGTTTCTCAGTAACAGTAATTATACCTAGCTTTGAATTTGTACCATTTGTATTATTTGCTGTCAGATTTACTGTATAAGTTCCTGCAGTTGTAAACTCATGAACCGGATTACTTTCTTCAGTATCAATAACTCCATCGCTTTCAAAGTCCCAGGCTACCGATTCTGCATTTTTGGACAGATTTGTAAACTGGACAATTAAAGGAGCATAGCCTTCACTGACATTAGTACTGAAGTTTGCTACAGGAAGAACTGATTCAGGTTTCTCAGTAACAGTAATTGTACTTAACTTTGAATTTGTACCATTTGTATTATTTGCTGTCAGATTTACTGTATAAGTTCCTGCAGTTGTAAACTCATGAACCGGATTACTTTCTTCAGTGTCAATAACTCCATCGCTTTCAAAGTCCCAGGCTACCGATTCTGCATTTTCGGATAGATTTGTAAACTGGACAACTAAAGGAGCAAAGCCTTCACTGACATTAGTACTGAAGTTTGCTACAGGAAGAACTGATTCAGGTTTCTCAGTAACAGTAATTGTACCTAACTTTGAATTTGTACCATTTGTATTGTTTGCTGTCAGATTAACTGTGTAGTTTCCAGGAGTTGTAAACTCACGAATTGGATTACTTTCATCAGTGTCAATAACTCCATCGTTTTCAAAGTCCCAGGCTACCGATTCTGCATTTTCGGACAGATTTGTAAACTGAACAATTAAAGGAGCAAAGCCTTCACTGACATTAGTACTGAAGTTTGCTACAGGAAGAACTGGCATAGAGTTTTTCAAAGTGTATGTCCCATTACCAACACTCATGAACTGAATGCCGTCAGATGTCTGATTAAATGGTACCGACACACCATCAAAATCCAGGCTCGAAGGAGAAATCATAGTCTGCACATTTATATTAACTGAATACCCACCACTTGTGTTTAGCTGGAACTTTAGATTATTCTCATCAGATTGCAAAACATCAGTAATGGCAGTCTGTGCCATTGAACTATAATACCATTTTGAGAAATCAACCAGGTCAATACCGTTTGAATTCAGATTAAGCACAAAAGTCTTGAATAAATCTGGATCTATTGAGTACTGAACCGCTGGGTAATTATCTGTCTCATGTGTAAAGCATGGAGAGATTGCACCGTGTTCTGAACTCACTGACCACCAGTCCCATGTCTCGTTCGAAAGGGTATTAACATTAGGGATAAAGTCCATACCCATTGGACCATTTCTGTACAGCGATCCATACTTGTTGTATGCATAAATCGCATGTGTTACATTATCGTTATTCTCAGTAGAACTCCATGAAGCCGGTGTTAAACCTAATTTTTCCTCCATAAGCGCAGTTTGGGTGTCTACCGTGTTTTCAGCTTCTTCGAGAGACTCAGATGCAAGTCCAGGATGGAAGTGTATACATCCCTTAAACCCATTAGCAAACAGACTGTTATCATAATCGATATCATCAGAGTTTATCAGATTAGCCTCAGAAACATAGACACTTGCAGTTTGATTATGAGAAATTAAGAGATCTGTACCATTCTGGTTATTTGCAACATTCGGATAGTCAAAACCAAATGCCATTATATCATTTCGCGCGTATGGCGTAATAGTGTCTCTTGGAATCGATTGAGTTATGTTGTAGAGGTGCACATTAACCCAACCGTCTGCACCATCTGCCCAAAATTCCAGATAAATCAAAGGCTGAATCACGTTTGTATAGGGTAGTTTTCGTGTTGTCTCTGTTGTATAAGGAGTGGTGACGGACATTCCAGGCCCAGCCGTAACGACATTCGTACGGTTTGAGTCATAACTGTGGATACTAACCGTAACTCTATTGTTGACAACTGAGCTTGCAGGAATCTGGAAACTAGAGTTTAACTGACTTCCGTCATCGCTTGTCCAGTAAGACTTTATCCAATAACTGCCATCTAAAGCATGTCTGACACCAACATAGGCAACTGAAGTATGGATGTACCCGTATGACCATTCTGAACTGGAGTCAACTCCCATTGTAAATGTCAGGTTTTCGTTAACAGCAGGATACGCACCTGTGATATAAGTTTCCCCACCATCATCATACCAACAGCTAGAGTCAATGGACCCTAATGTAGAATTGTACGCAAGACTCACGTTTGAGGTAGAATTAATTGGATTAGCTGTGTAAATGTTGTCTGGAAGTTCGCTTACTTTGCTTGCATCAAATGCCCAGAGTTGAAGCTCACCTTCACTGTTTGTTGGATCTGGTGCCGTAGCTGTATAGGAAGTATCATTGTCCCAAGTAACATGACCTGCTGCATCCTCAGAGGACACATTTACAGAATGAGTACCTTCAACTGCTACAATGCTTCCACTCCAGATATTTCCACTATGAGAATCAAATGAAACATCGTTTGCCTTTACACTGCTAACTTCAACGTTGTCAGTTGTATCAACAGTCACAAGGATAGAACCACCAGTGTTAGGTGTATTATCATTGAGACTAACAGAATTAATTACAGGAAATTCTGTATCTGGTAGTCCTGGTGTTGTAGCTGTGTAGGAAGTATCATTGTTCCAGGCAACATGACCTGCTGCATCCTCAGAGGACACATTTACAGAATGAGCACCTTCAGATGCTGTAATGCTTCCATTCCAGATATTTCCACTTTGATGAACAAGTGAAACATCATTTGCCTTTACACTGCTAACTCCAACGTTGTCAGTTGTATCAACAGTCACAAGGATAGAACCACCAGTGTTAGGTGTATTATTATTGAGACTAACAGAATTAATTACAGGAAATTCTGTATCTGGTAGTTCTGGTGTTGTAGCTGTATAGGAAGTATCATTTTTCCAGGCAACATTACCTGCTGCATCCGCAGAGGATACATTTACAAAATGAGTACCTTCAGATGCTGTAATGCTTCCATTCCAGATATTTCCACTCTGATGAACAAGTGAAACATCATTTGCTTTTACCTCACTGACTCCAACGTTGTCAGTTGTATCAACAGTCACAAGGATAGAATCACCAGTGTTAGGTGTATTGTCATTGAGGCTAACAGAATTAATTACAGGAAATTCTGTATCTGGTAGTTCAGGTGTTGTAGCTGTGTAGGAAGTATCATTATTCCAGGCAATATTACCTGCTGCATCCTCAGAGGACACATTTACAGAATGAGTACCTTCAGATGCTGTAATGCTTCCATTCCAGATATTTCCACTTTGATGAACAAGTGAAACATCATTTGCTTTTACACTGCTAACTCCAACATTGTCAGTTGTATCAACAGTCACAAGGATAGAATCACCAGTGTTAGGTGCATTGTCATTGAGGCTAACAGAATTAATTACAGGAAATTCTGTATCTGGTAGTTCTGGTGTTGTAGCTGTATAGGAAGTATCATTTTTCCAGGCAACATTACCTGCTGCATCTGCAGAGGATACATTTACAAAATGAGTACCTTCAACTGCTGTAATGCTTCCATTCCAGATATTTCCACTCTGATGAACAAGTGAAACATCATTTGCTTTTACCTCATTGACTTCAACATTGTCAGTTGTATCAACAGTCACAAGAATGAAATCACCAGTATAAGGTGTACTCTTGTTGAGGCTGATGGAATTAATGACAGGAGATACTTTATCTTGTCCTGTAGCTTTATATGAAGTAGAATTGTTCCAGGCGACATTACCTGCTGCATCCGCAGAGGATACATTTACATAATTAGTACCTTCAAGTGCTACAATGCTTCCATTCCAGATATTTCCACCCTGATGAACAAGTGAAACATCATTTGCCTTTACGCTGCTAACTCCAACATTATCAGTTGTATCAACAGTTACAAGGATAGAGTCACCAGTCTTAGGCTTACTGTCATTGAGATCAACAGAATTAATGACAGGAGATTCTGTATCTAATACATTTATTTCACCTGGGTTTATAACTGAATTTATCGTACTGCCACCATCAGCAGTTATCAATTCTGGCTGTATGTTTAGACCTGCAGTACCTGCCTGTTTCCCGGTTACAGTAATGTTTCCAAGCGAAACATTGACGTCGTTGGGGTTAACTTTTTCCCCAAGGTCAACACCTTTTATCAAAACTGAACTCGAAGGAACTGTGGAGTTCTCTGGTATCGAGTTCCAACTAGGGAACGAAACCGCAGTTATTTCCGCAATATCCGGATCCGAAACTGAAATTGTAACATTGAAACCTGCCAGTCCAGCAGGAACTTCATCCATTACAATCTGGACTTCCTGGGAAGAACCCATGTCCATCTGAACTGTTTGAGGAATAAACGACGTGGTGTTCGCTGCCGATGCACATGGTACCCCTAGTCCGAAAAAGACCAGAAAGACTAAAACTCTATACAGCTTATTCATAGATTCATCCGTCCTTAAATATCTTATAAAGTGTTACAACATCATCAAAATCAATGATATTGTTATTATTATAATCAAAAAGAGCAACAGGAACATTTGCTTTCATCCAATACATGTTAGTATAGTATGCCACCACATCATCAAAACCCACGTTTCCGTCTCCATTGATGTCCTCATAGAAACCATCATTGTCGGAATCTTTTGGCGGGTTAGTGTAACCTGGGAAAGGCATATTCTCAAAAACGTTGATTATAACTAACGTTGAATTCGTGCCGTATTCATTGCTAGCTGTTAGATTTACAGTATAAGTTCCTGCTACTGTGTAAATATGCGTTGGATTTTTCTCGGTTGAGTTAGCTCCATCGCCAAAATCCCAATGCCATCCAGTTGTATTTTTCGAACTGTCGTTAAACTGGACAACTAAAGGAGCATAGCCTTCACTGACATTAGTACTGAAGTTTGCTACAGGAAGAACTGGTTCAGGCTTCTCAGTAACAGTTATTGTATCTAATTTTGAATTTGTACCGTTTGCATTGCTTGCTGTCAGATTAACTGTGTAGTTTCCAGGAGTTGTAAACTCATGAATTGGATTACTTTCATCAGTGTCAGTAACTCCATCGTTTTCAAAGTCCCAGGATACCGATTCAGCATTTGCGGACAGATTCGTAAACTGGACAACTAAAGGAGCATAGCCTTCACTGACATTAGTACTGAAGTTTGCTACAGGAAGAACTGGTTCAGGCTTCTCAGTAACAGTTATTGTATCTAATTTTGAATTTGTACCGTTTGCATTGCTTGCTGTCAGATTAACTGTGTAGTTTCCAGGAGTTGTAAACTCATGAATTGGATTACTTTCATCAGTGTCAGTAACTCCATCGTTTTCAAAGTCCCAGGATACCGATTCAGCATTTGCGGACAGATTCGTAAACTGGACAACTAAAGGAGCATAGCCTTCACTGACATTAGTACTGAAGTTTGCTACAGGAAGAACTGATCCCGTGTTTATTTCAACAACTTCCGAATCTAAAACAGAGAACATGGCATTGAAACCTAACGTTCCATCAGAAACTTTATCCTTCAGAATCTCGACATTATGGGAAAGACCCATGTCCATCTCAACCGTTTGAGGAATAAACGACGTGATGTTTGCTGCCGATGCACATGGTATCCCTAGTCCAAAAAAAACTAGAAAGATTAAAACACTATACAGCTTATTCATGTATTTTTCTCCATGAATTATGTTATAAAGTCATATAACATCATCAAAATCAATCAAATCGTTAATCAGAATCAAGGGGAATTGTGTAATAGCCTGCGACTAAAGCTAATCCATTCTTGGAAAAAAACTGATCGTTTTGATTTGTGGAACCCGACACCGGATTAATATAAATATCGTAGTTGCAGCTTGAGTCTGTTGTATAGAAACTTACGGCTTTGAGAAATTCGTCGGATTTTGCAGTAAAAATATTTGCACCCCAGACTGTGTTCCCTTGTTTTTTGTATTGATATTTTTCTCATGTTCGTCCCCGATACATTCATAATATTTTATTACTTTTGGGGAGTAATATTAATAGTAATAAACATGTACACTATTTAAATTTTTTCATATTGTTGTAATGGTATCAGTAGACAAAAATGTGCATTTTAACCAGATCGAGTAAATTTCATAATGAGGCTACTTTTAAAAAAGATAGATAATGACGTTTGCTATTCTTACTACTGAATAAAAATCGAGAGTTTTAAGCTCTTGGAAACTTCTCTCACTAAAATGCTTGCAGAGAAGAGTCAACAAGAAGGTCAAAGGTTCTAAAAACCAAAAGATATCGGATAAAAAGAAAATAAAGAAAATATTAAATCTGGATGAAAAAAGCATTAAAATCCTAAAACTGATAAAGAAAAATACAAAAAATAGCATTTGTAAAAAAAGTAAGGAATGTAGGTTGATATTAAAACCTGCTATTCCATAAGAAACCTCATCCAGTACAATCTGGACTTCCTGGGAAGAAACCATGTCCATCTGAACTGTTTAAGGATCAAACAAAATGTTGTTTACTGCCAATGCTCATTATACCTTCAATCCAAAAAAAAGATTAAAAAGATTGAAACTTTATACAGCTTATTCATAGTTTCTATCTGCTTAAATTAAATTATAAAGTTTTACAATATCATCAAAATCAATGATATTGTTATTATTATAATCAAAAAGAACAACAGGAGCATTTGCTGTCATCCAATCCATGTTAGCGTAGTATGCCACTACATCATCAAAGTCCACTATTCCATTTCCATTGATATCTTCACAGAGACCATTATGGTCCAAGTCCGTTGGTGGGTTAGTGTAACCTGGGAAAATTACATTCTCAAAAACATTGATTGTAACTAATGCTGAATCTGTACCATTTGCATTGCTTGCTGTCAGATTAACTGTATAGTTTCCAGGAGTTGTGAACTCATGAATTGGATTACTTTCTTCAGAGTCAATAGCTCCATTATTTTCAAAGTCCCAGGCTATCGTATCTGCATTTGCGGACAAATCAGTAAACTGGACAGTTAGAGGAGCAAAACCGCTGGTAACATTAGCGGTAAAGTTTGCATGTATATTATCGTTATATTGATACACCTGATAGTCCCCTGAACCAAGAACATATAAATTGTCATTGGCTACGACCAGTGCAGTTGGGTAGCTAAGTCCATTAGATTGATCTAAATAACCAAAGTTACTGTCATACTCAATTACCCTGTCGTTGTAGTAGTCAGCTACATAAATATTTCCAGATGAACTATTCGCAACTGCTATACTGCTATTAAATTGAGTGTTATCAGTTCCTTTGCTACCTAAACTTGAGACATAATTTCCATCTAAATCAAACTTCTGTACCCTATAATTGCCCATATCAGCAACATATACATAATTTCCACTTACAGTAATCCCAGCTGGCGATTTCAGATTTCCATTGCCCGATCCCAGCGTACCCCAGCTCGTTAAATAGTTACCTGAAGAACCTAGTTTCTGAATCCTGTTATTTTTCATATCTGAAACATATATATTCCCTGAAGAATCTAATGCAATTCCAGTAGGGAAATTAAAATACCCATTTTCAGTTCCAGTGCTGCCCCAGGTATTTAAGAGAGTCCCGGCTGAATTGAATTTCTGGATTGAGTCATTCACAGTCGCATAGATATTTCCAGCTGAATCGATTGCAATATCTCTAGCAGGTATATTGAATTCTGTGAGATATTCACCATTTCCGTTGAATTTCTGTACCCGGTTATCAAGCTCAGCTACATAGACATTGCCAGAAGTATCAGTGGCAATTCCACTCATGCCGTAAAATTGCCCTGCATCATTTCCAAATGAACCCCATGTCTGCAGAGATGAAAATTGAGCTGAAGCAATTGAGACAAGGGAAAGCGCACCAACCAGTGCTAATATTATTATTAATTTCTTCATCTTCAGGCCTCCAGTGTAATAGTATGCATACCAGTTGACAGATCCATCCAGAAAATCGTATCCACTCCAGTGGTTTTTGTATTCAGTGCCACACCATCAAGTTTCGGAGAGTAAGCTCCCTCAACTCTCATAGAAAAGCCATCTACTGTGCCAGGATTGTGGTTCACAACAGTGTAAGTATTAGCTCCTGTGCACCTCACTTCTACATTGCTCGCAGCAATCCAGTAATTGATATACTGAGATACTGTTGGATTCCAGAGCTTACGAGCTTGCTTCTGGGCTGAAATATTACTCAGTAAACCGTCAAAAGTTGTATTGATTGTGTGGCCGGTTTTATCATAATAATAGTTATATGATTCCTCACCCGGAAGTGACGAATTGTCAGGCCAGTAATCATGCCATATACTTACTCCATAAGTTGAAAGCATGTCATCAATTGTATCATCAGTATAGTAGGTAAGCGATGATCCTTTTCCTGAAAAGCCTGACTTCCACTGATAAAGAGGGGTACTATTATTAAGTGCCAGATTCGTGTTTTGCCAAACGATATCAACAGGCAACCCAACCGAGTTAATCTTGGATGTACCGATGTCTTCATCGATTGGTACGTCGATATAGGCCCAGGCATATGGCAAATTGTACTGCTGGAACAAATCCATAACGTAATGCGGGCTCGTAGGATCCCATCCACAGCTCTTCAATCCAATGTTTCTTTTGCCGTTACCCAGACCATGATCTATCCAATTCCGGCACGAATAATTTGTAACATACCAGGGCAGATAAGTTTCTGCCATTGCACGATCAGGATAGTCTTCCCCACTTGCTCCCAAGCTATGTGGTGTTATCTCAAAACCGTGAGCATACATATCATCAACTATAGATTTCAATTCTGGACTGTCCAGTCCCTCCCCACCATCTGATGAAACCGCAAACACCGACCAGGTTGCTGTCAGATTATGACCGATAAAGCCCTTTTTTCCGTAAGTAGGATCGCCTGTGTCATTGGTTCCATACATAACAGTCCGCAGTGAATCATGATCTGTATAATCTGCATGTTCTGCAAAAATTAAAGCACCCAGATATCCAGAAGGAACAGGCATAGGAGTTAATTGAGGTGAAGAAAGGGGAAGATCCAGTAAACTAGACCTTGTGACGCTGGCATTTCTGGTCTGGTAGTTTAAACGTATTTCTTCACCTGTTGTACTATCATCAGACTTCGGTACAATCAGTAAATTGGTTTGTTCCTCTGCATTGTCTGTGTACAGCATAACGTCTTTTCTATTAACCGTGTTCAGGCCGTCTCCATAGAATTCATATGCTCTGCTGCCATTTACAGGCACACCGTCTTTAGTAACCTGAGTTTGGGCCAGATACGTAACCGAATGGTTGAGATTAAAAGAGTCATTGGATAAGAAACAGGTATCCTGAACACTCCGGTTCTCTCCTGTGTATGTTAAAACCGCACTTGACCCGGGAGCATAGCAATTTTTCCAGCAAATACCATTAATTGTAGATTCTACAAGGGAACAATTAGTCAATTCACTGTTGTTATCCTGGTAAAATGGGGTTCCTATGGAGCTATTGATACTCAAATCATTATTCAATACATTTAAACCATAATCCGACTGCTGAATTGCATATGACCCCATATATCGGGGTAGCCCACCATCACCGTACACCAGTCTTTTAATCATTGTTATGTCATCAGTAGGAACATATGTCAGATTCCTGTAATTTTGCTCAACCTCAGCCCGGGATAATGCCCGATTATAGAGTCTAAACGTGTACATACTACAGTTACAGTTGGATAATCCATAGCCAGAGCCTATGGTGATATTCTCAGTACCTCCTGTTACCGGAGAACTCCAGATACTAGAGCCTGCATCTTCACCATTGATATAAATGTGGGCAGTGCTGTTATCATAGGTTGCCACGATATGATACACCTGCCCGGCAACAAAATCAGCATCTGATTCGTAGTTTTTCCACCCGCCACGCGTGGCTGCAGCAAAACGAGCATGATTGTAAGGAGAGGTCGAAGAACAGGTCAAATACCAGTCAGTTGCCCAGTTTTCGTGCTTACTCACAAGTGCCCCATATTGCGTGAAACTATTAATTGAGCCATAAAACTCAATCGACATAGGACTGGAAATGTTAGTCTGCACATTATTAGAAATGTCTATCTTACTATTGACACCGTTAAGTTTTATGTAACTTGTACCAGTTTTTGAGTTTGCCTCCTGAGTTACACTCGTAGCATAGCCGGTATTACTGTTTCCGCTGAGATCTACCAGGGAATTCCCTGATAGAGTACCATTATAATAAACAACCAGACCATCTGAAACCGCTGCCACGTACGTTGTCGGTGCTGCTTGAACACATGAAATGAGCAATAAAATTCCAATTAGTATTAGCAAAAAGAACCGATTATTTACCATGAGATCTACATTCCCTTTTATTTTGGTGATTACCAATTTCCTGTCATTGCCACACGTAAAGGGTCCATTATTTCCCTATCTCAAGAACTCTTTAACAAGAAGGAGGAAATTCCCTTTCAAGAAGCAAAGTGGCAGTTGGTAATGAGAGTCAGTAACTTGCCAAATAACTGTGATTTGTTACCACCTTGTGGCTGTATCACATTTATTATATATATAAACTGTAAGGTATGATTTATGTCCATTTCTTATATAACACTTTCTAAAAATAAGAAATGAGTTTTTGAAAGTTATAAATGTTTTTTCAGTTAGTTCTGGACTCATAAAATTGTCCAGTTTCCAAAGACTTCAAAAACCCTGATTTTATACAGACTTACACCTGCAAAAAAAATAAATTATTTAAGAATTTATCTCGTTTTTAAGCCCTCACTATTGTCAGCAGGTGTGTGCCTGGTGAAAGGCCCATCCAGAACACCGTGTCATTTCCATTCATTTTGGTGCCCAAATCGTTGCCATCCAGTTTCACAGAGTAGGACCCTGTTATCCGCATGGCATAACCAGAGACAGTTTCAGAATTGTGGTTGATCAAAGTGTATGTATCCTGACCAGTACACTTACACTCAACGTTACATGCAGCTCGCCAGTAGTCGATATACTGACTTACAGTCGGGTTCCAGAGCCTACCAGCCTTCTTTTGTTCAGACATATTTAGCAAAAGATTGTCGTATGCCTCATTGATCGTGTAATTGTCTTTATAATAATAGTAGTCTTCAAAGGCTTCACCGTTATACGCCGTGTAATCATGCCAAAAACATACTCCATAACTGTCAATCATATTTTGAAGTGCAGTATTGTTGAAATAATTCAGAGCAGTTTTATCTGGCGCCCAGGTTGAGGTCCACTCATACATAGGTGTACCATCGTCCCAGGTGAAATTCGTATTAGTCCAGACAATATCATAGGGAAGCCCAAGAGACTGAATACGACTCGTGGAAAGACCTCTTTCTGGCGATCCATATTGATCCTGATATGCCCAGGCATATTGGACCTCATGTTCACGCAGTAAATCCCCTATGTAATATTGTGAGGAGTCTTTGTCCAGACCCAAGCTCTTTAAACCTGTATTTCTATTTCCGCCATTTAACCCGTGGTCGATCCAGTTTCTTGAAGTGTAATTGCTGGCGTACCAGGGTAAATAGTATCCAGTAGTGTCACGAGTTGGATTCCCTTCACCCGCCCAACCAATCACATTGTGAGGTACTATCTCAAAACCATGTGCATACATGTCATCAAGTATTGATTTGAATGCGACGTTATCAAAACCAACCCCAGCGCCGTCAGAAGAAGCTGCAAATGCCGCCCATGTGCATATTAGCCCATGCCCTATGTACCCTTGCGTACTATCCTCAGGATCAGTGATGTCGCTGGTTCCGTACATCATGGTTTTCAAGGAATCAGGGTCTTGTGCATCAGCATGAATTGCAAAACTTAGGGAGCCAAGGTATCCACTCGGACAGGGCATTGGTGTCAGCTGTGGAGAAGAAAGAGGAAGATCTACTGAATTATTCCGGGTAGTTCCGGCTGTCCGGTTTTGATAGTAGTTATATATTGAGCTACCTGACGAGTTAAAAATACAATCATTTTGAATCTCTCCATTGTCGGTATAGGCCTGAACAGTATAGCCTTGAACGGCGTTTTCTGAAATTGTGTTTAACCCATCCCCATAAAATTGAAGCGCGTTACCAGTCACTGGAACTGCTTCTTTTGTAACTAGCGTGTCTCCAGTGTAAGTCACAGAATTTGAAAGATGAAGAGAATTATTCAAAAGACTAAGGTTTTCCAGCCTGGTCCGATTGTTCCCGGAAAATGACAGTGAAGCTGAAGAACCGGGCGCATAATAGTTCTTCCATTTTACACCTGAGATTGAAGAGTTCAACAGGTTGTAATCGGTCTCTACGCCTCCGTTATCCTGATAATATGGCTTTGATACCGATCCAAGTGAAGACAGGTTCGAATCGACCACATTCACTCCGGATCCTGACTGGCTCATAGCGTGTGAACCCATATATCGAGGTAATCCGCCGTCACCATATGCTTTTTTCTTCAAGTCGATGATATCCGAAGAAATATCTGGTACATATCTCCATTTGTCATTTTGATAATTCTGTTGTACTTCAGATGATGTCAGAGCACGATTATAGAGTCTGAAAGCCAACATATTACAATTGAGATAATTCAGACCATTTTCTGCATAAGCAATCGACGTGTTGTAGTTATTTCCAGACATCGGAACCGCCCATACTGGACTCTCGTCAGCAGAAGAATCAACACCATTGACATAGACGTGTACGATATTTCCGTCGTATGTTGCCACAATATCATAAACTTGACCAGCCTCCAAAGAAATATCGGATCTAAAGTGATGCAAAACCCCGTTCGCGTCGAACATTCCAAATACTATTTTTTGTAAAGAAGGGTCACTCCTGCACGACAGGTACCACCCTGTTCCGTTTTCGTCGGAATACTTCGAAACGATTGCTCCGTAACTGGAAAACTCGTTGATTGAGCCTATGAATTCTATAGAGACTTCGGATGTGATATTTGTGATCGCGTTGTTGAGAATATTTGCCTGGCTATTTGAACCGGAAAAAGAAACATAATTAGCGCCTGTGGATAACAGCGTCCCTTGAACGGCATTTTTAAGATACCCGTCATTGTAATTCCCAGATTCATCCAGTAGGACATTGCCAGTGATATTCCCATTATACGAGGCCACCAAGCCGTTTGTTACGGGTGCTGCTGCTCCTGGAAACGCCAACATGGAGAGCAGCAGCAACCCGAATAAAACTTTAAGTATATTTTCCATAGTTTTTCAGTCCTTTTGTCCAGATTATTGTTATCAATAGCTTACTTTGCATATTATTACAGTATATATTTATTTTAACAATTACTAATGTAATGTTGGACTTGTACATATACCTTTCAACCGTTTAAATAATTTTATACTGTCCCTGGTTATATAGAGATGCAGTTCGAAAGTTAAGAACAGAAAAAACTTGACTTTTATATGAACAAACTCGGCTCTCATGAAAGTAATAGATGTTAACCCGTCGTTATGATAGCACTTTTTGACTGTCGCCCCAAAAGGCCAGAGTACGGAGATAATTCTTCATGTGCCCGTCACTGCGATGCAGGGTGAAGCTAAAGCAAAGCGGGAGGCTGAACTCACAGATAAAAACCCAGCCTTGATGTTCAAAGCCAGTGATTGTAGGAAAACTAAGCTAAGATCAAAGGGCGTAACGATCGTAGAGAAGCAAAAAGAAGCGTCTTATGGCATCCAGGCGCTTATCGTGGATCTGTATGGAAACCCCCAGTGGCTCATAGAGCACCCAGAATAATATTTCAGGAATGAATAGATGAAAAAATGAAGCGGTTCGACTCTATGTGGCCTATCTCAGAAAGCGCAGTCGAGTGATATATATCCAATTATGGAAAAAAGATGTTCATATCTGATTTATATTGATTCAAGATCCACCCAAGATTGTTTTATCCCAAAATTATTTCGCAGATTCAAAACCATTTGGAAGTTCAATACGCGATACAGCAGCAGGCGACGCAAAAGATTAAATGTTAAATAAATTTAAGCTCCATTTTGGTAATGTAGATTTATTCTGTAAAATGAAACAAATTCAAAGTTGAAGTGAAATGGTGATCACCCGTATACGACAGATCATTGTAATAAAAGAATTAAAAAAGCGAAATAATTTTGGGATAAAACAAGATCTACCTAAGATACCATAGATCATCCTGTAAACCTAGGAAATAATTCTGGTTGTAAGTAAAGACCTTAATTTTTCAGATATTTTTCAGATATCTTTCAGATATTTTTCAGATATTTTTCAGATTTAATTAAGGGCCTGCAGGTAAATCTGTTTGATCATGATTATGTATACTTTCTTACATGTAATCTCATACACATATATATATGAATACGAATCTTAATATATATTTGTATACAAATTTACTTAAAAAAACCAGGCTCTTAAGGAATTTATGAAATGTTTTCAGATATATTTTAAGCTGAGATCGAAATTGAGAGGAAACAAATTTAGAATAATTAATCTGATTTTGAAAAAAAATATAGTATGAAATAGAGCAGAATTAAAGAAAAAAATCGAAAACAAATTTTAAGGATCGGTTTTTAATGCTTTTACTGGCTCTTCTTAATCAAATTAGAGAACCTGAGATAGTCATCCCCTCCGATATACTATCTAAATAATGTTAGTTCAATGAGATAAATATTTATAATCAGTGTATATAGTTTATACCAAAGTACAATTAAAAGAAATTTATAGTTGGGGGTAAAGTATGAGAATTCGAGTAATTAGTTCCAGAGACGAAATTTTTATGTTGAATCCTAATGAGCGCATCGTTCACCTGGCTTTCAGGCCATCGAACAAGGACATCTTCGCACTCGTTGAAACCTGTCCAAAGATTGAGGTAATTCAGTTACCTAAATCTTACATAGCCACGATCTCAAAGTCCATAGAAATATTCCTTGAAATGCAGAGAATCCAGCTTATGGAAGGCGATGTATGGGGACACAGGAAGGACATTAACGAATACTACACCATTCCGATCTCAGTTACTGAGAAAATAAGGGAAATGAAAATCGAAGGTAAATCCTATGAGGATATTGAGGCAAGGGTCTCAAGGGAAAATAGACTTAACCCTGAAATGGTCGCTTATATCATGAACAAGGAAGCTACTGCCTGAATTCCTGCAGGTGTTAGGATTCAATTAGATTTTTGATCAATGAGAGCAAATTCTTTGATACTGATCACGGCATTCATGTTCCTATAGACAGACATGTAAACCCCGAAGCTAAATGCTTCGGGTAGTTTACATGGATTTTGAAAGTTCAACATTTCGCCTGTTCAGCTTCATCGCGGATATATTATAAGACTCGACATCATTAAAACTTGCTTCAATTTAGACCCTTAAGATTGTTGTATATATCGAGTTTATTGCATTATTATTTTTTACAAGATGTTAAGTTCTCTATTGCCAGTGATTTTATGTTTTCATGAAATGTTAAGTTCTTTTCCTCTATATAAGTATAGAAATATTAACAGTAGGTCATTGTCCAGAAACAGCATATATACTCATTTCCAATGTAACGCAAAAATAGAAACAGTAAAAAGTTTAATTTAAAAAAGAAAAGTGAGCAGTAGTTATCTACTTTAGAGTATACCAATCTTCTTTTTTTCCTCAGCTATCCTTTCAACTTCATCCCCATTTACTTCCCATGCTTTACTCAGGCACCATCTAAGAGCTTTGGAAACTTTATCAGTTCCGATCGCAAGCATTATTTTTTCTAACTGCTCTACTTCCAGATCGGTAAATTTAGCAGACCGATTGTGTTTTAGTTTCTCGTCACCGGTATTTCCTTCTTGTTTTCCCATTTTTCCTTTTTCCGTTTTTCCTACTGCTGCAGGTATTTCTTCCCGGTTTTCCGTATTTTTTTCAATCTGCGTTTGTTGCTGCCCCAATAGAGCCCCTATGTTGTCGTTTTCATCGATAGTTGTATTACCTATAGCTGTCCTCATTGGATCATCCCCCATCGCTTCATAACTTCTTCTGTTAATGTTTTGTATGCTATTGCTCCTGCTGATTCAGGTGCATACTCAAAAATTGATTTTTTGTGAGTTGGACATTCTGCTAACCTAATGTTCCTAGGGATGGTTGTCTCAAACAGAATTGCACCGAACTTATTCAATAGCCGTTCCCGGATCTCTTTTGCCAGGGTAGTCCTTGTATCATACATTGTCAGCAGGATTCCTCCTATCACAAGATCCGGATTCAGTGCTTGTTTGACTTGCAGTATAACATTGACCATTTGGCTCATCGCATCCAGTGCATATGCTTCATGCACAGGAATAATAACCTCATCAGCTGCACACAGGGCATTAATTGGGATTACTCCAACTGATGGCTGGGTATCAATTAATATAATGTCGTAATTTCCCTCTATCGGTTTCAGTACTCTTTTTAGAACCGTTTCCCTTGCAAGTTGTGCAGCCAGTTCCAGTTCAATTGTTGAAAACGCTAGGCAAGAAGGAATTATGTCCAATCCAGTTTCTACAGATGGTGAGATAATTTCTGTGATTGGCATTCCCTGAAACAAATCCTTGATTGTTTTTTCTGCTCTAAGTCCAGGATACAGATTTGAGGATGCGTTTGCTTGAGGATCGGAGTCTATTAATAAAACCCGTTTGCCTCTTCGAGCCAATCCTGCAGCTAAATTTGTTGCAGTAGTCGTTTTGGCGACTCCTCCTTTAACGTTGTTAATGGTAACTATTCTAGCCATGCATACACCTCATTCATCTTGAAACACAAAGAATTGGGTATTATATTTATGTATACTAGTATACCTGTAATTAAATATACTTGTTTATTTGAGTGTTAGTACGTAAGCATTTCTGTATATTAGTATACCTGTAATTAAATATACTTGTTTATTTGAGTGTTAGTACGTAAGTATTTCTGTATATTAGTATACTTTTTTATATATAATATAGCGATGATTCAAGACTCTTTTCAGATACTAGTGCATCGATTCCAAAGTATGTACAAAATGAATTTTTTGAAAACCAGATCGAATCACTCTGCGACCGGCTGCGTTTTTCGTGTTACAGAATTCCATGTGACTTTAAAATAATATTTGTGTCAATATTTGCGTCATAAGTTGTAATTATTTTCTTATTATGCACGTATTTGAGAATCGATGCACTAGTGTCAAGAAAATTTAGTTATTGGTCATTTAATGCTCATAATCATCGTGCGCTGACAAGAAGCTACTAAAAATTGTGTTCAATAATTAAATTGCCATGATACTAGTGTATCGATTCCAAAGTATGTCAGAAATGAATTTGTCAAAAATAAATTTTTTGAAAACCACTGAAAGCACGGAAGACACGGAAATAAGTAGTAAAGACGTGGTTCTTCCGTGCTTTCAGTGGTTTTCGTGGTTGTAATATCCAGATCGAATCGCTCTGCGACCGGCTGCGTTTTCCGTGTTACAGAATTCCATGTGACTTTAAAATAATATTTACGTCATAAGCTGTAATTATTTTTCTTATTATGTATGTATTTGAGAATCGATGCACTAGATTTAGGAACAGTTTTGTGATCTGCTTTTTTGTATGTATACTTGAATATCTGCCCAGTTATATTTTTGTATATTTTCCTAGTTGAATATTTATATACATATATACAAGACTTATTGTTCACTTGTTTACATATATACTTATTGTAGAAGATGGAATTTCAATCGATGGTACTATATTAATATAAAAAAGACCCTTGATATTAATGCAGATCTGGAGAAATCAATTAGAAGTATTCCAGAGAATCGGATTGTAAAATATCTTAACAAAATCTTTAATCTGTTGTATCCAACAACATCACCTGAATTTTTCCTTTCAACAGTGGTTCTGATATTGTATAATTTTTAAGCAATTTATGTAAATTCTTGGGATGCATTGAGCTCTGAAATGGATTCCCTTTTCTGTTTATAAAATATTTCCAACATTATTTGCTCTCGCTGCTATGATTAGAATAATCCCCTTTTCAATTACAGTCTCATTAGAAGGATAACTATCAGATCCTGCATCTGATATCACAAAAAACGGTTTTTCTGTTGTTGATTCCATACATTGGTTTATTGTATACTGAAACCTCGGCACAATTGAGGAATACGCAAAAACTAAAAACTACAGGCTTGAATCAACCCGTTTTTACGAAATAAAAAGCCCTCTGGATCTTGATCCATTTGACTTTCTTATCATTATGGGCAACCCGATATGAATATGTGACAAGCCTATCTTCCTTTCAGTATAAAAATTGCCATACATTAGAAAAAAAATACAAAAGTATATAAGGTTGAAGTAACAAATGAAGTTCCGATTAAGAGGTGAATTATATGTGTGGAATAGCAGGAATACTTGACCTGAAAAATGAACAAGTTTCCGCTAATAAAATAAAGAAAATGTGTGATGTCATGCATCACCGGGGCCCAGATGATACAGGTTATTATTTTAATGGTAATATAGGCTTAGGTCACAAAAGACTTAGTATAATTGACCTTAGTAGAGGAAAACAACCAGTTTACAATGAGGATAAAAGTATATCTATCGTATTTAATGGAGAGATTTACAATTATTTGGAACTAATAACCGAACTAAAAGAAAATGGTCACATATTTTATACCTCAAGTGATACAGAAGTAATTATTCACTTGTATGAAGAATATGATGAAAAATGTGTGGAATATCTCAATGGAATGTTTTCTTTTGCAATATGGGACAGCAACAGAGAGAAACTATTCCTCGCAAGAGACCGATTAGGAGTCAAGCCATTATATTATGCATATAAAGAAGAAAAAATAATATTTGCTTCAGAAATAAAAGCAATTCTCCAGAGTGAGTACATAACTGCAGAGCCAAATTATCCTGCAATAATGGATTACATGACTCTTACTTATGTTACTGGAGAAAAAACATTTTTCAAAGGAATCAATAGATTGATGCCAGGTCATATTCTGGTGGTAGAAAACAGCCGCATAGAAGTAAAAAAATATTGGGATTTAGAATTAAAGCCAGATTATGAACATGAAGAACAGTATTTCATAGATAAATTGGAGTATTTATTACGTGATTCAGTAAAGATTACATTGAGAAGCGATGTACCACTTGGCTGCCATCTAAGCGGCGGTTTAGATTCAAGTACAGTCTGTTGTTTAGCTTCATCAATATTAAATCATCCAATAAAAACATTTACAGGTGCTTTTTCGGAAGGTCCAAAATATGATGAAACAAATTATGCAAAATGTGTTGCTAGTTACGTCAATGCAGAATATTTTGAGATTTATCCTGAAGTAGAAGACTTTGGAGAATTGTTACGAAAATTGACGTGGTATTTAGATGAACCAGTTGTAGGACCCGGTGTTGTTCCACAGTATTTTGTTTCCAAGTTAGTAAGTGAGAACGTAAAAGTCGTTTTAGGTGGCCAAGGCGGAGACGAAATATTTGCAGGTTATTTAAGACACTTACAATTTTCGTATGAGATGGAAATGCTGGAACATCCTTGCAGATCTTTATTTAGCATAACACGTTTTGGAGGTTTAAAGGGGCTTACCTTATTTTCTGCCTTATTTTTCCTCAATGGAACATCATTTGAACCACGTAACAGGTACTTTCAGATTGTCAGTGAAAGTTTTATTACAAAACGAGAATTAAACAAATTATTCACGGAAAAGTTTTACAAAGAATTAGGGGAATATGACTGCTTTGAATCGTTTTGTGAGACATTAGAAAATATTGATCGTAAAAACTACAAATATATTCCATTTTACTGTGACATAAAAAATTATCTTCCAGGGCTACTTCAAGTAGAAGATAGAACAAGCATGATGAATTCCGTAGAATCTCGTGTTCCACTGTTAGATCATAGAATTGTTGAATTTTCTGCTACTATACCACAAGAATTAAAAATTAAAAATTATACATTAAAATACATATTCAAAGAGACCGTGAAGAAATGGATCCCAACCGAAATATATAACAGAAAGGATAAAAAAGGCTTCCCAACACCCACAAACGAATGGTTTAAGAAATTCAACCAAGAAATCAGAGATATTCTTTTAGACCCCGTTGCAGTAGAAAGAGGAATATACAACACAGAATATGTCGAAAAGATATTAAAAAATGTTAAAGGATCAAATGGATTACATAAGAAATTTATTTGGAAATTACTTTGCGTAGAATTATGGTTCAAAGTGTTTATTGATAATAAAGATTATTTAGAAGGTAAGACAACTGTAGAAACCCTCTTAAATAACCAATCTCCATTAATTTTAACTGCATAATCTGATATAGAGCCCATCCCAAAACTAATTTTATCCTCAAATTCGTAAAATTTCAAAATTATTTTCGTGATCAGAAAAGCTATTACTTATTGCGGATCCGGAATTCTGAGAAGTCATTTTGAGTTTTGGGATTAGCTCATATTTTGTTTATTAGTTTTCAGTCTCTTGCAGCTTATTGCTTGCCGACATTCTAGGAACCCGCATTTATGAAAACAGGCATATTGAAATAGGCTGGTTTCCTGTAAAAGCAGTCGGGGGCGAGAATAAGCTAGAATTTCTTGAGGGGCGACTCTGCTATTATACTGAATTCTAAAGAAAGAGCTGCCTTTCGTTTTGAGACCTACTGCATCTTATGATAAGAAAGGGCTAACTCCCTTCACTTTAATTGTGGGATAAAACTCTTAACTCCGGGCAGATTTTAACCATTTATCTGTCTGGCTGCATTTTTTTAACTATTTTTGTACTTGGTATAACACAAATTAAGTTACGTAGCTGGTAACTGAAAAAATAAATCCTCCTGATCTTTTCTGTTGATGTATACTTGTATATAAGTAGATAATAAAGCCTGTATACAGGTATACAGATATCTAATTGAGAAAGTATACATACAAAAATGCTCAAGGTCCAACAAAATAAAGATTGAAACTTCCTGAATGCAGGCCGACTTACACATATAACCATAGTATTGTAGTTATGAAAAACGGAAGGATTCTAGACGCAATTCAACTGGAAAGATATGCGGAATCAAGCATGACAACAAGCTTCTTCCTTACACTCCTACTCTAATAAGCAAATAACTTGATATTACAGATTTGGCAATTTTTACAACCCCTTATTGACTTTTCAGATAAGCTCTAAGAAACCTGGTATATGTTTTGGTGAAGAATGCTCTGTTTCCAATGTAAAATAAAAATAGGAAAAGTTAAATATGTTCATCGGAAATAAGATTACAGCGTTTTATTTCCGGTGATAAGTTGGTAATCTCGAGAAAGCTTAGTAAGTTGTATTCCAAGCAGACTATTTTTAGAGATAAAGATTACTTAAAAAAAGGGCATCATCCACGCTCATTAGATGAGGTTTTACATAGAGACCATGTTATCGATATTTATACAAATTGCCTTCGGGACGTTATGCATGGCAGTGTTCCTGATAACATTTTTGTATACGGAACTTACGGAACAGGTAAAACCATGCTTACAAAATTAATTACATCGGAAATAGCTCTTGCTGCAGAAATTGAAGGATATAATATTCTAGTAATTTACATCTTCTGTGAATCTTACAGTTCTCCGAGTCCTCTTTTAAGGCACATTAACCAAGAGCTGGTAAATTCAATTCCAAATCTTGAAAACAAGATGGTTGGTACATCCATTTCCCGAAATTTCGAGTATTTCTGTGAACTCGTGAATCTGATTTCAATACCTATTATACTCATTTTTGATGAAATTGATAAGCTTAATAATCCAGATATCATTAACCAACTATCCAGAATCAAAGAGTGTGAGTTCACTCAAAGAAATATTTGCATCATAGGAATCACAAATGATACCATCTTTTATGACAACTTGGATGGAAGAACAAAAAGTATCATTGGACAAAATGAATTATTTATCCCACCATATAATGCAGAAGAACTTGCTGATATCCTAACAGCAAGAGCTAATCTAGCATTTAAAGACAATGTATGTGAAAATATTGTTATTCCACTATGTGCTGCTTTTGGCGCTCAGGAGAACGGAGACGCAAGAAAGGCAATGGATCTTTTAAGGCTCTCTGGAGAAAATGCAGAGCTTAGAGGCAGTTTAAAAATCTGTGAACAAGACGTAAAAGCTGCGAAAGGAAAAGTAGAGATTAACAGACAGGCAGAAATTATCCGGAAGCTTCCAACACAGACAAAAGCTGTCCTTTTTGCTTGCACCTCTCGGTACGAGATTACAGGAAGCAACCTGGAAACCACTGAGATATACAACTCATATCTCAAAATAGCTGAAATAATTTCTCTCGATACTGTAACACTTAGGAGAGTAGGAGATTACATAAGCGAACTCGCTTCAATTGGCATCCTTTCTATAAATAAGATATCAAGAGGAAGAAAAAGGGGAGTAGTTAATTTCGTAAAACCCATTACTGATACTTACATCATCGAGCAGACCATACTACAAGACCCAAGATTTGAAGAATTACAAAGAAGACCATCGGATTCGTTTATTGCAAATTTTGAAGTATGAACTATTCCCTCCCTAGTTAAAGATGAATATATATACACTCATTTCCGATGTAACTCGATTTTTTAGAATACGGAGAAACAAATGAGAGGAATATATATACACTCATTTCCGATGTAACTCGATTTTTTAGAATACGGAGAAACAAATGAGAGGAATATATATACACTCATTTCCGATGTAACTCGATTTTTTAGAATACGGAGAAACAAATGAGAGGAATATATATACACTCATTTCCGATGTAACTCGATTTTTTAGAATACGGAAAAATGAATGAGAGGAATATATATACACTCATTTCCGATGTAACTCGATTTTTTAGAATACGGAAAAATGAATGAGAGGAATACATATACACTCATTTCCGATGTAACTCGATTTTTTAGAAAACTGTAAATTATCTCTACGAGATTATGCCATTGGTATAATTAAAAAAATGCCATGTTGTTGAGTTATAAAATTAATAAGATATATAGTTTGTGAAAGAAATCTGAAAAATAGAAACTATTTAATTGCAATTCTAATACATGTTAATTTTTGAGTTACATCGGAAATGAGTGTATATATAATTAAAAGCTGGATTGAGTTATTTTTACCTATAACAACTTTTGAGTTACATCGGAAATGAGTGTATATATATAATTAAAAGCTGGATTGAGTTATTTTTATCTATAACAACTTTTGAGTTACATCGGAAATGAGTATGTATATATAATTAAAAGCTGGATTGAGTTATTTTTACCTATAACAACTTTTGAGTTACATCGGAAATGAGTATGTATATATAATTAAAAGCTGGATTGAGTTATTTTTACCTATAACAACTTTTGAGTTACATCGGAAATGAGTGTATATATATAATTAAAAGCTGGATTGAGTTATTTTTA
>Ga0268360_1000766_pt1 | contig 43694 bp, 42 predicted proteins | sample BioMet11_FD_192465 | JGI IMG/M metagenome (GOLD analysis project Ga0268360, IMG submission 192465) | Sewage microbial communities from Oakland, California, United States - Biofuel 11 (Illumina Assembly) | ecosystem: Engineered > Wastewater > Sewage > Unclassified | place: USA: California... | reverse complement strand
GGAGGTGCTCGAGTATGCTGCTGCCCGAGATCCGGCGCGAGCTCGAAGACGAGTTGCCGCCGATCCTAATCGTTTCGGATATCTGTTCGCTCCTGCATATCTCGCCGGACACGGTGTATCGGGAGATCGAGGACGGGATGCTCCCGGCGTGGAAGATGGAGGGCGACTGGAACGTCTCCAGAGCCGACTTCCTCGCGTACCTCGAGCGGATTTCTACCCTGTGACCCAGCCGGAGCTCTTCGATTCGATGGGCGTGGCGTGAGGCCATCCGCTCGCTTGTCGATGAGGTTGACGATCCGAGCGCGCTAGATGCCCAGCCGGCTCCGGGCTCTTCTATCCTAAGTCTTTATATCAGCGCTTGTTAAATACCTTCGAACGGTCGTGAGTCGTTGAGGTTCGAAGGGGCCTCGAATGGCCTTGGAATGGCTAAAGAGCCCAGTTGATGCGTCACGGGTACGCGGGGGCTATGCAGGCTTAAGGTTAATTAAGATATAGAGATAGTCAATCCTAGTACAGAATCACTGATTATCATTCTTCATGATTAATTACAACCGTGACGGACGACGGGAAGGGCCTCGACAAGGAAGCCATCCGGGCCAAGGCGATCGAGCGTGGGCTCCTCGCCCAGGGGCAGGACATACCCGAGCCGGAGCTCTTCAACCTCGTATTCGAGCCCGGGTTCTCCACCGCCAAGAAGGTCACGACCGTGTCGGGGCGCGGCGTCGGCATGGACGTCGTGAAGAGGGAGATCGACTCCCTGGGCGGAAGCGTGCAGCTCGCCTCCGAGCCGGGGGTGGGCATGAGCGTGACCCTCAAGATACCCCTGACCCTGGCCATCATCGACGGGCTCCTCGTGGCCATCGGCAGCGAGTACTACGTGATCCCCCTCTCGGCGGTCGACGGCTGCATCGAGATCCGGAAGGGAGAGCTCGACGGGATGGGGGACAAGCGCATAATCAGCTACCGGGACGAGATCGTGCCCTACATCCAGCTCAGGGGGTTCTTCGATTTCTGCGCCGAGGCCGAGGAGGCCTGCGGGGAGGAGTATGTCGGGGAGCCGGACATCGAGCAGATAGTCATAGCGTCCGCCCAGGACTATCGGGTGGGCCTGGTGGTGGACCGAGTGCTGGGCAATTTCCAGACGGTCATAAAGCCCCTGGGCCGCATGTTCAAGGACGCCGACGGCGTCTCGGGCGCCACCATCCTGGGGGACGGGACGGTGGCCCTCATAATCGACGTGAACCGCTTGGCCCTGATCACCCAGAGGATCGGCGGCGGCAAGGCGGCGGTCGCGAGCGGGGCGTAAGGGTATGGAAGCTCAGGGCGATAGGGCGCCGATCACGACGGCGCCGGCGATGACCGATGCGGAGTTCCGCAAGCTCGCGGCCTTCATAGAGGAGGAGCTGGGCATCCGGATGCCTGCGACGAAGCGGGTCATGCTCGAGTCCCGGCTGCAGAAGCGGCTGAGGCGCCTCGGTTTCGACAGCTACAAGGCCTACATCGAATTCGTCTTCTCGGACGAAGGCCGGGAGTCCGAGCTCATCAACATGATAGACGCCGTGACCACGAACAAGACCGATTTCTTCCGCGAGGCCGAGCACTTCGACTACCTCGTCGGGAAGATCCTGCCGGCGGCCGCGGATAGGGACGGCGCCGGCTTGGCGAGGCCCTTCAGCATCTGGTCGGCCGGCTGCTCCACGGGCGAGGAGCCGTACACCATAGCCATGGTCCTCGAGGAGCACCGGACGACGGAGCCTCGCTTCTCCTACCGAATCTTCGCGAGCGATCTGTCGACCCAGGTCCTGGACAAGGCCCGGGAGGCGGTCTACGAGGACTCCAAGGTGGAAGTCGTCCCCATGAGCTTCAAGAAGAAGTACATGCTCAGGAGCAAGGAGAAGGACCGGGGCCTCGTGCGGATGAAGCCCGAGATCCGCGCGCATCTCAGGTTCGCCCGGATCAATTTCATGGACGACAGCTATCCCGTGGACGACACCTTCGACGTGGTCTTCTGCCGCAACGTGATCATCTATTTCGAAAGGGCGATCCAGGAGAGCATCCTCGGGAAGCTTTGCACCCACCTACGCCCCGGCGGTTGGCTGATCCTGGGGCATTCCGAGACCCTCACGGGGATGAACCTGCCCCTGCGCGGCGTGGCGCCGACCGTCTACGAGAGGCTCTAGGGAGGAGTCGATGGGCGCTTCGATAAAAGTCATGATCGTGGACGACTCTGCCGTGGTCCGGCAGACCCTTAAGGAAGTGCTCGAATCGGACCCCGATATCGAGGTCATGGCCGTGGCCTCGGATCCCATCTTCGCCATGAAGAGGATGGAGTCCGAGAAGCCCGACGTCATCGTCACCGACGTCGAGATGCCCAGAATGGACGGGCTCACCTTCCTCAAGGGCGTGATGGCCAAGGACCCCATCCCCGTGGTCGTCTGCTCGAGCAAGACCGAGGAAGGCTCGGACAACGCGATACGCGCCCTGGAGTACGGAGCGGTGGAGATCATACAGAAGCCCAAGCTGGGAACCAAGCAGTTCCTCGAGGAGTCCAAGATGCGCATCTGCGACGCCGTGAAGGCGGCGCAGATGAGCCGAGGGCGGACCGGGAGGTCGAAATCCCGCCCGCCTACCCCGGAGGTGGCGCCGAAGCTGACCGCCGACGTCATGCTGCCCAAGCCGGACGGAGCGGCGATCGTGGAGACCACCGAGAAAGTGGTCATAGTCGGCGCGTCTACTGGCGGGACCGAGGCGCTCCGGGAATTCCTCGAGGCTTTCCCCGAGGACGCGCCGGGCATCGTCATAGTCCAGCACATGCCCGAGCATTTCACCGAGGCCTTCGCCAAGAGGCTCGACGGGCTGTGCCGCATCAACGTGAAGGAGGCGGCGGACAACGACACGGTGATCCGCGGCCGCGCCCTCATCGCCCCCGGGAACAAGCACACCCTACTCAAGCGGTCGGGAGCGCGGTACTATGTGGAGGTGAAGGATGGTCCCCTGGTGTGCCGCCACAGGCCGAGCGTGGACGTGCTGTTCCGGTCGGCGGCCAGGTACGCCGGCAAGAACGCCATAGGGGTCATCATGACGGGGATGGGCGACGACGGGTCGAGGGGGATGAAGGAGATGCACGATTCGGGGGCCTATACGATAGCGCAGGACGAGGCGTCCTGCGTGGTCTTCGGGATGCCTAACGAGGCGATAAAGCTCGGGGGAGTGGACTCGGTGCTGGGTCTCGGCGCCAACTAAGGGGGGAGGGCATATGCCTAAGAAGATATTGGTGGTAGACGATTCGGCCGCTATCCGGCAGAGCATCTCGTTCATACTCGGGCAGGAGGGCTACGAGACCGTCGAGGCGACCGACGGCCTGGAGGCGCTGAACATGCTCGGCTCGATAGAGGCTCTCGACCTCATCATAACCGACGTCAACATGCCAAACCTCGACGGCATCGGCTTCATCAAGAAGGCGCGGGAGATCGCCAAGTTCAAGTTCACCCCGATACTCGTGCTCACGACGGAATCCCAGGGATCGAAGATGAACGAGGGCAAGGAGGCCGGCGCCACGGGTTGGATCGTCAAGCCCTTCAACTCGGAGAAGCTCCTCGGCATCGTTAAGAAAGTCGCGGGCTGATCGGAGGGGCCATGAGCGGCGATTCGATTGGAAAATTCCTCACTTTCACCCTCGGCGACCAGTGCTTCGCCGTGGACGTAGCGCGGGTCGAGGTCGTGCTCGAGCCCATGCCCATCACCCGGGTCCCCAAGGCCCCGCCTCACCTCCGCGGCGTGATCAACTACCGCGGCTCGGTCATACCGGTCGCCGACATACGCACTCGCTTCGGCGAGGGGCGGGGGAACCCCAACTCCAGCATCATCGTGCTGCAGCTCAAGTACGGACAGGACGACATCACCATCGGGATGCTCGCCGACTCGGTCAATGAAGTGATCGACATAGACGCAGGGAGCGTCGAGCGTACGCCGGAAGTCGGTTCGCGCGCCGACGCGGCCATTGTCGCGGGGATAGCCAGGAAGGGGGACGGTTTCGTCGTCCTCCTGGACGTCGACGAGGCTTTCAAGGCCGACAGCCCGGCAGGAGAGCGCGCCGCGGAGTCCCGATGAAGGGACAGGGTATACTCATCGTCGAGGACGAGAACATCGTCGCCCTCGATATGCGTATGCGCCTCGAGGCGATGGGCTACACGGTCCTCGACGTGGTGGACACCGCGCCCCTCGCCCTGGAGAAGGCCGCCGAGCTCTCGCCGGAGCTCGTCCTCATGGACATCAAGCTCAAGGGCGAGATGGACGGCATCGAGGCGGCGGTGCAGCTCCGGAAGACCAGCGAGATACCGGTCATCTTCGTCACCGCCTTCACCGACGAGCGCACCCTCGATCGTGCCAAGCGGGCCAGCCCTTACGGCTACATCGTCAAGCCCTTCCACGAGCGCGAGCTCCGCATAGCCATCGAGCTCGCGATCTACAAATACCAGTACGAGCTCTCCATCCGGAGGGCCAAGGACATCGCCGAGGAATCGAACCGCGTCAAGGGGGAATTCCTCGCCAACATGAGCCACGAGCTCAAGACGCCCCTCAACAGCGTCATCGGGTTCTCCGAGCTGGCCCTCGGGGTTTCCCAGGACCGGGAGCAGCGGGAGTACCTCTCCATCGTGCTCTCCTCGGCCAAGTCCCTCCTCACCCTGATCGACTCGATACTCGACTTCGCCAGGATGGAAGCCGGGAAGCTGACCGCGATCTCGGCCCCCTTCTCCCTGGACGAGCTCCTCGACGAGTGCACCGACTCCCTCGCGATCGCGGCCTGCCCCAAGGGGCTGCACGCCACCATGCGGCGCGACCCCGCGATCCCCGACACCCTCGTGGGGGACCGCTCCCTCCTCAAGCATATCCTCCTCAACCTCCTGGACAACGCGGTGAAGTTCACCGATTCGGGGAAGGTGAGGCTCGAGGCCGCCTTGAGCGAGCTGCCCGACACGCCGGGGCGGGGACCCGTCGTCCGTTTCACCGTGAGCGACACGGGGATCGGCATGGCGAAGGACAAGGTCGAGCTGGCCTTCGCCCGCTTCAGCCAGCTCGACGCGTCCAAGACCCGCAAGGCCGGCGGCACCGGCCTGGGCCTCGCCATAGTCGCCAAGTCGGTGGAGCTGATGAAGGGCGACATATCCGTGGACAGCGAGCCGAACCGCGGCGCGCTATTCAACATCCGCATCCCCTTCGACGAGTGCTCCGAGTCCGCCCCCGAGGGGCCGGATTCCCGCGGGGGCGGTGGGAGCGTGGCCGTGCTGGGCTTCGACGACGAGGAGTACGCCGATGTCGCCCTGGTCCTGGGGCGGCTGGGCTACCGCTCGGAGAACATCGCCACTGTCGAGATGGCGGAGGCGGTCGAGGGCGAGTACGCCATCGTCGCGGAGAGTGTGCTGACGGGCTCCGAGGGCGCGATCGCGGACTTCCCGGGGAAGAAACTCATCGTCGCCACCCAGCTCGGCGGGGAGCTGCGCTCGAAGCTCTCGGGCAGCGGCGTCGCCTTCGCCTCCCAGCCGCTCCGGTATTCCGGCCTGAGAAAATCCTTCCTGCAGTTCGCCGCCCCGGCTAAGCGAGCCTCCCCCCGGGAGCCCCGCGCCCCCGCCAGCTCGGCGCCGAGGGAGGACGGTCGGGCGATCGCGCGGTTGGCCGACGACCTTGAGAAGGAGATAGCCGATGGGTCACTCTCGGCGGCGGAGCGGCTGGCGAAGGAAGCCCAGGGCCTCCTCCTCGACCAGGGCGACGCGGAGGGCGCTAGGGTCGCCTTCTCGGCCCTCCTGGCCACCCGCCGGGGCGATAGGGGGGCCGCCCGGGACTCCATCGCGAAGATACGTAGATTGGCGAACGTTCGAGATAAAGAGGGAGCCGGAGGCTCAGCTGAGGAGGCTGTTCTATGAAGATGTTGGTCGCCGAAGATGATTTCGGCAGCCGGAGGATGATGCAGAAGCTCTTGGAGCCCTACGGCAGCGTAGACGTGGTGGTGGACGGGGAGGAGGCGGTCGAGGCCTTCCGGATAGCCTGGGAGGAATCCGCGCCCTACGCGGTGGTGTTCATGGACATCATGATGCCCAAGATGGACGGGCACGAGGCGCTCAAGAGGATCCGCGAGCTCGAGCGGGAGATGGGCGTGAAGCCTACCGACGAGGCGAAGGTCATCATGACTTCCGTCCTCGAGGATCCGAAGAACGTTATCGAGGCCTACTACGGCGGGTCCGCGACGAGCTACCTCATCAAGCCGATCGACAGGGAGAAGCTAGAGGACGAGCTGGATAGGCTGGGGGCCCGGCCCAAGACCGAGGGGCGGAGCTAGGCTGGAGGCGGAGGCTATGCCCAAGGTCGCCATAGTCGAGGACGAGTTCATCGTCGCCCTCGACATCAAGAGCTTCCTGGAGCGGTCGGGGTATAGCGTCTCCGGAGTCTACTCGTCGGGCGACGACCTCCTCGCGGATATCGAGTCCCAGGGCCCGGACCTGATCCTCATGGACATCAAGATCCGCGGCTCGATGGACGGGGTCGATACCTCGCTCCTGGTGCACGAGCGGTACGGCATCCCCGTGGTCCTGTTGACCGCCTACGCGGACGACGAGACCATCGCGCGGGCGAAGATAACCCAGCCCTTCGGGTACATCATAAAGCCCTTCGACGAGCGGGAGCTGAAGACCGCCATCGAGATAGCCCTCTATCGGTCGGGCATGGAGCGCAAGCTCAAACAGAGCGAGGAGCGGTACCGCAAGCTCTTCCACGAGGGTATTTCAGCCAACTTCCTCTCGGACCTGTCGGGGGGCGTCCAGGAGGCCAACAAGGCCTTCCGGAACCTCATAGGGCTCCCCCCGGACTCGCCCCTGCCTCCCCTCGATTCCCTGGCCGCCGAAAAGGCCTCCCTGGCCTCCTTCCTGGATATGGTCAACGCCACCGGGCGGGTCGAGCTCGCCGAGCTGCCGCTGCGTTCTCTGGATGGCCGGGACCTGATAGTCCTCGCCAACGCGGTGCTGCTCTTCGACCAGTGCGGGAAGCCCTGCGGCATGCAGGGCGAGCTCATCGACGCGACGGAGCGGCGCAGGCTCGAGGAGCGGCTCGTCATCGCGCAGAAGATGGAGGCCGCCGGGAAGCTGGCGGGCGGCATCGCCCACGACTTCAACAACATACTCACGGCGATCATCGGGTACTCCAACCTCCTCGCCGACGAGCTGCCCGCCGAGTCCCCGGGGAAGGGGGACGTCGAGGGCATCCGCAAGGCGGCCGACAGGGCCTCGAGCCTCACCAAGCGGCTCCTGGCCTTCTCGCGTCGGCAGCCCTTCACCCCGAAGATCATGAACCTCAACGAGGCAGTCCAAGACTTCGAGCGGCTCTTGCGGCGCATATTCCCGGAGAACGTCGGCCTGAGCCTGCAGCTATCCCCCGCCGTCCCGTCGATCGTGGCCGACCCGGCCCAGATCGAGCAGATACTCCTAAACCTGGCCTTCAACGCGAAAGACGCGATGCCCGGAGGCGGGGAGATGCGGATCGGGACGGCCTCGGTGCGCCTCGACGCGCCCAAGCCGGTGGGCCTGGATACCCTCGCGCCCGGCGACTACGCGACCATCGGGGTGAGCGACACCGGGACCGGGATAGCTCCCGAGATCATCGACAAGGTCTTCGAGCCCTTCTTCACCACGAAGCCTCGGGAGCAGGGCACCGGACTCGGCCTCTCGACGGTATACGGCATCGCCAAACAGCTAGGCGGCGCGGTCGAGGTGCAGTCGGCAGTGGGTAAGGGCGCGAGGTTCAGCGTGTGGCTGCCCGTCGCATCGCCGGCGGCCGCGAAGGAGGAGCGCGAGGGCGAAGAGTCCCCGTGGCCCAAGGCCCCAGGGGCAGTCGTCCTCTTCGTGGACGACGACGAGGCCGTGCGGGACCTGGCGGCGCGGCTCCTCGCGAAGGGCGGCCACCGGGTCCTGGTGGCCGCCAACGCCGGCGAGGCCCTCCTCATCGCCGAGAGCTACGGCGCCGCCATCGACCTCCTCATCACCGATACGATCATGCCCTTCCTGGACGGCCGCAGCCTCGCCAGGCGCCTCTGCGCGGCGTCCCCGGACCTGGCCGTCCTCTTCATCTCGGGCCACGCGAACCTCGACGCGGCCGAGGGGCAGGGGCGCTTCCTCCCGAAGCCCTTCTCCGAGGCCGAGCTCGCCGAGGCTGTGACCGCGGCCTTGGCGGGCTCCTCCCGAAGGAAGTCCGCGGCGGATCAGGACGAGCCCAAGGCGAGCCTATAGAGCCTCGCCTGAGCCTCCATAGTGGCCGCGGAACCCAAGGCCCTCTCGGGCCGCGGCGCCGAGACCGCGAAGGAATCCACGATGCGGGCGGGGCCGGGCGAGAGCACGACGGCCCTGTCGGCCAGGTACGCGGCCTCCTCGACGTCGTGGGTGACGCACACTACGGTCCGCCTCTCCTCGCGCATGAGGGCGAGGAAGACGTCCATGAGCTCCATCTTCATCCGGAGGTCGACCGCCTGGAAAGCCTCGTCGAGGAGGAGCATGTCCGAAGGATAGGCGAAAGCCCTGGCCAGGGAGAGGCGGCGCCCCATGCCGCCGGAGAGCTCGGCGGGCCTCCGGCGCGCGGCCTCCGCGAGGCCCGCCGACTCGAGGAAGCGCTCCGCCCGGGCGAGGGCGGGTTTCTTCCCCATCACCCCCTCGAGGGCGAAGGTCATATTGCCGAGGCAGCTCTTCCACGGCAGGAGTCTCGGATCCTGGAACGCGTAGGAGAAGCGGCAGCCCTCGAAGCCGCGCCGGGCGCCGGAGTCCGGCGCCTTCAGGCCCGCGATGACGTTGAGCAGGGTGGTCTTGCCGCAGCCCGAGGGGCCGAGGACGACGGTGACGCTCCCTTCCTCGAGCCCCAGGGTGAGGCCGTCCAGCGCCAGGGCGCCGCCGTAGGATGCGCGTATCGACTCGAGCTCATAGGCCACGGCGGAACCTCCTCGTCGCGAAGGAGAAGGCCCACTCGGTGAGCCCGCAGAGCAGGACCGCGGCCAAGGCCCAGGCGAAGACTGAAGCCGTCTCGAGCATGACCCGGGAATCCTGCATCCCCCTGCCGATAGCCCTCGTCGGCTGGCTGAGGATCTCGCCTGCGACGACTACCTTCCAGCAGAGGCCCAGCGCGCTCCTGGCCCCGGAGGCGAGGTGGGGCGCCGCGGCGGGGAGCCGGAGCTCCAGCAGCAGGCGGCGCTTCGGGACGCGGAAGAGGGCGGCCATCTCGAGGAGCCGCGGGTCTGCGGCTCGGGAGCCCTCGGCGGCGCTCGTGACCATGATCGGGAAGGCCATGAGGAAGGCGGAGAACACCGGCACGAATCCCGAAGGGAACCAGAGGAGGGCGATGAGGACCAGGGCCAGGACGGGAGTGGCGCGGATCACCGATAGGAGCGGGGCGAGGGCGGCCCCGAAGGCCGGACGGAGGTCCGAGGCGAGGCCCGCCGCGACGCCCAGGACCGCGGACAAGGCGAAGGCCGCGAGGCCCCTCAGAAAGGTCGCTCCCAGGTCCAGGAGGAAGCCGCGGGTGGGGTACAGGGCGATGGCGGAGCTCAGCACCTCGACGGGCGCGGGCAGCACTAGCTCCTTGCCCACGATAGTCGCCGCAGCTTCCCAGGCGGCGAGCAGGAAGGCGATCCCCGCGAGGGTAGGTAGGAGGCGCGAACCGGCGCCGGCTCGCGCCGCCGCGGGCCCGGGGCTAGAATGACCCGTAGAACCCATCGTCCGGGAGTTTCCCGCCTATCGACGCCGGCGATAGTTCGAGGAAGGCGCCGAGGAGGGCCTCGACCTCGGGCCTGGCGGCCTCGCCTTCCTTGAAAACTTGCGCGAGCCGAGGGATGGCGGCCGTGGCTACCGCAGCCTTGAGCCCGAGGCCCTCGGCCTCCACGAGCCTGCCGGCCTCGGCGGGGTGGGCAGCGGTCCAGGCTATGGAAGCCTTGTAGGCCTCGAGGACACTGCGGACGAGGGCCGGGCGCTCGGCCAGCGAGGCGGATACGACGAAGCAGGTCATCGGGTAGCCGTCCTGGCCGGTCTGCTTGGTCCACAGAGCCCCCAAGTCGAGGACTTCCTTGAGCTTCGGGTTGAGGCGCCTGGCCATAGTGGAGAAGGGCTCCGGGAGGATCGCGTAGGCGATGGCCCCGGAGGCTAGGGCCGAGGCGGCTTCGGGGTAGGGAAGGGCGTAGTCCAGGCTGAGGTCCTTGGAGGGATCCAAGCCCGCGCCGCGCAGAAGCTTGCGGAACAGGTAGTCGGGGGTCGCGCCTTGGCCCGCCACGTTCACTCTCTTGCCCCTGAGGTCGGCGAGGCTTTCGATCGACTCGTCGGCGCTGAGGAAGGAGAGCATACCTTCTCCCACCACCGCCGCGAGCTTGATGCCCGTTCCGGAAGACCGTAGCTTGGCGGCGACGTTGATCGGGAGGACCCCGGCGTCGTACTCACCGGAGACCAGCTTGGCAGTCATGAGGTCCACGCTCGCGACGGCGACTGGTCGGAGGGCCAGGCCGCCGGGGAGCGAGGGAGGCTCGCCGAAAAGCCGTATCATCCCGATGCCCGAAGGGCCTTTGAGGGCGCCGACGACGACGCTTCCCTCGGCCGTCGATGAGGAGAGCGCGGCGAGGCAGAGGACTACCGAGAGCGCCAATTCCCTGATGCGAATCATCCCTATCCCTCCGGCCTCCCATAGTACCCTCTATCGCTGGTCTTTTTCCATGTCTTCAACTATATTCTGTCTGTGACGTGCGCGCAGTGCAGGGAGAGGGAAGCCATCGTCTTCATCCGGCGGCAGAACGGCTCGGGCGAGGCGTCCGATGTCTTCCTCTGCGAGCCCTGCGCCCGGGCCCGGGGCATCGTCGCTGGGAAGGGCCGCCTCGAGCTGAGCTTCGAGGAGTTGATAGCCGCGGGGCTCGACCGGCCGAGCGTCCGCGCCGCTACGTCCCGCTGCCCTGCCTGCGGATCCGAACTGTCGGCCATCGTCAAGGGAGGGCGGCTCGGATGTCCCGCCTGCCTGGAGGCTTTTTACCCCGAGCTCAAGCGCGGGCTGTCGTCCGCGCCTGGCATCGAAGGCGAGGAGATAGCCTTCCTGGCCTCCCCGGCGGAGAGGATGGCCTCTTCCGGGGGGACGGCCCGGGGGGGCGGCGCTCCGAGCAGCCCCGCGGCATCGCAGGAGAACTTCCAGCCCAAGCTGCTGGGCGGCCTCGCGCTCTCGGGCGGGCCTGAGGACGACGTCGTGCTCGGAACCTCGGCCCGGGTGTTCCGGGATCTGGAGGGCCTGCCCTTTCCGGGGGTAGAAGGTGGGACGCCCGAGCCCTCTCGCGGTCTCCTCCTCGAAAAGGCGTTCTCGATTCCTCCCTGGGCTTTCCGGACCATGGCAGAGCTAGGCCCGGTCCTGCGGCGCTCCCTGGCCGAGCGGGGAGTCGCCTCTCGGAGCTACGCGTCCGACGATTCGGCGCTCCTAGCCTACGACGCCTCGTGCGGGATGCTGGCGACGATCGACGACGTGGACCATCTGCGCCTGAGATCGATGAGGGGCGGCTTCGATCCCCGGGGCGCCCTGGGGACCGCCGTCGAGGCCTCGCGGCGGATCGGCGGGAACCTGCGCTTCGCCAGGAACCCAGATGTCGGATGGGTCTGCGCTCGGCTCGCGGACTGCGGAGTCGGGGCGGCTCTGTCCGCGAGCGTGCATCTTCCGGCCATCGCGATGACCGGCATGGGAGATCGGTTATTCAAGGCCCTCATGTCCGAGGGGGTCGCGGTCGGCGGCTTCTACGGGAGCGAGGATGGCTCCTCTGGCTCCCTCTACGAGCTCTCCGCCGAGGGGACCGTACACCCTTCCCTGGAGTCGATGGTCCGAGCGCTCTCCAGGGCAGTGGCCAAGGCCGTCCAGGCCGAGCGCCGCGCCAGGGAAGAGGTGTCCGAGAAGGAGACCCGGGGCATGGCCGACGTCGAGGGGCGCGCCTTCGGAGTCGCGAGGTACTGTTCGCTCCTGGGGGCCGACGAAGCCGCGGGCGTAGTCTCTTCGCTGCGGCTGGCGGCCCTCCGCGGCACCCTCCGCGGAGCGGCTCCGCGGCGCCTGGGGGAGCTCCTCGTGTCCCTCGGATCGGCGACCGTCTGCCTGGGCCTCGGTTTGAGCTCGATCCCCGACGAGCGGGAAGTAGAGGCCCTCAGGGCGGGCGCCGTCAAGGCCGCGATCGAGGGAGCCGATTATTCTGGTATGGAAGAAGGAGCGTCCCGATGTTCAAGGGCCTAACCCATCGCGCCCAGCGCGTGCTCACGGTCCTCGCCCAGGAGGAGGCCAAGCGCACCCGCTCGGACCAAGTCCTCCCCGAGCACGTGCTCCTCGCTATCATCAAGGACGGGGAGGGCGTCGGGTTCAAGGCCATGCGGAGCCTGAAGATAGATACCCTGGAGCTGCGCGACGAGCTCGATAGGTCCCTGGACAAGCGCCGGTCGGGGGTGATCATCGGGGACCTGCCCCTCTCGCGGCGCTCCCGCACCCTCCTCGAGGGAGCCGCCGAGGAAGCCAACATGTCCGGCTCGGACTATATTGGCACGGAGCATTTCGTCGTGGCCGCGGCGCGGGAGCAGGGCTCGGCCCTCGAAGCCCACCTCGCGCGGATAGGCGTCTACTACGAGCAGCTGCGGGCGGCGGTGAGGCTCCTCAGGGAGAGCTCGGGGGAGGACCGCAAGGACCGCGTCCCCAGGGCGCCCAACAGACTCGACCCGCGCCCGGACCCGAGGCCTTCCCCCTCCGGGAGCCGCACGCCCCTCCTCGACGAATTCGCCCGCGACCTCACGGCCATGGCGCGGGAGGGCAAGCTCGATCCCGTCGTGGGACGTGAGCGGGAGATCGGCCGGGTCATGCGCATCCTCTCGCGGAGGACGAAGAACAACCCGGTGCTCGTCGGCGAGCCGGGAGTGGGGAAGACCGCGGTGGTCGAGGCCCTGGCCCAGCGGATAGCCGCGGGCGAGGCGCCTGGGGACCTGGGGAGGAAGAGGGTCCTGGCCCTCGACCTCGCCGCGGTGGTGGCCGGGACCAAGTACCGGGGCGAGTTCGAGGAGCGGCTGAAGCGGATCATGAAAGAGATCGCCCAGTCCGGCGGCGTCATCCTCTTCATCGACGAGATCCACACGGTGGTGGGCGCCGGCAGCGCAGAAGGGACGATAGACGCCTCCAACATGTTGAAGCCCGCCCTCTCCCGGGGAGAGATCCAGTGCATAGGCGCCACGACCCTGGACGAGTTCCGCAAGCGCTTCGAGAAGGACGCCGCCCTGGAGCGGCGCTTCCAGTCCGTGATGATCGAGGAGCCGGGGCCCCTCGAGTCCATAGAGATCCTCGAAGGCATCAAGTCCCGGTACGAGGAATTCCACGGCGTCGTGTACACGCGGCGGGCGATCGAGTCGGCGGTGGAGCTGGCCCGGCGCTACGTCTCCGACCGCTTCCTCCCCGATAAGGCCATCGACCTCCTGGACGAGGCGGGGGCGCTCAAGAAAGTCGGCGGCCCCGAGCGGCCGCCAGAGCTAGCCGAGGTCGAGGAGGAAGTCCGGCGCCTCACCGAGGAGAAGCTCGCCCTCGTCTCCACGCAGAGCTACGAGAAGGCGGCCGAGGTTCGGGACGAAGTCCGCAAGCTCAAGGTGCGCCTGGAATCCCTGAAAGCTGCCTGGGAGGAGTCGGGTCGGCAGGGGCGGGGGACGGTCACCGAGGAGGAAGTCCGGGAAGTCCTCTCAGAGGCCACGGGCATCCCACTCTCGCGCCTCGCCGAAGGCGAGACCGAGCGCCTCCTCCACCTCGAGAAGGTGCTCCACGAGCGCGTCGTAGGGCAGGACGAGGCGGTGAGCGCCGTAGCCTCGGCCATCCGCCGCTCCCGCTCCGGGGTATCCGACGGCCGCAGGCCTATGGGCTCCTTCATCTTCCTGGGCCCGACGGGAGTGGGCAAGACCCTCGTGGCTAAGTGCCTGGCCGAGTACCTGTTCGGAAGCGAAGACGCCCTCCTGCGCATCGACATGTCGGACTTCATGGAGAGGCACAACGCCTCGCGCCTGGTGGGCGCCCCCCCGGGCTACGTAGGCTACGAGGAAGGGGGCACGCTCACCGAGCGGGTCAGGCGCCACCCCTACAGCGTCGTCCTCTTCGATGAGATCGAGAAGGCCCACCCCGAAGTCTTCAACCTCCTCCTCCAGCTCCTTGAGGAGGGGGAGCTCCGGGACAACCTGGGGCACACGGTGAGCTTCAGGACGAGCGTCGTCATCATGACCAGCAACGCCGGAGCGCGGGAAATTTCCTCCTCAGGACTGGGCTTCCGGAACGAAGATCGGCTCCTCTCCTACTCCGAGATCCGGAGCTCGGCCCTCGCCGAATTGAAGCGCCGCTTCAACCCTGAGTTCGTGAACCGGGTCGACGACATCGTCGTGTTCAAGCCCCTGGACAAGCCCGAGGCGAGGAAGGTCTTCGACATGCTCCTCGCGGAGCTCTCCCGGCGGATGGGGGAGCGGGGCATATCCCTCGAGGTGCGGGAGAGCGCCAAGGCGTACCTCTCGGACAAGGGCTACGACCCGGCCTACGGCGCGAGGCCCATGCGGCGCCTCCTCCAGTCCGAGGTTGAGGATCCCCTCTCGGAGCTGATCCTCGGCGGGAAGCTCGCCCCCGGCGCGGCGGCTGCGGTGGACTACCGGGACGAGCGCCTGACCGTGAAGCCCAAGAAGCTCGGCGCGAACAAGCGCAAGCCGGCAGTCCCCTCGGCCCCGTAGGGGCTTTCAGTCCCGGTCGTCGCCTATCAGGGAGCGCAGCTCCCGGAGCCTCGCCTCGTCGAGCTTGACCGCGAGATTCTTCTCGTGGGTCGGGAGGACGAGGCCGAGGGGCCCGTCCTTGGCCCTGCGCAAGTTCTTCACGAAGGTGTAGTAGAGGTCTCCGGAGCCCCTCTCCCTGCCCTTCGAGTAGTAGAGGGCTAGCTGCCCCGCGTCGAGGAGCACCTCCAGGGGGACGCTCTTGCCTTTCTGGCATTTCACGAAGACGTAGGACCCGGGCCAGTCCCGGGCATGGAGCCAGAGGTCCGAGCCCCGCACGCATCGTCTCAAGAGCTCGTCGTTCTCCTTGGCCGACCTCCCGATGAGGATAGTCCACCCGGATGCCTCGAGGGAGAGCCCGGGGTAGCTGCGCTTCCGGGGGCCTCCGGAGGTTTCGGCCCTGGCCGCCCCGCCTTTGGCGAGGAGCCTCGCGAGGACGAAGGGATCCTCCTCGGCCTCGAGGGCCGAGAGCTCGTCCCTCAGCCTCTGGAGGGAGACTCGGGCGCTCTCGAGCTCGGCCACCACATCCTGGAGCCCGGAGCGGGCCTTCTTGTTCCGCTCATAGTAGGACCGGGCGTTCTCCACGACCGTGAGGGCCGGATCCACGGGGATGCGGACTCCCCCGCCCCGGAAAAAATCGTCGCAGGCCAGGTACTTCCCTTCGTAAGCCGCGCCTTGGTTGGCCATGAGGAGGTCCCCGAGCTCCCGGAGCCGGTCGGAGTCCCGGAACTCGGCCTCCTTGGCGGCGAGCTCGGCTATCCGAACCTCGAGGACCCGCCCTTTGCGGCCGAAGCTCTCCCTGGCGCCATCGAGGAGCCGCTCCCGGGAGAGCTCCCCCGCGCCCTCTTGGTAGAAGGACTCGACCTTGCCGTTGAAGCTGCCGGCGCCAGGCAGGTCACGGACCTCGAACTCCCGGCGTGGCGCGAGCGCCGCCGACGCGGCGAGGCTCTCCTCGATCCCGCAGGCCTCGCCTGAGACCTCGCCCCGCTTGGGCCTGCGGGCTAGAGCGTCCACCACGATCCCGCGGTCGTCCACGAGGACCACGTTGCCGGCGCCGCTCCACAGCCTCGCGTAGAGCGTGTAGGCGGCTGGGGACTCTTCTGCCCGGCGGACAGGGACGTGGCGGGCTCCCTGGCCTACGGGCTTGTAGACAGTATCCTTGCGGGGGCTCTGGGGCGAGGTCTCGGGAGCCTCGATGCCGATGCGGACGACCCGCTCCATGCCGATCTGCCCGATGGAGGAGATCTTCCCACCGACGATCCTGGAGCGGAGGCACTCCATGAAACGCAGGGGCCGGGTGGGCTTGGGCGGCGGGGACCCTAGGGCGTGGATCCTGCACGCTCCCTGGGCGATGGATATGAAGAGCTCGGTGCTAGAGCCGGACTTGAAGAGGCCGAGGCTCACCGAATCGAAGGAGGGCTGATTCACCCGCTCGATCTTCGCCCCGACTATGTCCAGCTCCGACAGGACGAGGTCGATCTCTTTCCAGTTGAGGGACATGCAGTGCCGCCTACCCCAGCTCGCTCCGCGGCGTTACGCCGCCGCTCCCATGTCGGGTCCGACCCGGGGGCGGCGTCATCTGCCGTGGCAGTGCTTGTACTTCTTCCCGGAGCCGCAGGGACAGGGATCGTTGCGGCCGACCTTGGCGCCGCTGCGGACGACCGTGGCGCCCTCGGGCTTGGAAGCCGCGGAAGTCGCCGAGCCGCCGCTCCCCGCGGCCGCCGCGCCGCCGAACTGCCCGACCTGATCGTGGGACGTGGAGGTCGAAGCGGTGGCCGCCGGCCTCGCCTGGCGCTCCTCAGAAGTCTGGATGCGGACCAGGAAGAGCCGGGTGGCGATGGTGCGGCGTATATCCTCGATCATCTGCTCGAAGATGTCGAAACCTTCGAGCTTGTATTCGACGAGGGGGTTCTTCTGGGCGTAGGAGCGGAGATAGACGGCCTCCCTGAGGGCCTCCATGCCCTCGAGGTGGTCCAGCCAGCGGTTGTCGATGGACTGGAGGTACTGGTAGCGGATGAACTGATTGAGGTTCTCGGCCCCGGCGAACTCGAGCTTCCGCTCCAGGTCCTTGTCGAGGAGCTCCATGGCGGCCCCGCGCAGGTTGTCGACGCTCTTGGCCTCCGAAGAGTCCGACTTGAAGGGCAGCTGGACGTTGAACTCGGTCTTGAGCCCCGACTGAAATTCCCCGAAGGCCTTGGCCGAGTCCGCCTTCTGGCCGTCCTCGTAGGCCTCCGCGAGGATGCCCACCATGTCGGTCGCCGTGTCCCTGACGCGGCTCTTGAGGTCCGGGTCCTGGAGGATGGCGTTGCGCTGCTCGTAGATGAACTTGCGCTGCTCGTTGAGGACATCGTCGTACTCGAGGAGGTGCTTGCGGATCTCGAAGTTGCGCTCCTCGACCTTCTTCTGGGCGTTGGCTATGGTCCGGTTGAGGAGGGGATGGTAGATCGGCTCTCCCTTCTTCATGCCGACCCGGCTCATGAGGGACTTGAGGTTCTCCCCCCCGAAGAGCCGCATGAGATCGTCGTCGAGGGAGAGGAAGAACTGGGACCTCCCGGGGTCGCCCTGGCGGCCCGACCTGCCGCGCAGCTGGTTGTCGATGCGCCGGCTCTCGTGGCGCTCGGTGCCTATCACGTAGAGGCCGCCCAGGGCGCGCACCTCATCGTAGTCCTTCCTCCAGGCCTCGTATTCGATCTCCAGCGCCTTGGAGTACTCGGCCTCGTCGGCGTTGCTGCCCGCCCGCCTGTGGGCCCGGAATTCGGGGTTGCCGCCGAGCTTGATGTCCGTGCCGCGGCCCGCCATGTTCGTGGCTATCGTGACCGAGCCCTTGGCGCCGGCCTCGGCGATGATGAGGGCCTCCCGGGCGTGGTTCTTGGCGTTGAGGACCTCGTGCTTCACCCCCTTGCGGGTCAGGAGGGACGAGAGGCGCTCCGACTTCTCGATGGAGACGGTGCCGACGAGCATGGGCTGGCCGGTCTTGTGGACCTTGACGATCTCGTCGCAGATGGCCTCGAACTTCTCGGCCTCGTCCATGTACACGAGGTCGTCCTCGTCGGAGCGGAGCACCGTGCGGTTGGTCGGTATGACGTTGACGTCGAGGTTGTAGATCTTGAGGAACTCCGGAGCCTCGGTGTCGGCGGTGCCGGTCATGCCGGAGATCTTCTTGTAGAGGCGGAAGTAGTTCTGGAAGGTGATGGTCGCGAGGGTGCGGTTGCGCCTCGCTATCTTGATGCGCTCCTTCGCCTCGATGGCCTCGTGGAGGCCGTCGGAGTAGCGCCTGCCGTGGAGGATGCGCCCGGTGAACTCGTCGACTATCTGGACGAGGCCTTCCTGGACTACGTAGTCCACGTCCTTCTCGAAGAGGACGTGGGCCTTGACCGCCTGGGTGAAGTAGTGGATGTACTCGAAGTTCCCCTCGTCGAACACCGAGCCGGTGATTAGGTTGCGCTTCTTGAGGAGCTCCTCGATCTTGTTCATCCCGTCGGAGGTGAAGGAAATGCGCTTCGACTTCTCGTCGACCTTGTAATCCCCCTCGAGGACTTCGCCCTCGTCCTCCTTGGGGTACTCGCCGGTGGCCGGGTCCTTCTTGCACTCCACGAGCTGGGGGGCGAGGTGGTTGACCTCGTTGACCTTGTAGGTGTCGTCCTCGGCGGGGCCGGAGATGATGAGGGGGGTGCGCGCCTCGTCGATGAGGATGGAGTCGATCTCGTCGACCACGCAGTAGTTGTGGCCCCGCTGGACCTTGCCCTCGAGGGCCCAGGTCATGTTGTCCCGCAGGTAGTCGAAGCCGAACTCGTTGTTGGTGCCGTAGGTGATGTCGCAGGCGTACTCCCGCCTGCGGACCTCGTTGTCCATGTTGGAGAGGATGACGCCCACCGTCAGGCCCAGGAACTTGTGGACCCGGCCCATCCACTGGGAGTCGCGCTCGGCGAGGTAGTCGTTGACGGTGACTACGTGGACCCCGTCGCCGGAGAGCGCGTTGAGGTAGACCGCGGCGACCGAGGACAGGGTCTTGCCCTCGCCGGTCTTCATCTCCACGATCTTGCCCTGGTGGAGGACTATGCCGCCGAGGATCTGGACGTCGAAGGGCCGCTCGCCGAGGACCCGGCGAGCCGCCTCCCGGACCAGCGCGAAGGCCTCGGGCAGGAGGTCGTCGAGGGTCTCTCCTGCCTTGTAGCGGTCCTTGAGCTTCTGCGTCTCCTCGGGGAACTGTTCCGGCTTTAGGGAGAGCGCCCAGGCTTCCTTGGCGTTGACCTTGTGAAGTATCGGCAGGAGGGCCTTTACGTCCCGCTCCTTTTTTGTCCCGAAAATCGTGGCGAGGAGGTTGAAACTCATGGTTGTACAATACCTACTTCAAAGAAGAGGGGTCAAGGCTTTCACCGCGCAGTGGCCGCCATCCGGCGGCCGCCGCTACTCGGAGAACCCTGTGCCGCCGTCGATGACCGGGTGGAGCCGGGCGCCGGCCCAGAGGTACTCCATCGGGTTGAGGTAGCGCCTGCCCATGAGCACCTCGTAGTGGACGTGGGGACCCGTCGACGTGCCCGTGTTGCCCACGAGACCGATCGTCTGCCCTTGCTTGACCATCTGGCCGCTGCGCACGAGGATCCTCTCCATGTGGCCGTAGCGGGTCAGGTAGTCGTAGGCGTGGGCGACGATCACGCAGCGCCCGTAGCCTCCCTGGACGCCGGCGAAGATCACCTTGCCGTCGGCGGTGGCCACGATGGGGTCCCCGGACCGGTAGGTCGAGCAGTCGATACCGGTGTGGAAATAGCTCTGGCCAGTGAAGGGGTTGGCGTTCAGGCCGAAGATCGTCGAGATATGGCCCTGGTTCCCGCCTATCGGCCAGATGGCAGGCACCGTGCGCTTGACCGAGTCCATCTGCCCCAGTATCGTGCCGTACTCCGCGACGATGGGGGTCGAGCGCTCCAGGGACTGGCGGATCTCGGCCAACGTGGCCACGTCGGACGCCCGCTTGCCGAAGAGGGAGGAGATGTCCAGGAGCTTGGGAGCCTGCTGCGCCTTGGCTGAGATCGTCCCGCTCGTGATCGGCTCCAGGACGGAGGCCAGCTCCTGGTAGGCCTTGTTCAGCTTCGAAGCTTCTTCTTTCAAGGAATCGAGTTCGTCCTGGGCCTTCACCAGCTCGTCGCTCGAGGCGGAAACTTTCTCCCGGGCCCCGCCCAAGCTCCCCGAGAAGGCGAATATGAGGAAGACTATCGCCGCCGCCAGGGCTCCCAGCCCAGCCAGGCCGAAGAAGGATACGCGGATGCCCCGGGGAGGCGCCTCGTTGTGGGCGACGACCAGGATGGATACGCTCTGCCTGCCTTCCCGAAGGAAGGCCCTCCAGGCCGACGCTACCGCTCGAAAGACCCGGCTTAAGGCGGCCGTCGAGCGCTTGTACGCCGCCCGCTCGGCGCCTTTATAGCGCTGGAGAAGTGTGGCCATGGGCTAACCTTATCGATTAGCGGCTCCCATGTAAAGTCGGGATGCGTTGACAGGGCTCCGCGCCGGAGGCTAAAACCTTGTTATGCCGCGCCGAATGAATAGGGGCAGGGTTGGCCGAGGCTCCCCGCTAGCTTTCGCCAGGCCAGCCCTCGCCTGGCTCTGGGTCCTCCCCCTGCTCCTCGCCTTGGCCTCGTGCTCGGGGGCCGACAGGAGCGTAGCCATGAGGCGGGAGCAGCTATTCTCCCTCGGTTACGGCCCGGGAGAGGACCAGCTCGACCTCTTCCAGATAGACAAAGTGAGCGCCGTCGAGAAGACCTGCCTGACCATGCGCGAGGGCATTTTCTACATCGCTAACGGCGCGGGCATGAAGGTCGTCCGTTTCTCGTCCTTCGGCGATCCCCTCTCCATGATCTACAACTCCGAGCGGAATCCCGAGCCGATTTTCCTCAAGGTCGTGAGCCCGAAGCCCGCGAAGCCCTCGGCCGGAGCCCCGGACTCGGCGTCCTCAGCTCCCACGGCGGAGGGGCTCGGCCGCACCGCCGCGGCGTACCCGTTCAGGGCCGTGGGAGCGCTGGCCGTCGACTCCAAGCAGACCCTCTACGTGGAGGACCGCCTCCCGCCGGAGCGGAGGGTCCGGGACGCGGATTCCGACGCCCTCCTGGACCACGTAGTCCTCCGCTTCGGGAAGGACGGACGCTACCTCGATTATCTCGGGCAGGAAGGCGTCGGCGGCACCCCCTTCCCCTATATCCTCGGGATCTACACCCTGCCGTCCGACGACTGCGTGGTCGTCTCCATGACCCAGTCGGGCTGGATGGTCCACTGGTTCGGCTCGAACGGGGTCCTGGTGAGCTCCCTGAAGTTGCGCCGCGAGGATCTCCCGGCCCTCGGGAAGGGGGCCGACAGCGTCCCGAACCTCGACAAGATCCTGCCCGACCTCTCGGGCATGGCCATTCTCATGAAGGTCGATTACTACAGGCCCCCCTCGGACTCCGAGGCCAAGGACTCGTCCGGAGTGGGCTTCGCCGAGTCGTGGATCTACCGCATGGACCTCCGGGACGGGAAGTACGTAGAAAAGTGGCGTATCCAGCCGATAGAGAGGACGATCAAGGACGAGGCTGGGCGCAGCGTGAAGTCCTCCCGCATCCCGACCCTCCTCGGGGTCGCGGGCAGGGCCTTCTTCTTCATCTACGCCGACGACGACAGCAAGACCTACGTGTCGACCTACGACCGATCGAGCAAGTCGGTGGCCCGCTACAGCATCGATATCGCGCCAGACGAGCTTTACTATACTTCGTACTACCTCTCTCACGACGGGGTGCTCTGCGCCCTCCTCGGGACCAAGTACGAAGCCCGCGTGGTCTGGTGGCGCTTCGACAAGCTCATCGGCGCCAGCGCGGTGATGGCGAAATGATCGACCTCGTGGCCTGTCCCGAGGCGTCTCGCCTCGACTCGGCGACGGCGGACCGCGCCGCCATACCTCCCCTCATCCTCATGGAGGACGCGTCCTTGCGGATCTGGCAGGCCCTCGAACCCCTGGCCCGCCCGAGGGGAGCCGGCGCATCGAGGCCCTTGGTCGCCCTCTGCGGCCCGGGCAACAACGGCGGCGACGCCCTGGCGACGCTGCGCCACGCCCGCTTCGCGGGGTTCCTCAAGCTCTCGGCCATCCTGGCCAAGGGACCGGGAGAGCTCGCGGCGGTATACGCTTCGTCGCTGAAGGCCCTGGGCGTTGAGATCCTGGACTGGAGCAGCGGGGAGGAGGCTTGCCTCCGGCGCATAGGCGAGGCCTCCCTCATCCTGGACGGGCTTTCCGGCTCGGGGCTCGCCGGCGCCATCAGGGAGCCCTCGCGCTCGATCCTCGAGGCGGCCAACGCCGCGGCGAAGGCCGGGACCGCGGCCCTCGCCGCGGTGGACCTCCCGTCGGGGCTCTCGGACTCCTTCGATCTGGGATGGCCGATGGCCGACTGCGCGTGGACTCTGTCGGTCGAGCCGCGCAAGGCCTGCCTCTACTTCCCCCTCGCGAGGGAGCGCTGCGGAACCATCGTCCCCGTCGAGGGGGTATTCCCGGCGGACGCGGAGGTCTCCCCAGAGGCGGAGCTCCTCGCGGGCGAGGACCTAGACTGCCTCGTTCCCCGCCATGAGGCTTCGGCGTACAAGGGCTCGAGGGGGAGGGTCGCGGTCTTCGCGGGGGCCGAGGGGACGAGCGGCGCCGCGGTCCTGGCCTCGCGCGCCTGCCTCGCGGCGGGAGCGGGCATCGCGTCGCTCTTTTCGTCCCGCGAGCTCTATCCCATCGCGGCCCCGATGCTCCAGGCGGTGATGGTCAAGCGCGAGCCCTCCGACCTCGGGACCTTCGAGGCCTCGCGCTACGACGCCCTCCTGATCGGCCCCGGCTGGGGCCGGAGCCCCGAGCGCCGGAAGCAGCTCGGCCAGCTCTTGGCCTCAGGAGCGCCGGCGGTCCTCGACGCCGACGCCATATACTTGCTCAGGGAGCTCTCGGAGGCCGGCTTCACGCCCAGAGGCCCACTGATCCTCACTCCCCACCCCGGGGAGTTCGCGGCCCTGACGGGGACCGATCCCGAGAAGGTCCTCGCCGCTCCGGCGGATCCCCTCGCGCGAGCCGCCAGGGCTTTCGGGGCTGTCGTCGTCCTCAAGTCCCACGTCACCTGGATAGCCTCTCCCTCGGGGGAGCTCGCCGTCTGGGACGGGCGGGAGCCAGGCCTCGGGACCGCGGGGTCCGGGGATGTCCTGGCCGGGCTGACTTCCGGGCTCCTGGCCTCCCTCGAGGCCGGGGCTTCGAAGCCTTCGCCGGGGACCCGCGCGGACTGGGGCCCGGCGTTTCGAGCGGCGCGGGCCGGGGTGATCGCCCACGGCTTGGCCGGACGGAGGGCCCGGGAGGCGCGCGGCTGGTTCGAGGCGGGAGACCTCCTCGCCGAGGCCGCCGCGGTCCTGGGGAAACGCTAGGCTCTTTTCCCTTGACCGGGCATCGACTATGCCTTAGTGTTCCCCTCATTATGCGCCGTTCCGTCGCGGGAGTTTTGATTCACCTGGGCAAGGTCTTCGTGGCCCAGCGGGGAGCTTCGGGTAGTTTCCATGGCAGGTGGGAATTCCCCGGCGGCAAAGTAGAAGACGGCGAGAGCGACGAGGAAGCCCTAGAGCGGGAGTTCCAGGAAGAGTTCGGAATCGAGGTGCGCCCCCTTAAGCCCATCGGCGAGTGCGTGTTCCCCCACCGCGGGGAAGACCGGGTCCTGGCAGCCTGGCTCATCGAGCTGGCGCCCTTCACGAAGCCGACCCTCCTCGAGCACGAGGCGGTGGCATGGGTGGCCGCCGAGGACCTGAGAGCCCTCGACATGGTCGATTCCGACCGCCAACTCCTCTCGGCCATCATCCCCCTCATGGGCTGATGGCGCAGCGCGCAGAATCCCCTCGGCGGGCTCAGGTCCCAGACGAGCGGGCGGCGGCGGCGCTCCAGAGGAAGATGGAGCCCGCGCAAGCCACGTTCAGGGAGTTGACGTCCCCGACCATCGGTATGCGGTAGGTCCGGTCCACGAGGCCTTTGAGGCGCACGCTCATGCCCTTGGCCTCGTTGCCCAGGACTACTGCGGCCGGCGCCTCGACGGGGTCCTTCCCCAAGACGAGGTCCCCCGTCGAGTCGGTGCCGAGGACCGCGAGCCCCCGCTCTTCCTTGAGGTCGAGGAGGAAGGAGGCCAGCTCGTCGAAGGGTTCGACGTGGACGAGGGGAGTGCGGAAGACCGCGCCGAGGCTCGAGCGGATGACCTTGGGGTCGAAGAAGTCGACGCAGTGCCCGTGGGTGATGAAGAGGTCGGCGCCGAAGGCGTTCGCTGAGCGGATCAGCGAGCCGAGGTTGCCGAGGTCGCTGGGGCGATCGAAGACGACTACGAGGGGCCGCTCGGGCAGGCGGACTGAAGAGAGCTCGAGGCGCTCGAATCGGAAGGTCGCCATGATCTCAGAGGGTTCGGCCCGGTCGGCCAGCTCCTCGTAGAGCCCTCCGCCCAGCTCGACTAGCTCGGAGAAGCCGCCCTCGGCCGCGAGGCCCTTCCCCCAATCGGACAGCCTATCGTAATCCGCGAAGACCAGGCGACTAGGCGAGAAGCGGGGCGCGCCGAGCCCCTGCTTGATGGACTCCACTCCCTCGACGAAGAGCTCTCCGAGCTCCGAGCGCTTGCGCCGATTCTGCTTGAGCGCCAGGAGCACCTGGTAGAGGTCGCCCCGCTCGGCGATCCTGCGAAGTGGGGGGAGCACGCGGGGCCTAGTCCTCTCCGCCCTCGAAGAGGCCGAGCTCCGGCTTCTCCTCGCCGTCCTCGCCTTCGCTCGTCCCGAGGAGGACCTCGACCTTGCCTTGGATCTTGGCGAGGTCCTTCTCGAGCCCCTTCGAGAGCTTCACCCCCTCCTCGAATACCGCCACCGCTTCCTCCAAGGGCAGGTCGGGCTCCTTGATCCGCTCGGCGAGCTCCTCGAGCCTCGCGAGCCTATCCTCGAAGTTCTTCATGGTCTGACCTCCGTAGCCCGAGCCCGGGCCCCGCCAGAAGCGAAAGTTATGTCGAGTTCGTCCCCGGGGGAGAGTCGGGATGCCTCGCGTATGGCGGCCTCCGGAGCCTCGCTCCGGGCCCCGCCTCCGTCGGTCCGCGCCAGCCGCACGACGGCGAAGCCCCGGGCGAGCACCGAGGCGGGGCTCATAGCCTCGAGCTCCCGCGCCGCGAGCTCGAGGCGCCTCGACCGCTCCGCGACGGCCTCGCCCACGGCGCGCGAGAGCTCGTCGCGGGCGTCGTCCAGGCGGTGGGCGATCGGCATGAGGAGGCGCTGGAGCCTCGCCTCGACGGCCCCCGGTTCGAAGCGGCCCAGGAGGAGCCGGGCCCGATCCAGCCGCGAGCGCACCGCGGTCCCCAGCTCGCCGCGCAGCTGCTGGACTTCGCGGCGCAGGGACTCCCGGCTCTCCGAAACGAGCTCGGCCGCCGCGCTGGGAGTCGGCGCCCTGAGGTCCGCGGCGAAGTCCGAGAGGGCCCAGTCGATCTCGTGGCCCACGGCGCTGATGACCGGGATGGCCGAGGCCGCGATGGCCCTGACCACCGCCTCGTCGGAGAAGGGCAGGAGGTCCTCGAGGGAGCCCCCGCCCCTCCCGACGATGAGCACGTCCCCGAGCTTGAGGCGGTTGGCCTCCCCGATGCGCTCGACTATCTGGGCGGCCGCCTCCTCGCCCTGGACCGCCGCGGGGAGCACGACGATGTCCAGGCCCGAGTTGCGGCGCCCGAGGACGTTGATGATATCCCGGATCGCGGCCCCGGTGGGCGAGGTTACTACGGCCACTTTTCTGGGGAAGCGGGGCAGCTCGCGCTTCCGGTCATCGTCGAAGAGCCCTTCCGCGGCGAGGCGGCGCTTGCGCTCCTCGAGCATCGCTAGGATGTCCCCCTCGCCGGCTTTCTCCATGCCCTCGACGAGGAGCTGGTACTGGCCGCGGGCCGCGTAGACCGTGACGGCCCCGCGGGCCCTGACGAGGACGCCGTCGGCGGGCTCGAATCCCAGGCCCCTGGTCCGGTAGCGGAACATCACGGCCTGGAGCATGGCGCCCCGGTCCTTGAGGGTGAAGTACAGGTGCCCCGAGCTCGCGGGCCTGCAGTTGGATATCTCGCCCTCGACGAGGACCGATGGCAAGGAGCCCTCGAGGACCTCCTTCACGAGGGAGGTCAGCTCCGAGACGCTCAGGGGGCGTCCGAAGTCCTTGTTGGTCACGGCCCTACGATACGGCATCGGGCCCTCCTAGACAAGGGCGATCCACGCCGTTCCGATGGCGAGGGTCGCGAGGGTGAGGGGGAATCCGACCTTGAGGTAGGCGCCGAAGCGCAGCTCGGTCCCGGACTTCCGCGCGCCCTCGGCCACGATGAGGTTGGCCACCGAGCCGAGGAGGGTCAGGTTGCCCGCGAAGGTGCTCGCCATCGCCAGGAGGGACCAAGCCTTGGCCCTATCGGCGAAGAGGGAGACGAGGGGGCTCTCGAGCATGACCGCCGGCACGTTGGAGATGAGGTTGGAGAAGGCGGCGGTGAGGGCCGAGAAGATCCACAGGGGCCTCTGGCCCCCGCCGCCGAGGAGCGGCTGGGCCTGGGCGAAGACCCAGGCGAAGGCGCCGGTCTCCCTGACCGCCCTCGTTATGACGAAGAGCCCGGCGAAGAGGACGAGGAGGGTGAAGTCCACCTCCGCGAAGACTCGCTCGGGCTTCACCCGGCGGGTCACCAGGAGGACCGCGGCGGCGGCGAGGGCGGCCACCGAAGGGCGCATCCCCGCGAGGAGGAGGCCCAGCATGAGGATGGCCGCGGCGAAGCTCTTCAGGGTGAGGGGGAGGTAGGACCGGTGCTTGGGGATGGGCGGGGGCTCGAGCTGTACGCCCGGGGAGAATTCCCGGCGGAAGACCAGGACCACGAAGAGCCAGGCGAGAAGGAGGCAGGCCGCGGAGATCGGGGCGAGGCGCAGGAAGAATCCCTGGAAGCTCATGCCGCTCTGGGCCCCTATCAGCATGTTCTGGGGATTCCCGATTATCGTGGCGCAGGAACCTATGTTCGCGGAGGCCGCCACGGCGATCAGGTAGGGCGTCGGGTCGCGGAGCGACCGCCTCGCGAGCTCCGCCACGAGGGGGGTCAGCATGAGGCACATGGTGTCGTTGAGGAAGATCGCGGACAGGAGCCCCGAGGCCGCCACCACGAGGGCCAGGAGCTGTCTCGGGCTCCTGGCGACCGAGAGGATGCGGGCCCCCGCGGAGGTGAAGAATCCCGAGAGCTTCAGGTTGGCGACGATGAGCATCATGGCGAGGAGGAGGGCGATGGTGGACAGGTCCACGGCCTCGGCCGCGTCGCCCGGGGCGATCGCCCCGGCGGCTACGAGGATGGCCGCGGCCGCCAGCGCGATGCCCGCCCGGTTCATCTTGAGCCCCGGCAGGGCGCCGACGGCGATGCCCGCCAAGGAAACGAGGATGGTCGCGTACTCGACTATATCCTTCAGACTCACTCCCGGAGGATAACCCGAAGCGGCCTTCCTGTGGAATGGCCGGGACTGGCGTAAGTCCGCCCCGGCCGACTAGAATGGGAGGCATGGATCCCACCGAGCTCCCGGTCTACCAGCAGAAGGAACGCATATTGGAGGCCCTCTCGGCCAACCAGGTCATCGTGGTCGAGAGCCCCACGGGATCGGGCAAGACCACCCAGCTCCCCATCATCCTCCACGAAGCCGGGTACTCGAAGAATGGGCTCATCGGCGTGACCCAGCCGAGGCGCATCGCCGCCCTCTCGGTCTCGGATTTCATCGCGAGGCAGCTCGGCGTCAAAGTGTCGGGGCTCGTCGGGTACAAGATGCGCTTCGAGGACCGCACGAGCGACGAGACCGCCATCAAGATCATGACCGACGGCATCCTCCTCCAGGAGATGAAGCTCGATCCCTCCCTCTCGAGGTACGGGGCCATCATGGTGGACGAGGCCCACGAGAGGAGCCTCAACATAGACTTCATCCTGGGCCTCCTCAAGCGGGTCATCGAGGCCCGGCCTGAGTTCAAGGTCATCGTCTCCTCGGCCACGATCAACGCCGAGGTCTTTTCCGAGTACTTCGGCGAGTGCCCCATCGTCAAGATCGAGACGCCCATGTACCCCGTCACCCTGGTCTACGACCCTCCCGCCGGCGAAGGCGCGCAGCCCGACTTCAGCCGGGGCCGCGACGCCGACGCGATGATCGACAAGATCGGCGCCATAGTGGCGCGCATCGTTTCGGAACGCCGGGACGGGGACATCCTCATCTTCCTCCCCGGGGAGAAGGCCATCAAGGACTGCATGAAGCGCCTGGCCTTCGGCCCCGTCGGGGGCAAGCTCCACATCGTCCCCCTCTACTCCCGCCTGGGCAAGGACGAGCAGGAGAGGGTCTTCGAGAAGGCTCCGCTCTTCAAGACCAAGGTGGTCATCTCGACGAACATCGCCGAGACCAGCGTCACCATCGACGGGGTGACGAGCGTGATCGACTCGGGCCTGGCGAAGCTCAACTACTACAACCCCAAGACTTTCACCTCGAGCCTCATCGAGACGCCGATATCCAAGGCCTCGTGCAACCAGCGGAAGGGCAGGGCGGGCCGCACCAAGCCGGGCACCTGCTACCGGCTCTATTCCCGCTCGGACTTCGAGGACCGCCCGCTGTTCACCACCGAGGAGATCTACCGGACCGACCTCACCGAGGTCCTCCTCCGCATGGCCGAGCTCGGGATCTCGGAGTTCGAGCGCTTCGAGTTCATCTCCGCCCCCTCGAAGTCCGGCATCGCCGGCGCGATCGACGCCCTGTCCCTCCTCGGGGCCCTGAACCCCGACCGCAGCCTCACGAAGGTGGGGGAGATGATGTGCGCCTTCCCCCTCCTGCCCCGGCACTCGAGGATCATCGTCGAGGCCATCCTCGCCTACCCCGACGTGATCGACGAGGTCCTCGTCGCGACCAGCTTCCTCTCCACCATGAGCCCCTACATCCTCCCCCCCGGCGAGGAGATGGAAGCCCGGCGGGCCCACCACGCCTTCCGCGACCCCGCGGGGGACTTCATCTCCTACCTGCGGATCTTCCAGGCATTCAGGGCCGCGCGGGACGGTGGCAGATGGTGCGAGCGGAACTACTTGGACGAGAGGACCATGCTCGAGATCGTCAGGATCAAGGAGCAGCTGGAGATCATCGTGTCGGGCCTGGGCGTGCCCATCACCGGGGGCGGCAGCGCCGACGACTACCTCTGCTGCATCGCCAAGGGGCTCATCCAGTTCGTCTGCGTGAGGCAGGACCGGGGGCTGTACCGCTCCCTCACGGCCGAGAAGATTCAGATCCACCCCGGCTCGGTGATGTACAGGGAGAACCCCCAGTACATCGTCGCCAGCGAGGTGGTGCGCACCACCAGGATGTACGCCATGTCGGTCTCCCCGCTGCGCAGGGATCTCCTGTCTCGGATATCCCCGCGCCTCGAGGCCCTTGTTGGCCGCGGCCCGCCGCGGTCCGGGACCCCGGAGCGCCGGGGCCAGGCGCGCGGCGACCAGGGCGCCGAGGGACTCCAGAGCGGGAGGCGGGCCGCCCCGAGCGAGGAGGAAGTCGCCCAGGCGGTCAGTCGCGGCTCCCGGCGCGATCGGGACTTCACGAACAAGATCAAGATCGCCTCCGAAGTGTTCGACCTCGAGGCCGACAAGAAGAAAAAGAAGCTCGCCCTGCTGGACTGGGACGGGCTGCGCCGGGTCCGGGACGAGGTGGACCACGAATCCCTCGCCCTCTACAAGGGCCTGAAGGGCGTGGTTATCTACAGGAGCCAGCGACTCCTCGAGGGAGAGCGCCTCGACCTCATCCTCAAGGTGGCGCCCTGGCTGGATATAGAGGCGGACCTCGCCCGGGAGTGGCCGCGGAAGCGGAACTTCGACTCGAGGGAGGAGCTCGGCGAGCTAGTCGAGGCCCTCTCCCACGTGATGCAGGTATCGAAGGCCCGGGACAAGACCAAGGAACTGGGCTTCGTCGCCCTCTTCACCGACAGCGGAGGGACCTACTGGTTCCGCTGCTCCCGGGGCTTCCACACCGCCATCAACGAGAGCGTGGCCAGCCTCGAGTCCCTCATCGACGAGCTCGGAGAGAACACGCGGGACGAGGATAGGGAGAAGGTCAGCGCCCTCTACCGCAAGCTATCCTCGTTCTTCGAGTAGGCTCGCCGCGCTGCTGCGGCCGCGCTGCTGCGGCTCAGCCATGACGGCCCGGCCGCAGCCGGGGCGCCTAGCTCCGCTCGAAGACGAGCTCCCAGCGGCCGCGGCCGTCGCGCGCCGCGTGGGCCTCGAATTTGGTCTCGGGCCTCCACTCCTGGCGGGGCGCGTAGCCCCCGAAGCGGTTCTTGAGCCCGGGAGTCCGGGACAGTACCTCGAGGGACCAGGAGGCGTACTCTTCGATGTCCGTGACGAAGTAGAGGTAGCCTCCCGGCGCTAGGCGGGAGGCGAGGATCTCCGAAAGCCCGGGCCGTATGAGCCGGCGCTTGTGGTGCCGTTTCTTGGGCCAGGGGTCTGGGTAGAAGATGTGGAGGCCGGCGAAGCTGCCCGGCTCGATCACCTTCTCGAAGGCTTCGACGGCGTCGTGGCTCATGATCCGCACGTTCCCGATGCCCCGGGCCTCGAGCTCCGACATGAGCTTGCCGATGCCGGGGCGGTGCACCTCGAAGCCCAGGTAGTTGGTCCCCGGGTTGGCCTCGGCTATCTTCCAGGTCGCCACGCCCATCCCGAACCCTATCTCCGCGACCGTGGGGCCGCCGTTGCCGAAGAGGGCGCCCAGGTCCAGGGGACGGGATGGCTCGAATTCGACCCCGAAGCGGGGCCAGAGTTCCACCAGGGCTCGCCTCTGCGAGTCCGTCATCCTGCCGGAGCGCAGGACGTAGGTGCGTATGCCCCTGTCGGGGGAGTCGTCATCGGTATCGCTCATCGTATCCTTATCCTCTTGGAGAAAGCCCCCATCTTCGTGCCGGGGTCGTAGCCGTACGCGCACACGAGGGCCGCCCTGCCGGCCGCGCCCTCGCCGAAGACCTCCGCCAGGCTTGAGCCGCCGCGGGGGGCCGGGGCGGCTCGGAGGAGGGCCCCCGCCGAATCGAAGGCCAGGACCAGGGTCTCGTCCCAGCCCGAGGACACGGCGATGCTCCCGGGCGAGCACCGGACGCTCGGCGCCCGGGTATCCGGGAAGTCCCCGGACACCGCGAACCCCAGCTCGGCTTGCTGCCCCGAGGCGTCGATGGCCACATAACGGTACTTGCCCCGGGGCAGGGGACCGAGGTCCGGCATGGCGAGGGAGGCGCCGCCGATCCAGTCGCCGGAGCCGTCGGAAGACTTGGTCCAGTCGGCGCCCGTGAGCTTCCAGGCAAGGGCCGCCTCGTCTTCGACTATCCAGACTTCCGCGATATTCCCTATCCCGTCCTCGTCCTTGATCGAGGCGAAGGCCGAGAGGCTCTCGTACCTCGCGTCCCCGGGGCCGAGCCTCGACTCGATCCTCCACTCGACGGCGGCGACTTCCGGGAGCTTGGCCCCGCAGGAAATCAGGGCCAGGGAAGCCAGGGCGGCGAAGAGGACCGCGATGGCGCTCGCGCGGCCCCCAGCGACAGGGCCCGGGAGAAACCGCCCGGCGGGAAGTCCCAGGCGGCGCCCGGAGGCCCCGCCCATCAGCCCTGCTTCTTCTTGGCTAGAAGCTCCGCCGCCCGGGCCACCAGGGCCGAGGCGTCGCCGCCCTGGAAGGGGAGGGCCGCGCTCTCCCGGGAGGCCAGGTCTCGGAGCTGGGCCTCGCCCTTGGCCGCCTCGTCGGAGCCCAGGATGACCGCGAGGCCTATGCCCTTGCGCTCGGCGTAGGAGAACTGCTGGGCCAGCTTGCGCTTCTCGGGGAATACCTCGGCGGCGATCCCCGAGTCCCTGAGCGCCCTGGCGATCCTGTGGTACGCCGGGGAGAGGGTTTCGTCCACGTCCAGGACCAGGACCTCGGTGTAGCCCTGGCGTCCCTTCATCTTGCCCAGGGCGTCCAGGGCGGCGAGGAGCCGGTCGAGGCCGATCGAGGAGCCCACCCCCGGCAGCCGCTTCGTGGTGTAGAGGCTCGCGAGCTCGTCGTAGCGGCCGCCCGAGCAGACCGAGCCGATCTCCGGCATGGCGTCGAGGTTAGTCTCGAAGACGACGCCGGTGTAGTAGTCCAGGCCCCGGGTGATCGCGGGGTCGAGGACGAGCTCGCCCCTGAACCCCGCGCCCGCGGCGTTGTGCCAGATGTCCCGCAGGCGCCCCGTGTCCTCGGCGGGCCCGCCTGCGAGCTCCTCTATCTTGGCCAGGGTGGCTTCGAAGCTGTCTTCCTTGGCGACGAAGCGCAGAACCTGGGCGGCGGCGTCAGCGCCGACCTCCGCCTCGAGGAGCGACGCGAGCTCCCCGGGGGCGATCTTCTCGGCCTTGTCCACGGTCCTGAGCACCGCCGTCGATTTTTCCCCGACGCCGAGCCGGGCCAGGAAGCGGTTGAAGATTCCGCGGTGGTTGACCCTGAGGGTGAAGCCGCCGACGTCCAGGGCGGCTATGGCCTCCCCGATGAGGAGTATGATGTCGCTGTCCGCCGAGGGCGAGTCGACGCCGACGATGTCGAAGTCGCACTGCATGAACTCCCGGTACCGACCCCGCTGGGTGTTCTCGCCCCGCCAGACCTTGGCCATGTGGTAGCGGCGGAAGGGGAGGTAGAGCTCGTCGGCGTGCTCGGCCATGAAGCGGGCGAAGGGAACCGTCAGGTCGAAGCGCAGGGCTATGTCCCTGCCGCCCTTGTCCTCGAAGCGGTAGACTTGCTTGTCGGTCTCGCCGCCGCCCTTGCCCAGGAGGATCTCGGCGTACTCCAGGGCCGGGGTGTCGATGGGCACGAAGCCGAAGGAGCGGAACACCCTCTCCAGGACCTCCATAAGGGCCCGCCGGGCGCTCTCGTCCTGGGGCAGGTAGTCTCGGAAGCCTTTCAGCACCCGCGGTTCGATGATTTCGGACATGTTCCCTCCGTCGGCCATTATGCCCGCCCGCCCGCCCCGCTTCAAGACGGATGCGGCGCCCCGGCCCGGCCGATTCTTGAAGCGGGCCCCCCTCCGCGTGTATGCTTCACGCCATGCTGCTGACTATCGATGTCGGGAACACCAACATCTGTGGGGGCATCTACGAGGACCGCAAGGCCGACGCCGAGGGATACCGGCTCGTCCACACCTTCCGCATCCACACGGTCCCGAAGAAGACCGAGGACGAGTACTCCACGACCATCAAGGCCATCCTCCTGGACCGCGGCGTGGCGCCGTCGTACATCAGCGGCGTGGTGCTGAGCTCGGTGGTCCCGTCCCTCACCGAGCCGATCTGCTTCATGTGCGAGCGCCTCTTCGGAGTCTCGCCCCTGATCCTCGGGCCCAAGATATACGAGCGCCTGCCCATAACCATGGTGCCCAGCCCCTACGAGATCGGCGCCGACCTCGTTGCCGACGCCCTGGCCGCGTGGCGGAAGACCGGGGGGGCCTCCATCGTGGTGGACTTCGGCACCGCCCTCACCTTCACCTGCGTGGGCCACGACGCCAAGATCCTCGGGGTCGCCATAGCCCCAGGCCTGGGCACCGCAGTGAACTCCCTGTCCCGGGACACCGCCCAGCTCCCCTTCGTGCAGCTCGAGCTTCCGGCGTCCATCATCGGCACGAACACCATCATGTCGATCCAGTCGGGGGTGATCCTCGGCTACCTCGGGCTCGTGGAGTACATGGTCGGGCGGATGAAGGACGAGATCGGCGGGGAGGTGAAGGTCATCGCCACGGGAGGCCTGAGCAAGACCATCTCGGACCTGACGAAGGTATTCGACATCGTCGACCCGGACTTGACCCTGGACGGCCTGGCCTACGTTGCCGAGGCCTTGAGCGCCTAGCTCGACCCTGCGGGGACTACTCCCTGAGGAGCTCCGACAGCTCGTCCTGGGAGACTAGGTCGGTCTCGGCTTCCCCGGACAGCGAGGTCGCCAGGAGGGCCGAAACCTTCCCGAGGAGCTCCTTCTGCCGGGCAGCCACTGCCGCGAGCTTCGCGCCGTCGTCGGCGAAGTCCTGGGCCCTGGGATAGCCCGAGCCCTCGAGCCGGCCGAGGATGCCTATGTAGGTCTTGATCGTACGCTCGAGGAGCTTCAGGTATTCGGCCCTCTCGATGAGGAGGCTATTCTGATCGAGGAGCTGACAGAAGGCGCCGAGGCTCTTATCCAAGAAATCCAGGTCCGCTCCAATGCGGGCCGAGAAGTACTCGGGATCTGCATCTGTCGATAGAATCAAATCGAGGGATTTCGTTAGGACGCTGAGGCCGAAGATATCGTCCTGGTAATGAATCATCTGCGACATACTATCCCTATTCTCGGCAATCGCGGGCTGGCATACAAGCCTTGATGCTGGCTATATTCCCATGGTATAAAGCATAGACGCGCAACCCCGTACTCGGGCGCGCGATAGAACCCCATCCGCTCGTTGGAGCGGACGTAAGTCCAATGGGAGGTCTCAATGAGACAGTATGAACTTGTCGCCGTCTTTCCCCCGGAAGAGGAACTCTTCCGCCAGGGAAAAGAGGCGGTGGTCGGCGAGCTCGCCAAGCAGGGCGCCGCCGACGTGAAGGAAACGGACATGGGCGACCGCCAGCTCGCCTACACGATCAAGAAGAAAGAGCGGGGCCACTACATCCTCTTCACGATGAACCTGGACCCCCAGAACGTGACCCCGGCCGAGAGGATGTTCAAGCTCAATCCCAACCTCCTCAAGTATCTGTTCGTCAGGGCCGAGGCCTGAGGGAGAGCGGGCACATGAGCGATCTCGCCATCGCGGTCGTCGTAGGCAGGCTCACGCGGGACGCGGAGCTCAAGTATACGAATTCCGGACAGGCCATCTGCCACTTCTCCGTCGCGACGAGCTCGCGGCGCAAGAAGGGCGACCAGTGGGTCGACGAGTCGAGCTTCTGGGACGTGGATCTCTGGGGCAAGCAGGGCGAGTCGATCAATCAATATCTCACGAAGGGGAAACTCGTCGCGGTCGAGGGCGCTATGCGCCAGGATCGCTGGGAGCAGGACGGCCAGACGAGGTCGAAGACCTTGATAACGGCCAGCACGGTTCAGCTGCTGGGCTCGTCGGGCGGCTCCGGAGGTTCCGGGGGCCAAGGCTCTTACGAGAGGCCCGCCCGCAGCCAGGCCGAGGGAACGGGCGACTCCAAAGGAGAGGCCCGCGCTCCCCGAGGACCCGGCGCTCCGGCTTCGCCGGCCCCCGACGATTTCACCGACGACATTCCCTTCTGATCGCGCAATAAAGGAGAAACAAGCATGTCCGATACGAAAGAGCAGATCGATGCGCGCCCGCCCCGCCAGGAAGGCGAGGCGGCTCCCGAGCCCAGGAAGGACGGAGAGGACCGGGGGGCTCCCGGCGGCCCGCGCCGCGGCAAGGGATTCTTCAAGAAGAAGGTCTGCAAGTTCTGCACCCAGAAGATCAAGGTCGACTATAAGGACGTGGACGTCATGCGCCGCTTCGTGACCGAGCGCGGGAAGATCCTGCCCCGCCGGATCACCGGCACCTGCTCCAAGCACCAGCGCGCCCTCGCCGTGGGCATCAAGCGCGCCCGGGCCCTGGCCTTCCTCCCCTACGTAGCCAAGTAAGGCCCCTAGTCCCGGAAGAGAGCGATGCCCGATCCCACCCTGGCCCCCCGCCGCAAGCCCGATCTCTATTTTCTCCTCGCGGGCGCGGTGTCGAGCCTCCTGTTCCTGTCGATCTTCCTGTCCTTCGCCTTCCTCCTGCCCGTCCAGATCGCCTTCGGGCGAAAGGGCGCGCGGGCGGGGATGGCGGCGGCCGGGGTCTCGGCGGGGACTACCGCGGTGGTCCAGGCGGCGCACCTCGCGCTGGCCGGAGGAGGAGCGCCGGGAGAAGTCGGCGCATCGTGGCCCCTGGCCCTCGCCGGGAGCGTAGTTATGCCGATAGCCTTCCTCCTCGCCCTCGCCCTCATAAACGCGCCCTTCGCCAGGCGCTGGCCCAGCGCGTACAGGGTCATCGGAGTCACGGCGCTCTGCGCCGCCTTGATGGCCCCCCTCCTGGCATCCGTGGAGCGGGATCCTTCGATCACCGCGTACATGGAGGACGAGGTCGGGAGCCTCTTCAAGCCCCTGCGCAGCGCGGCGGCGGATTCGCTGGATGAGGGCTACGAGGCCTCGGCCCTGGCGGCCGCCCTCGATCCCAAGGACATGGTCGCCACGTCCTTCGAGGTTCTGCGGAACTCCCTGGCGGCTTTCGTCTTCACGGCCTTGGCCGGGAGCTGGTGGATCGGGAATCGCCTCTCGGGGAGGGACTCCCCAGGGCGGAAGGGGACCGCGCCCTTGAGCGAGCTGCGGCTGCCCTATCCCTTCCTCTGGGGCTTCCTCTTGGCTTGGACGGGGGTGCTCGCCGCGTCGGTGCTCAAGGCGTCGGCCTTCGCCTCGGCCGCAGCGTGGAACTGCGCCCTCGTGACGTCCATCGCGTACGCGGCCGTGGGGCTCGGGATCGTCTCGCACCTATTAAAAACGTGGAACACGCCGAAGGGCCTGAAGGCCATATTGATCGTGACGGCAGTGGTCTCCCTGGCTACGCCTGTAGGTTTGGCCGTCGTCGCTCTGCTGCCCCTGCTCGGCGTGACAGAAATTTGGATACACTACCGAAAACCCAAAGGAGTCGGAGCATGAAGATCATCCTCAACCAGGACGTTCCGAATCTCGGCGAGCTCGGGGACGTCAAGGACGTCGCCCCTGGCTACGCGCGAAATTTCTTATTCCCCAGGAGCCTCGCGTTCCTCCACAACACCAAGAGCGTGGCGCTCTTCGAGAAGCGCAGGGCCGAGATCGAAGCCCTCAAGGCCTCCAAGCGCTCGGCCTCCGCGGGCCTCAAGGAGAAGCTCGAGGCCGAGGAGCTCTCGCTCACGCTGCCCGCCGGCGCGAACGGCAAGCTCTACGGCGCGGTCACCAGCATAACCATCCACGACGAGCTCCTCAAGAAAGGCATCGAGGTCGACCGCAAGAAGATCGAGGTGCCCAACCACTCCTTGAAGAGCGTCGGCAACTACAAGATCCTCATCCGGCTCTACGAGAAGGACGAAGCCTCCCTCCGCGTGGCCATCCAGGGCCAGCAGGTTAAGGCCGAGGCCAGGGCTGAGGCCTCCGCCCCCAAGCCGAGGCGGCGCCGGGAAGAGCGCGATGAGACTCCCGAGGAGCAGATCGCCCGGGCCGAGGCCGAGGGCGCTCCCCAGTCCCAGGACTAGGCCTAAGCGCGCTGTTCGGGGCGGCCCTCAGGCGGCCGCCCCGTCTTTTTAGAGGAGGGGTGCGTGATACCGGCCGAGCTCAAGGATAAAGTACCTCCTCATAATCCCGAGGCCGAGCAGGCTTGCCTCGGCGCTATCCTCATGGATCCCGAGGCCGTGGCCAACGTGCTGCGCTTCCTGCGGCCCGACGATTTCTACGTCAACGCCAACCGCGACGTCTTCGCGGGGGTCATATCCCTGTACGAGAAGGGCCAGAAGGCCGACCTCATAACCCTGTGCGACGAGATGCGGCTCCTGGGCACCCTGGAGCGGGCGGGCGGCCCCGGCTACGTCGCCAACCTCACCTCGGTCACCCCGTCCTCGGCGAACGTCGAGTACTACGCGCGGATCGTACAGGAGAGCTCGGTCCGGAGGAGCTTGCTCAGGCTCTCCGCCGAGATTGTGTCCCGGGCCCACGACGAATCCACCGAGTCGGCAGTGGTCCTGGACGAAGCCCAGGCCAAGATCTTCGAGATAAGCCAGAACAGGCAGGCCTCGTCGTACAAGAGCGTCAAGGAGCTCCTGCCAGAGACCATCAAGACTATCGAGAAGCTCTTCCAGAACAAGGACGCCTACACGGGTATCCCCGCGGGGTTCCCGGACCTGGACGCGATGACCTCGGGATTCCAGAACTCGGAGCTCGTCATCATCGGGGCGAGGCCCTCGGTCGGGAAGACCGCCTTGGCCATGAGCATGGCCTCCAACATAGCGATCAAGGAGAGGATCAGCTGCGCGTTCTTCTCGCTGGAGATGGCCGACATGGCCATCATGCAGCGCCTCATCGCCAGCGAGGCGAGGATATCCAGCCACAAGATCCGATCGGGGCTCATCAAGCCCTCGGACTTCAACTCCCTCATGGAGGCCGCCAGCCGGATCTACGAGGCCCCCCTGTACATAGTCGATACGCCCAACATCAAGCTCCTGGACCTGCGCACCATGGCGCGCAGGCTCCAGGCGGAGAAGGGCGTCAAGATCATCTTCATCGACTACCTCACCCTGATAACCCACGAGAACGCCGAGCTCCCTCGGTGGGAGCAGATATCGAGCATCTCCCGCTCCCTCAAGGCCCTGGCCCGGGAGCTGCGCATCCCGGTCGTCGCCCTCTCGCAGCTCAAGCGCGAGGCCGAGGGCAAGCAGCCGAACCTCTCGGACCTCCGCGAATCGGGGTCGATCGAGCAGGACGCCGACCTCATACTGTTCCTCCACCGGGAGCGCGAATCCACCAAGTCGAAAGAGGAGCAGTCCCCGGTCATCGAGACCGAGCTCATAGTGGCGAAACAGCGCAACGGGCCGGTGGGGAAGGTGGATATCGCCTTCCTGCCGGCGTACACGCGCTTCGAATCGATTGAAAGACGGCCCGGCTGACGGCTATAGTAGAGACTCGAACCATCGGGAGGTCGAATCATGGGGATCCGCGAAGAATACGATTTCAGCCTCCTCGTCAACGAGGCGGAGCGAATGGTCACCAGCGAGCTCGAGCGCCGGCTCGCCGAGCTGAACGACCCGAGCATCTGCGTCTGCCAGGATTGCATCCTGGATATGGCGGCCTTCGCGCTCAACGCCCTGAAGCCTATCTACCGCGTCTCGCTCCTGGGCACCATGTACGCCCAGGCGGTCAACGGAGACTCGGAATACTCCCGGGAAGTGAGCGCCGCCGTCGACGCGGCGATAAAGAAGGTCCACGCCAACCCGAGCCACGACTGACCCTGACCATGAGTCGGGCAGCGCCTCCGTCGCTCGGCGGCCCCGGCGGGCGCGCCAGCTAACGGCCCCGACGAAGAAGGCCGCCTACTCCCCCTCGTCGGCCTCCAGGGCCCTGACGGAGCGGTACGGCCCCTTGAAGATGCGGTCGAAAGGCTCTTCCTTCATGCTCTTCTTCTTGTCCGCGAAGGCCTTGTCGTAGGTGCCGGAGGAGACCGGCAGCACCGCCACCTCTCCCTCCTTGAGGCCGAAGATGTGGAATACGAGCTTGCCGTCCTTCACGCCTGCGTAGGCCGCGGTGAGCTCCGCGTCGGGGGACTGCTCCGCCGCCTTCTCGAGGAGGAGATACTTGAGGATCTCGACGCTCTCGGGGTCCAGGCCGTCGGTGAGGACCCTCGCGCGCTCGAAGAGTTCCTGGTACCCCACGACCGCCTCGGCGCCTTCCGGTATCCCCGCCACGCCCATGTAGAGGGACATGCGATCTAGCTCGGGGACGAGCACCAGGTCTATGCCATCCTTCTTGGAGCTGAGCCTGACGCGGAGCTCCGGCTTGAGGCGAGCCCCGCAGTTGGGGCAGGTGACCGCGAAGAAGTCCCCGTCCAGTATCGATTTCAACACGCCGGGCGTCGAGTCAAGGTCGATCTCTTCGGGGAGGTCGGCGTCGAAGGTCGTCTCGCACATGCACGTCACTTGCCTCATCCTATCCTCCTTGGTCCTATTTCGCTGCGAAGAAGAAGAGGTCGCCGATGGACGCGAAGACGAAGATCGCCAGGATGAAGAACGCGCCGATGGTCTGGTACCTGTAGATCGTGAGGGGCTTCAAGGCGCGCCTCCTCGCCCCCTCCACAACGAACATGACTATCTGTCCGCCGTCGAGGGCCGGGATGGGCAGGAGGTTCATGATGAATAGGCTGATGGAGAGGAAGGCCAGGAAGTTGAGCGGAACGGCCAGGCCGCCCTGGGCGGAGCGCTGTATGCCCTCGGTGGCCGACTGGCCCACCATGTAGGTGATCCTCGCCGGGCCGGAGAGGGCCTTGAAGAGGTCGACGCCCATGAAGAGGCTGCCCAGCCCCTTCATGGTCGCGTCGAAGGTGGAGATCGTCTCGTCGAACCCCGCCCCGATCGCGGCGCCCAGGGTCGCGGTGCCGTCGACCACGTGGACGTCGGTCTTGAAGGAGAGCCCGAGGTTGGACTTGCCCTGGGCGTCCCAGCTCAAGATGACGTTCGTCTCGACGCTCTTCCCGCCTCGGTCCAGGACGAAGGCGGACCTCTCGGGCTTGGAGGACAGGAGAATGGACTGGGCCTCTATGGCGTGGCGGACCGGCGCCCCGCCGATGGAGACGATGCGGTCCCCGGGGAGGATGCCGGCGATCTGGGCGGCGCTGCCCTGGCCTACTGCGCCGACCACGGGGTCCGCCCAGTAGCTCACGCCGATGAGGCCCCCGCCCGTCTCCTTGTTGAGCATGGGCGTGACCTTCTTCTCCAGGACCGACCCGTCGCGCTCGATCTTGAGGGTGACCGGTTTGTTGGCCGAGAGGGTTATGCCCTCCAGCAAGTCGCTGAAGTCGCCGATCCGCTTGCCGTCGACCGATAGTATGCGGTCTCCCGACTTGAGCCCCGCCGAGTCCGCTGGATAGGAGGCCTGCTTGGAGACGCCGAGGTCGAACTCCGAGAGGAGGACGATCCGATTCGGATAGGTCGGATAGCTGTAGCCGATGGTCGATACCATCATGAAAACCACGAGGGCGAAAAGGACGTTGGCCAGGGGGCCGGAGACCGCGATGACGATGCGACGCCACGGCGAGGCTCCGTAGAAGCTCCCAGTCTCGCGGGGCAGTTCGGGAGCCTTCTCCTCGAGGGCCTTGCGGAAGGATTCCTCGCCCTTCATCTTGCAGTAGCCGCCGACCGGGAAGGCCGAGAAGCGCCACTCTGTGCCGCCGCGCTTGAAGCCGGCGACCCGCGGGCCCCAGCCGACGGAGAAGGCTTCGACTTCGACGCCCATAGCCCGAGCCGCGGCGAAGTGCCCCAGCTCGTGGACGACCACTACGACGCCGAGGCCGATTAGGCCGAGGATTATCGTGACGATCAGCATGCGATCTCCCTGACGACGGACTTCGCCCTCTCTCGGGCGAGGGCGTCGACTTCGAATATACTCCCAAGGTCGCCGACGCGGGAAGGCCAAAGCCCTCCGAGCGTCCCCTCCACGACCCTGGCTATGTCCAGGTAGCCGATTTTCCGTCCCTCGAAGGCAGCGACCGCCACCTCGTCGGCCGCGTTGAAGACTATCGGCCCACCCTCTCCCGACGCGAGGGCGGCGTACGCGAGGCCGAGGACCGGATAGCGCGCCTCGTCGGGCTCAAGGAAATCCAGGGTGCGGCCCGATAGCTCGAGGCGCCCAAAGGGGCAGGGGATGCAGTCGGGCCAGGTGAGGGCGTTCTGTATGGGGACCCTCATGTCGGGCTGGGAGAGCTGCGCGTAGAGGCTGCCGTCGACGGTCCTCACGAGGGCGTGGACGATGCTCTGGGGATGCACCAGGACCTTCACCCGCGGGGCCTCGAAGCCGTAGAGCCTGGAAGCCTCGATCACCTCTAGTCCTTTGTTGGCCATGGTGGCCGAGTCGATGGTGATCTTGCGACCCATGCTCCAGTTGGGGTGGGTGGCCGCCTCGTCGGGGGTGACCGAGGCGAGGGACTCGAGGGGCCGGTCGCGGAAGGCGCCCCCGGAGGCGGTGATGATCAACTCCTCGACCTCCGAAACCTTCCGGGTCGACAGGAGCTGGAAGAGGGCTGCGTGCTCCGAATCCACCGGGAGGATGCGCCCCCCCGAGGCCTCGGCGGAGGCCTTCAGAAGGGGCCAGGCCATGACGACGCTCTCCTTGTTGGCCAAGGCTAGGTCCTTGCCGCTCGACAGAGCTGCGAGGGAAGGCCGCAGCCCCCCCGAGCCGGCGGCTCCGTTCACGACGATGTCCGCGTCGAGGCCCGACACGAGCTCGTCCAACCCGGCTTCGCCGAACAGGCGGATGCCCTCGGCCCCCGACGGCGCGCCGCTGAGGCATAGCTCCGCCCCGGGGAAGGGGGCCGCGGCAGCCCGGAGCCCCGCCTCGTCCCGGTGGGCCGACAGCCCCGCGATGGCGAATAAGTCGCTCTTCGCCTTGACGACATCCAAAGCCTGGCGGCCGATGGAGCCTGTGGCTCCCACGACGATGACTCTTTTCTTGCGCATAGGGTTCGGACTCCGAACGGCCCTGACTCCTCCTCAGCGGAAGAGGCCGAGGAGGAGCGAGAGGCCGAAGAATAGGGGAGAGGAATAGAGGAGGCTATCGAAGGAGTCGAGGAATCCCCCGCGGCCCGGGACCGCGCGCCCCGAGTCCTTCGTGCCGGCGGATCGCTTCAGGGCGCTCTCGACCAGATCTCCCATGACTACGGCTAAGCCCATGGCGAGGCCGAGGACGAGGAGCTTCCACCATGGAGCGTCGAGGGCCCTGGGGAAGAGGGCGCCGCAGAAGAAAATCATGCCGGTCGGCGCGAGGATGCCGGCGGCGAAGCCCTCGACGCTCTTGTTGGGGGATACTCGGACTATCCCGCGGTGCTTCCCCAGGGTCACCCCGAAGAGCCAGGCGCCCGAGTCGCTGCTGAAGGCGAGGATGCAGAAGCTGAGCAGCGCCTCGGTGGAGTACAGGGGCTCCGTCGCGATGAGCACTATGAATGCGCCGAGGAGGCCGGGGTAGAGGAACGAGAAGGCCAGGGCGCCGGCTTTGGGGAGCACGTCGGGGATGCCTTCCTCATCGACGAAGGCGAAACTCGCGAAAGACGCGAGGACGAGGAGGCCGACGGCGGCGGTCGCCCCCGCGCAGGCGCCGTAGAGGACCGGCTGCCCGGCGATCACTCCCCCCAGGTAGGCCCCGGCGGGCACGATCGCCCCCGAGGCCGCGAAGAGCAGGGGGGGGATCCGGATGCCCCGGGCGGCGAAGAGGCGCGATAGTTCGAGCCCGCAGCCGCCGCAGAACACCGCGATGGCCACCACCGCGGCGAGGTGGTGGAGGTGGGGGAGGAAGAGTATTATGGCTACGACCGCCGGGACCCCGACGAAGAAGAGGATAAGCCGTTGCGCGATATTGCTCATGCGGTGCCGCCGTACCTTCTCTCGCGTCCCATGTAGCTTTCCACGGCCTCCCTCAAGTCCTCCGGCCCGAAGTCGGGCCAGAGCTTAGGACAGAACCACAGCTCCGAGTACGCGGATTCCCAGAGCAGGAAGTTGGAGAAGCGCATCTCGTTGCTGGTGCGGATTATCAGGTCCGGAGAAGGCAGCTCGGGATGGTCCAAGGCCCCGCCGATCGCGGCTTCCGTGGGCTCGGTCCCCTCGGCCGCCAGCCGCCGGGCGGCCCTGACGATCTCGTCCCTGCCGCCGTAGTTGATCGCGAGGTTCACGGTCATGCGGTCGAAGGACGCGGTGTCCGCGGCGACTCGATCGATTTCCGCCACGATGTCGGGAGGCAAGCCGTCGCGGTTCCCGGAGTGCATGACCCTGATCCTGTTGGCGCGGTAGAAATCCAGCTCCGAATAGAGGTGCTGCTTGATGAGGCCCATGAGGAACCCCACCTCGTCGCTGGCGCGCTTCCAATTCTCCGTCGAGAAGACGTAGTAGGAGAGGCAGCGGATGCCCAGGTCCTCGGCGGCCTGCACGATGCGCTTCGCAGTCTTGAGCCCCTCTCGGTGTCCCTCGGTGCGGGGCAAGCCCCGCTTCTTGGCCCACCTGCCGTTCCCGTCCATTATGATGCCGACGTGGGCGGGGATGTCCTTCTCTTTCGAAGCGTCGGCCATCTCGAGTCCCTAGACCTCCAGGATCTCTTTTTCTTTCTCCTCGAGGGTCTTCCCCACGAGGGCTATGTAGGAGTCGGTAAGCTTCTGCAGCTCGTCTT